>ERZ1047472.3240-NODE-3240-length-10851-cov-11.274454_pt1 | contig 10851 bp, 11 predicted proteins | sample MGYA00383095_ERZ1047472 | MGnify/ENA primary metagenome ERZ1047472 (study PRJEB29581, sample SAMEA5548365) | metagenome | biome: marine; feature: coastal; material: water | depth 1 m | study: Short-term variability in the microbial, nano- and picoplankton...
AGTACACGCAGTACCCCAAAATTCATACGCTCCGGATTGTGATAGTTTGCAAAACTGAAGGTGTGGTGAGAATCTAACCAACCGTGATTAGCATGTCCTCTTGTGTTTGATTTGTGAATTACAGTGTTCATCGTTCTTGTTTCTTTGTTTGGTAAATGATTGAAACCTGCTTGCTTCATTAATTTATCGTAGGTAGACACTCCTTGCTTTTTTTGGTACACTTAATGCTTTGTCCGTAACCGCTCCAGCTAGACTTGCTAATATCCCTTTTTTGATAAATTCTTTTCGTTTCATTTAAGTTCCTTTTAATTTATGGTACAAAGTTGCAGTGACATTGACTGCTATAAAATATGAGAAAACGTGCAAGACTTATGAAAATCCGACATTTTTAGTCAGGCTATACTTTTCTTAAATTCCTGCGGAGACTTTCTAGTACATTTTTTAAAGAATGCACTAAAATTGGCCGGTTCATTAAAGCCAAGTTTGTACCCTACTTCTTTAATAGATAAATCTGTAAAATAGAGTAACCTCTTTGCTTCTACGTTAATCCTTGCTTGTATGTATTCTTTGACGGTTTTTCCCAGGAGAGATTTTACTGTGCGGTTCAAGTGATATGCAAACTGCATAGAAACCAGTAGTGTGTTCTTGAGCATAAGAAGCTTCTACTTTTTCTTTGAAGCTTCTGAGGACCGTATTGCTTTTTGACTGCTTTGCACGTTCGTCAGGCTTTAGGTCACAATACGCATAGCTTTCTATCAATAGTAGTTTCAGGTATGCCCCTATAAATTGCATCTTTAGTGGATGATCACCTTGATGTAGGTCAAAAATCTTTCCTGCGTAGTCCGAACAAACCTCAAACTGCTCCGTAGGCAGTACCAGAGGTGGACTATATCCGTAATTTTCAAATAAATGCAACTCCTCAATAAACTGGAGAGGAATACCGTTTTGCAGTAGAAAAAGTCAGAGCATAACCTTTTGGCTTTCCTTTTTCCTGCACTTGATGCACCTGTCCTGGAGCAACAAAAAAGGGCTGTCTAGTTACAAACGGGAAAGAGGAGAAATCAATGATGTGTTCACCTTCAGCTTTATCTACCACTAAAACCGTGCAGTAATTATGCCGGTGTGGTGCGTGTACTTTTCCTTGGTGTTTTTCACAAATGTCTTCCATTTTAGAAATCCCAAAGTTGGCAACTGACTGATCACTCGCTCTTAACTCGTATCTCTCTACTTCATTGTTCAAAGTAGTCTTCTTTCATAAGTCTTTGGCAATAGAGGATTACCAAATCGAGAATTATGCTCCTAGAATTTGGTTACTATGGTCCTTAGTCTTTACCTTTTCAAAGACTTCTTGGATTACCCCTTCTTCATCTATGATGAAAGTAGTACGAGCTACTCCCATATATTTTTTACCGTACATGCTTTTCTCTACCCAAAGGCCATAAGCTTGGATGGTTTCTTTTTCGGTATCCGCAAGCAGGTCAAATTTTAGGTCATACTTCTCGATAAATTTCACGTGTTTCTTCTCATCATCTGGACTTACTCCTAGAATTTCATATCCTTGGCTTTGAAACCTCTCATAGTTCTCGCTAAGATTACAAGACTCAGCAGTACAACCTGGTGTCATATCTTTTGGATAAAAGTATAGTACTAGTTTTTTTCCTTTATAGTCTGATAGAGAAACGGTTTTTCCCTGTTGATTTACTCCTGAAAATGCTGGAGACTTCTCTCCTATTTGTGGTATTGACATAGTTAACTAACAAAAAGACCAACCGAAAGGTTGGTCTTTGATATTGAATTTCTCAATTCTAAACTGATGAAACCAAGTATTGATACTACTCAGTAAAAATCTCAGCTTTTATTAAATTTTTTCTAAATATCCATCATCTATCCATTGCTGAATAGTTTCGATGATTTGGTCACTTACTTTAGCAGCATTTTTGGGCATTGGACTGAAACCTGCTTCGTGCTTGATACTACCCATTACTCTTCCTCGTTGAGTGAAATCTTTAGCATCTGCATAGTTTGCAAGACTTCCTATAGCAGCACCTGAAGTATGACATCCTGAAGTAGCACACATATTTGTAAAAATTGGAGCTGTATGCACATCGTATGTATATTCATCTCCCGTTAAAGTATCCGTTGGTTCTGGATCATCATTCTCTTCCGTACATGCCACAAAAAATATGCTGCCGAAAGCGATCAAAAATAAGAGACTAAATAGGTTCGTTTTTTTCATTATTAAATAATTTGGTGCCACGAATATATCATTTGGAGATAACCGTGCAAGTTCTAAAGTGTTACACTTCGCTGATATTCAGCCTTATTGCCTTTACCGTCCAGAACAACCAACTTAAACTCGTGCTTACCCGATTTTATCCAAGCGGGAATTTCACCCCAAATTGTATTGGTCTTAGGTTCATATTCAGCAAGTATCCATTTACCATCTATGGAGCAACGTATAGTCTTGACTCCGCTTAGATTATCTGTCACTCTGAACCTATATTTTCTTCCAAAAGTCTGAACAGTAAGCTTAGGAGCTTCGTCATCATAAGTGATGGCATACTCTCCCAAAGATCTTGTTCGAAAGTTAAGGACATCGCCCTTCAGACTTCCCCCTTCATAGTACGTTCGTTTGCCATTGAAACTCACTCCACAGAGCTTATCTCCATAAGCTATCCACTGTGGTGAAACTTTATAACTAACATTAATATAAGTATGCATTGGCGTATAACCATAGTGCATCTGAAAAGTCTTGCTTAGCATTTTTGGTCTACGTGGATTTATCTTCATTTTGAAATCAAAAGGATGGTACACTGCCTTCGTAGGAATCGCAATATCCCACTCGTAATACTGTATTCGTTTGTATCCATTTACCCTTTCCTTTTTATCATAGGTAACCCCACTAGAAATAGTAAGCTGCTTGCCAGAAGTATCTCCTACAATCACCCAAATAGCCGAATCAGTCATCCCAGCATAGTCTTGTATATATAGTTTCATCTGCACAGAATCACCGTGTCCTAAATTCACCTTCCCATTGTTCTGTTGTTTGTAATATGGGAGTGGATTGTATTTTTCTTTAAATAATCTGAAGTATGTTTTCTTCTCTTTCCACTTCAAATAAGGATCTGTATGGGTATAGATGTATCTTCCTTGACTAAAATCAAATTTCTCTATCTGATATTCGTAAAGCAACTTCCCGTTTGCCGTTATCCAGCAATAATTTATACCTAAAACATTCTGTTTATCAGTGAAATAATCATCTGTATACAACCCAAAACTGTAATCTCCAGGTTTAAGATTTAGCGTTTTGGTTCCTTTGAGATAATCACTCCATTGATTGAAAGTGGTATATGGGTAGTTTCCTTCTGAAAATAGAAATTCTTGATTTCGTTCATATACACTTATTTTTTTTATAACTGGAGCTATACAGTCTTTTACTGAAAGTCCATGCAATAGTGGATTCGTAGATTGTCCCTTGGGGTTACGAATTTCAAAGTGCAAATGCGGACCACCACTACCTCCGGTATTACCACTAATGGCGAAGTTTTGTCCTTTTTTGACTTCTATAGCACCAGCCTTAGGATAGAGTTCTATTTCGAATTTCCTTTGTTTGTATTGAGCATCCTTTACATAATTGGCCAGCTCACCTTTAAATTGCTGAAGATGCCCGTACACTGATGCATATCCATTTGGATGTCGGATGTAGACCACTCTCCCATAACCACCCGTACTCACCTTAACACGTTCAACATACCCATCTGCTGCGGCAAGTACTGGCCACCCTTCCCTTCCTCCGGTTCGGATATCTAGACCTGCGTGAAAGTGGTTTCCTCTTAACTCACAGAAGGTTCCTGATACGTATATAGCGCTATCAAAAGGATTGCTGAAGTAGTCTTGTTTGTATGGGTTTCTATTTCTCGAAAACGTATAGTTTGATGAAGTACTAAACCCGATTTTCTCTGGAACTTTGGCCACTTCCTCCTCGTCTATCTCACCAAATTCTATTTCTATACTATCCCCAGCCGACAATTCTGAATCATCTGATGTCACCTCACCGGACTCACGACAAGTCGCAAATAATGAAACTATTCCTACAAGGAATACAAATATAAAAATGGTCTGTTTATTCAATTTTATCAAGTTAATATACGTACAACATGCAAAGGTACTTCGGCTATCACATCTCCCTACTTTATCTATTCACACCCAATCAGTAATAGAAAAAATACTGGACAAATTTTGAGTTTTCAGATATTACGCTAACTTTAAGTATACACTGATAGATAATAATATTATCGAAATGAAGATAATATTAATATCTAAATTGTATGTGTAAATCAATGTATATCAATAATTTAAAAGTAAAAGAAATGAAAAAATCAACTTACACCATCACTAAAAGAAATGAGCAATTCAGACTTCAACTTTACACGGCAGACGCCTTATTGATTTTAGAATCTAAACCCTTTGACACTTTCAGAGTGTGCCAAAATTTTCTCGATACATTGAGAGTTCATTTATGCTTTCAGACCAATTTTTCAAGAGCCAAAAACAGAGCAGGACAGTATGGCTTTGATCTACGAACTTGCTGGGATGATCTAATCGCTAGCAGCTCATGGTTTGCCACACGAAAGGAGCGTGAAGAGATTATGCAATCTACATTTGACGCAAACAAGAATGCTGTTTTTGTTCACACAAGCTTTTCGCTAAAAAGAGAAAGCACCGTTCTACAGGAGGTTGCTTAGAACTTTATGAAAATCTGTTTCTCGAAAGAATCATCGAACTCAGATTTAAAGCATAAGGTGTTTCATAGCCAAAGCCACCCCATTTTCTTTATTTCCTGATGTCACGTGATTTGCAATAGCCAAGACTTCATCTTTGGCATTGCCGACGGCTACTCCCATTCCTACGGCTTCTAGCATCTCTATATCATTGTAATTGTCTCCAAAGGCTATTATTTGTTCCCAGGTCAAATTACTATATGAGTGATTCAGTAAGGTCTCGATGGCAGACTTTTTTGAAATCTGTTTACTCGCTATCTCCAAATAGGTATCCTTCGATCTATAGACATGAAGATGATCATCATATTTCTCGATAAGTGTGTTGTAAATTGTTGCTATTTCATCTGCAGGCCCCATACACATGACTTTATGAGCACCTTTATTCGTCCTACTGTAATCCGACAAAGTATCTGTAAGACTTCTCACTTGTGGCTGCACCTTAGTATTGTTAGCCTCTCTGTTTGCCCAATAATCCATACCTGGCACATACCACTCATCGTTGTGATATACACTCACGTGCACCTCTGTATTCTCACTTAAGGAAACGATATGTTCCACTTCTCGGTAGCTCACTTCTGTAGAGTTTAATACTTGACCTTCTGCTAGTACCAAACCTCCATTGTATGCAATAAGCGGACTAGATTCTACACTCAACTCTTTTTGGAGATGACGCATCGCTTCGGGCATCCTAGAACTAGCTAACACGATATCACATCCTCCTTTTACTCTATGAAATTGTTTTATCGTAGATTCAGAAAGCTCACGATCTTTATTGAGTAGCGTACCATCAATATCTGTGCAAAGAAGTTTGTATTGCATACTGCAAGAGTAATACTATCCATTCGTCTTTGGATATTGCCCGCAAATAGATTTCCTCTTGTTTTCCCCTCCGCTCTTCCTTGCTCAACAATTATTACATTTGCCCAAAGCACATTTAATTCATGTCACACAAACTAAAGAACTACGTTAATGGACGCTGGGAAGAGCATAAAGGAGAGGGTTTTGCACAGTATAATGCTATCAACGGAAACTTGATAAGCACTGCGGGCAGCGAAGGACTAAACTACGGAGAGATGGCTGATTATGCCAGACAAATAGGAGGAAAAGCACTTCGTAAAATGACTTTTTATGAGCGTGGTTATATGCTAAAAAAACTAGCCTTACATCTAAACAGCATCAAGAAAAAATACTACAGCATCAGTTACCTAAGCGGTGCCACAAAAGGAGACAGTTGGGTAGATATAGATGGTGGTATTGGAACGTTATTCACTTACGCAAGTTTGAGAAGACAAATGGGCAACCAACGTTTTTATGTAGACGGAGACACGGCAAAACTTGGAAAAGAAGGCACCTTCGTAGGACAACATATTATGAGTCCCAAACAAGGAGTTGTGGTACATATCAATGCATTTAACTTCCCTATCTGGGGAATGCTTGAAAAGCTAAGTGCCAATTGGCTTGCGGGTGTGCCAGCCATCGTAAAACCATCTGAAATCACTTCATACCTTACCCAAGCGATGGTAGAAGATATAGTAGCTAGTGGAATAGTGCCTGAAGGTGCAATACAACTAGACTGCGGAAAAGGGCACGGGATACTAGACACACTTACTTCTCAAGACTTAGTGACTTTCACGGGAAGTGCAGCAACCGGGCGTATGCTGAAGAGTATGCCACACATTATAGAAAATGCAATTCCTTTCAACATGGAGACGGATAGTTTAAACGCTGCTATACTTGGGGAAGATGCTGCTCCTGGAACTGCAGATTTCGATATTTTCATAAAAGAAGTTCGTAGAGAAATAACTACCAAGGCTGGACAGAAGTGTACGGCTATACGTAGAATGATTGTTCCTGAAAAATATCTAAAAGACACCCAAATAGCCCTTGGTAAAGCCCTTAGCAAAACGGTAGTAGGTGACCCCGCTGCAGAGGGAGTGCGTATGGGTGCATTAGTAAATAGAAATCAGATGGAGGTCGTTCGAAATAGGATAGCCGAAATGTCTAAAACTACGCCTGTAGTTGTGGGAGATTTAGACAACTTTGACCTCGTAGGTGCAGATAAAAGTAAAGGTGCTTTCCTCGCTCCTATCATTATGCTAAATGATGATCCATTGAATAAAATACAAAGCCACGAGGTAGAATGTTTTGGTCCTGTGAGCACACTCATGCCTTACAAAGGAATAGACGAGGCGGTAGAACTCGCCAAAATGGGAAAAGGCTCATTGGTAAGTACGATCGTGACAAGCGATGTAACTACCGCGACGGATTACGCAGTAGAAGCTGCTGCATACCACGGTAGAATATTGGTTCTGAATGAGCAATCTGCTCCTGAAAGTACTGGCCACGGATCTCCTATGCCACAACTAATGCACGGAGGACCAGGAAGAGCTGGAGGAGGAGAAGAGCTAGGCGGAATTGGAAGTGTGAAGCACTACTTACAACGCACCGCTCTACAAGGTCATCCAACTATGTTGACTGAAATCACCCAACGCTATCAACACGGTGGTAAGTACAAAGAGAAAGATGTTCATCCATTTCGTAAGTACTTTGAAGATATAGAGGTGGGGGAAACGGTCATTACCGCAAAACACACCATCACGGTTACAGATATCGTGAACTTTGCCAATGTAAGTGGCGATAATTTCTACGCTCATATGGACGAAACCTCGTTGGAAGGAACCACTTTCGAAGGAAGAGTAGCTCACGGTTACTTTGTACTTAGCAAAGCTGCTGGACTGTTTGTAGATGCTAAGAAAGGGCCGGTACTTTTAAACTATGGACTAGACCAATGTAGATTTACCAAACCCGTATATCCTGGTGCCACTATCGGGGTGCGATTTACCTGCAAGGAGAAAATCAATCAAGAAAAGAAGTCTGAGGATGATGTAGCCAAAGGAATCGTTAAATTCCTTGTAGATGTCTATGATGAAACTGGAGATACAGTCGCTCTTGCTACGATACTCACGATGGTGAAGAAACGTAATCAGGAAGATGAGCTTTGATTAGACTTTAGATAGTAGAAGTGAGATGTGAGACTGATTGCTAAAACATTTAGGTACGCTGTTTTTTACTACAACATATTTTTTGCTTTGTGGATTACCCTGGTAGTAAACCACACATGCCTTAATGAACTAGTACTTGATGATGAAAGGTTTAGAATTACCGCATGCTTAATTGTAGTTTTTATTATTCTAAATGTCATACGTTACTTTCTAATGAGAAGTAAGGACAGCTGATTTTTTAACCTTCGATATTAGTGAGCTGAATCTCATCTATTCACACTGAGACCTTTCATCAATTCGTGTTGTGCTTCCTTTTCATTCTAGCTGATTTGCCAATCACGTTAAATGTTCCTAAAGATCAACAAAAAAAACAACTCGATACTAAAAATCTAACATCTCATATCTACAGTCTAAAAACTAAAAATCTATCTTCGCATTAATGAACGCAGTAAATCAAGGAGACGTACAATACAGCACAGAAAACGGTATAGCAACCGTAGAATTTTATCACCCACTAAGTAACAGCCTGCCCGGAAAGGTGCTAGCAAAGCTCGCGAATACCATTACCGAATTAGGAAGTAATGACGAAGCACTTGTTATCATAGTACGCAGTGCTGGCGAACGTGCTTTTTGTGCCGGTGCAAGTTTTGATGAGTTAGTTGCTATTGATGATCTAGAAGTCGGAAAAGTGTTTTTCTCCGGCTTTGCCAATGTAATAAACGCGTGCCGCAAATGTCCAAAACTGATTATAGGACGAGTACAAGGAAAAGCAGTAGGTGGCGGAGTAGGTTTCGCGTCTGCATTTGATTACACAATGGCTACAAAGTTTGCTTCAGTGAAACTAAGTGAACTTGCAGTAGGTATCGGACCGTTTGTGGTAGGCCCTGCAGTAGAAAGAAAGATAGGATTATCGGCTATGAGCCAATTAGCCATAGATGCTACAGAATGGCAAACTGCTGAATGGGCTAGAGCCAAAGGATTGTATACAGAAATATTTGATACGGCAGATGAAATGGACCAAGCAATTCAAACCTTAGCAAATAAGCTTTGCAAAAGTAACCCGGAGGCTATGCGTTTACTAAAGCAAGTTTTCTGGGAAGGAACTGAGCATTGGGACACACTCCTCGCTGAGCGTGCAGCTATGAGTGGGCAGTTGATACTTTCTGACTTTACAAAAAATGCCATCAATAGCTTCAAGAAGAAGTAAACTATACCAACACGTTGAGTTTAAGCGATATTTTAGAAGCTAACGAGGCCCTTTTACTCTTTCTGGTCATATCTATCGGAGTATTACTCGGAAGATTTAAGATAAGAGAAAAGTCACTTGGAGTTCCAGTAGTACTTTTTGTTGGTCTTGCATTTGGTCACTTAAACCCAAATTTCGAAATCTCAGAAATCATTTTAGTACTTGGGCTGTCCATCTTTATTTATTCCGTAGGACTCAACTCAGGCCAAATTTTTTTTCAATCTTATAAAAGAAATGGGATGAGAGACATCGTTTTCTCATTTGCTATGATTGGCCTCACAGCTCTAGCGGCAGTGCTGGCATGGTACCTTCTTGGGTTTGATGCTGCTACAATCTCAGGAATATTTGCCGGTATTAGTACAAACACTCCAGCATTTGCTTCCGTATTAGACTACATCCAAAACAATAACGGAGGCTCCGAGGCAAGCAGCAATCTGGTAGTGGCCTATACCCTCGCCTACCCTATTGGTATCATTGGAAGCATCTTTGGTATTCTCATCATGGATCGAATTTTCAAGGTAGATTATAACGCCGAGTACAAAAGCCTAAGAAAAGAATTTCCCTTGGATAATAACCTCACCAGTGAGGGAGTGATCATTACAAACGAAGCGGTAACGAGTATTCCAACCTTAGACCTCTTGAAAAAAAGAGACTGGAATATCAAATTTGGGAGAGTCAAAAAGGGAGATGAGTTGATTTTAGCAAATTGGAGTACTACTTTCTCGATTGGAGACAAGGTAATGGTACTAGGCTCCAAAGAAGACATCAATGAAGCTGTAAATTGGTTAGGCGAGAAAATGGAAGATAAACTTTCGTATGATCGATCAAGTTATGATGTCAGAAGAATATTTTTATCCAATCCTGAGTTAGCTGGAAGAACTATTGCTTCACTTAACATTCCTGAAAAATTCAACGGAACAATTTCCAGAATAAGAAGAGGTGATAACGACATGCTAGCTCACGGTAATACAATTCTAGAACTAGGAGACCGAATTCGTGTTTTAGCAAAGAGAGATGAGCTACAAAAAATAGCTGATTATTTCGGCGATAGTTATCAAGAAAGTAGTCGAGTCAATTGGTTTTCTTTTGGGTTTGGATTGGCAATAGGTTTGTGGTTAGGAACATTAAGCATTCCTTTATGGGGAGATTTAACAGTAAGGATTGGTTATGCTGGCGGACCTTTAATTGTCGGACTTATTCTTGGTTCTCTTAAAAGAACAGGACCTATTCTTTGGACCTTACCCTACAGCACCTCTGTAGTGTTGCAGCAACTAGGTGTTATGTTTTTACTTGCTTACATTGGCGTGAACAATGGAGCATTGTTTTTCGAAAGTTTAAACGTCAGCAGCTTAACAATTCTTGGAGTTAGTATTTTATTGAGTGTTTTATCAGCGGCAGTTCTTCTTGCTATTGGATATAAGCTAGTCAAAATTCCATTTTCACTTTTAATGGGAATGGTTTCAAACCAACCATCAGTGATAGAATTTGCAAATGAAAAAGTAAATAGTAAACTACCTCAGATGGGATTTGCATTGATTTTACCTATTGCGATTATCGTAAAGATAATAGTTACTCAAATTCTTTATTTTGTTCTGAGCTAAAATCACAAATAGGTCAAGTAAAGATGATAGACTTCGAAGAACAGTCTACGCAGTCTATTGATACCTATTTTTTTTTAATTTCTTTTTATCACTTTATCCTGATAAAAATATTCATCAAACGTTTTATCAGTTTGATATGGTTGTTTCAATATTGCGATGACCATCCAAACTGTTAATACATGCAACACTACAAATAATACTCCAATTAGATTGTATGATAC
>ERZ1047472.3247-NODE-3247-length-10843-cov-5.328977_pt1 | contig 10843 bp, 6 predicted proteins | sample MGYA00383095_ERZ1047472 | MGnify/ENA primary metagenome ERZ1047472 (study PRJEB29581, sample SAMEA5548365) | metagenome | biome: marine; feature: coastal; material: water | depth 1 m | study: Short-term variability in the microbial, nano- and picoplankton...
TACATTTATGGTTTATTGGACTCCATATCTCAATTGGCCAAGAAGTTAAAAACCAAACTCAAAAAGCCTACCGCATAAGCAAACCCTCAAAAGTGGAGCGCGTACCACCACTAGCGACGCGCATTTCATCCTTAGAAAGACCTAATTTAACTCAAGTTAAAGAAGCAAAGGATGGTAAATCGTTGATGCATAAAGTTCTCATTGGGAAAGGCTCTAAAGGGGACGATATCTTGGCCAAAAAACCAAATAAATTTAAAGCTACCGTAACTGCAAAAAAACCAGAGTTAGTTTTTGAAACGGGGGCTTCAAATTACAGCCCCACAGATCCCACTGGAGCAGTGGGGCCAAATCATTACTTTTCCACACTCAATAAAGGGTTTCAAATTTTTGATAAAACGGGAAAATCGCTCACGGGTGGTGTTAAGTCTCCAACACCAGCTATTTTTCCTACAGATGGGTGCTGTGATATGACCATAAGCTACGACAACAATGCAGATCGATGGGTACTTTCAATGCTCAAGAAAAATCGAGGTGGCGTACAAGTTGCCGTTTCTGAAGGGCCAGATCCCATAAACGATGGCTGGACGGTTTACACCTATAATGAGATTAACGACTATCAAAAGCTTTCAGTATGGCGAGATGGGTATTACATGACTGTTAGCGACTCGGCTAATCCAGATAGAATTCATGTTTTTGAACGATCAGCCATGATTGATGATGCAAACGCAGGAACTACGCCACGGATAATCTCTTTTGTAATTCCGGGCATTGTGTCCGCAGGTAGTCGCAGCCCACAGGTTCTTAACATCAGTAATTTTAATTGGCCAACTACAGGAGGTGCTACAGTAGTATATATGCAAGATGACGCATTGGAGGGCGTTATAGAAGATCATCTCAAGCTTTGGACAATAGATATGGATTGGAACAATCCAGCAAATTCAACCATCTCAACACCACAAAAATTAGGGCTTTCCGATGGCGTCACTCCATTTGCACATAAATTCGGTGCTTTTGCTGGAGTTTGTCTGACACAGCCCGGTGGTGGAACAGACTTAGACGCACTACAGGGATACATAATGAACCAAGCCCAATTTAGAAGATTTAGATCGCATAATTCCGCTGTTTTTAATTTTGTTGTGGACACAGACGGAAGTTCAACAATACAAGCAGGTGTTAGATGGTATGAACTAAGACAAACAGCAAGTGGACAACCCTGGAGGGTTCATCAAGAAGGCACCTACACTGCCCCAGACAACAGACATGCATGGAATGCAAGTCTGATTATGGATGAGCAAGGAAATATAGGAATGGGCTATACAAGCATGTCAAGTGCTAATAGTGCTGATAAAAATATTTATGCCGGTTCATACTTCACGGGACGATATGCAAATGACCCATTAGGCACTATGACCATAGCCGAAGAAGTAATTATGGCAGGAAGCGGAAACTTCACACTTGGTCGATATGGAGATTACAGTAAAATTGATATTGACCCATCAAATGATAAAAAGTTTTGGTTTGTCAATGAGTTAATGAATAATGGCAGAAAGAATGTTGCTGGAGTATTTCAAATAGCATCAGACGTTACCAATGATGTTGGAGTGATACATGTTGACGCACCCCAATCAGGAGCCCTTGGCAAGGATGAAAGTATCAAAGCAACGATTTTCAATTATGGACAAAATCCCGCTTCCAATTTTGATGTAAGTTATCAAATTGATGGCGGTACCAAAATATCCGAAACCTATGTAGGCCCTTCTATTCCATCAAATGCAACAACTCAATTTACTTTTGCTACCAAGGCAGATTTATCTAACATGGGTCATAACTATAATATAGCTACAGCTACAGCCTATGGAAGTGATGAAGACAATACTAATAATCAAGTAACCCAACAGCTAACACACAAGTATGTTAATGATATTGGTGTATCGGCAATTTTAACTCCTTTTAGCAGCCAAGTCTTAAACAACGAAGAACCCATAACTATTGTCATAAAAAACCATGGGACTGCAAGTCAATCTAATTTTGATGTCTCTTATTCCATCAATTCTAGCACGCCAGTTGTGGAACGCATTGTAGGACCACTAGCGCCAGGAGATTGGTTAAAACACACGTTTACTACTAAAGGAAGCTTTTCTGGATCTACAGGTACTTATATCATTGATGCAGTGAGTTCGCTATCATCTGACAATGTTGCGACAAATAACAGCAGTAAAGTTACCTTAAAAAAAGCCAGTTGTGTGACCGAAAGGAATGTTGTTTCACAGGTTGTAGGCCCAGCAAAAGACGCTATTACAAAGTCTGATATTTACATCAGCAGTGACATATCAATTAATGATGTAAATGTAACGGTAAACATAGAGCATACGTATGACAGTGATTTGGATGTTAAGCTTATTGGCCCAAATTGGAAAACAGAAGTGGAGCTTTTTAGTGATGTTGGTGGGTCGGGAAACAATTTTATAAATACGGAATTAGACGATGATGCAACTAGTTCTATAAAATATGGAAATGCTCCCTTTACGGGAACATTTAAGCCAGAGGGGCGCTTGTATGATTTTATAGATGCTAATTTATCATCCAAAGGAAATTGGAGGTTACATATTGAAGATGATGAAAACGGAGGTGGCGGAAACCTTATCAGCTGGTCTATTGAGTTATGCAATAGAAAAACCTTATTCGTGGAAGAAAATAATCTTGATGGGGATTTTAATATTTCTAACAACGGAAATAATCAATTTCATATCACCCTTAGTGCAACTAGGCTAACGAAAGATTTGAATTTATATGTGTATGATATGTTGGGACAAAATCTTTTGTGGAATAAGCTTAGCAATAAAAATGGAATATTTAGCTATCGCTTAAATATGTCCTATGCACCTTCTGGGATTTACATTGTTCGCATAGGGGACAACGCTACATACGCAACGAAGCGTATCATCGTTAAATAAAAACTACTTCAACGCTATCCTAAGAAGCATGTCGGTTGTGGTAGTATATAAGTAGTTTTGATCGGAATCAAAAGCACAATTGGCTGTACGCTTACCAGTCTCAATGGTGGCAAGGTGTTTACCCACTGGACTTATGATATGTACTCCGCCAGGACCCGTGGCAAATATGTTACCACTCTTGTGAATTTTTAATCCGTCTGGGAGACCTTTGAATTGCTTTGCAAATGGCCTAAAATCAAACAACACCTTCCCATTTACAAGCGACCCATCTGCTGAAATTTCATAACGGTATAAAAAGGGTTTTTCTTTGTCAGACTGATTGACATACAGTGTTTTTTGATTGAGCGACAAGGCAATTCCATTTGGACGGTTGAGGCTGTCAATCAACATGGTAACGACTCCACTTGGTGCAACTCTAAAAACACCATTAATCCCTATTTCAGCTGTTTTAGTACCCGGCTGACCATATGGTGGATCAGTGAAATATATGTTCCCATTTCGATCTATATCCAAATCATTCGGGCTGTTAAACGGCTTATTTTCAAAGGCATCAGCGAGAGTGACAAACTGTGGTTTTGGGTGGCTCAAGGCGGCATCAAGGCGGGCAATGCGCCTATCGCCGTGTTGACAAAGTAACAAATTGTTTTTATTGTCCATCAACAAGCCGTTAGATCCTCTGTTAGAATCTTTATTCCCTGCTCCCGTATGACCGGCATATTCAAGGTAAATACTAAGGCTGTCTTGTGGACTCCATTTGTAGATCTTATTTGTAGGGACATCGGAAAAGAGAACCGCTTGCAATGCATCTACCCACAATGGACCCTCACTCCATTTGAATCCAGTAACTAGTATTTCAAAAGAAGCATCTGGAGCAATGAGCGAAAGTGCTGCTTCATCGTGTATGCTCACTTTAAACTGTTCTACAATAGAATTGACAGCCTTATTTTGCTGGGCTTTGGGTTTATTGGTGCACGAAACAAGAAGTAGAACCGTGACAGCAACGCAATAAAAAATGTGTTTGTACATGATTTTTTATTTGGGATTATAAATATACATAATTCAAAACCTAGCTTAAGCGTTCAGCAACCAAGTCCAAAACGTGGTTCCGCATGCTTTCTACGGTAAACTGGGTTGCGTCGAGTAGAACGGCATCTGCCGCTTGTACTAGAGGTGAATCGGCGCGGGTACTGTCAAGATGGTCACGCTCGGCGAGGTTGTTTCGCACCTCTTCCACTGAAGTAGAAGCATTTTGAGCACTGAGTTCATCAAAGCGACGTTGTGCCCGAACATTGACATCTGCCGTTAGAAAAAGTTTTAAACCTGCCTTGGGAAACACTACTGTACCTATGTCACGTCCGTCCATAACAACAGATTGGTTAGCACCCATAATACGTTGTTGTGCCACCAAAAAGGCACGTACTTCTGGAATGGCAGCTACCAAGCTAACGGCCTCAGAAACCTGCATGCTGCGTATTTCAGCACTTACATCTACGCCGTTTAGCCAAAAGGTATCGCCTTCAAACCGCAAATGAATGTCATCCAATTGCGACAACAGGACTTCGGCATTTAGTGTTTTATTTTCGAGAAGTCCGTTTTGTTGGGCATAAAGGGTAACGCCTCGATACATGGCGCCTGAGTCTACATGTGCAAAGCCCAAGGCCTTGGCAAGACCCTTTGCAAGGGTGCTTTTTCCAGTTGAAGATGCACCATCAATGGCTATTACAAAAGGTTTTTTCATCATCTTGGTTCAAGGGTTAATCCCAAAAAAGTACGGTTTCCAGCTACGTTATAGCGTGCATGACTTATTTGAAAACGCAAACGGCGCAGTTGCATACCCACGCCAAACGATAGACCTGAAAAATTACGCAGCTCTAAAATACGTAATTCTGCTGCACGCTGCGCATGATAACCCAAACGAATGGAGAACAATGATTCTGGAAACACTTCAACACCAAATGAAGCATGACGCAATAGTTTCTTGGGCAGACCAGCAGAACGCTGGTTGGTACCACCCCCCAAGGTTTGACTTGCATCCTCTGGGTTGTCAAAATACAAGGGATACTTGTTTATATGATGGAACGTCAGGTGCCATCGCAAGGGTAAGTGCTTAAGCGCACTAGAAAAGCCCAAGCTAAGATTAGAAGGTAAGGGTTCAAACACATCTTCGTATGCCGTTAATTGACTGCCCAAATGCTGATAGACCAATGCAATCCGAAAAGGCTTGGAAATAGGACTGTAATAGAGGCCTATGTCGCCCGTGATCGCAGAAGAGGTATAGGACTCTAAATTAGACAGCGCATAGCGCAAGCGTGCACCTAAGTGTATATTTTGTCGGAGAAAATAGTGTGAACTTGCAATACCAAGGGCTACTTCACTTCCCGTAAAACTTCCTGTTGGGTTACCGAGTAGGTCAGCACCTTCAAAAGTGCCGTAATTGATATAATTAACATCAAAGACCAGGGCTTTTTGTCTGTTGATGGTATAGGCATAAGCAGCAGTTCCTCGATTGATGCCGTCAAAATAAGGTTCATAATTGACCATTACCTGACCACCGTGCTCACCTCGAATCATCGCAGGATTGGCAAGTGTGGAGCTAATATCCATATCCCGAAGCGTAATGGGATCGCCCAATGCAAGTTGTCGTGGAGAATTGGAAAGTTCCAAAAAGCGAAAGGTAGCATCACCGCCGATTTGCGCACTCAAAAAAGCCGCACAGCCCAACATACAACAAACAGCAAAATGCCTCATCCCTACAAAAAACGCAAATTAACGCTTTTTCGTACTCGATGCACGTTGTTTAGTGATGGCGATGGCAAGTACATCTTCAATTGAAGACACAAAGTGAAACTGCAGACCTTTCAGATACCTTGCTGGAATCTCGTTGATATCCGCTTGGTTTTTCTCACTTAAAATAATCTCCTTGATGTTGGCGCGCTTGGCTGCAAGTATCTTTTCCTTAACACCACCAACAGCTAATACTTTACCACGCAGGGTGATCTCACCAGTCATGGCAATACGGTTTTTGACCTTGCGCTTTAAAATACTCGAAACCAGAGAAGTAATCATGGTTATACCGGCACTAGGACCGTCCTTGGGCGTTGCCCCTTCGGGCACGTGTATGTGAAAATTATTTTTAGAAAAGAAGTCTTCTTCAATCTCCAGCTCAGCTGCATGTGCCTTTATATATTGTAAGGCAATGGTTGCGGACTCTTTCATGACCTTCCCCAAGTTTCCAGTGACGGACAAGCTGCCATTCCCCTTACTTATTGAGGATTCGATAAATAGAATATCACCACCTACTCTAGTCCAAGCTAAACCAGTGACAACACCAGCAAGGTTGTTATTTTCATAGGTGTCACGCAACATCTTAGCAGGTCCTAATATGGCTTCTAGCTCTTCATTGAGTAGTTTGGGGGCTCTTGGTGTCTCTTTGGCTTCTAACATAGCAAAGTGACGCACTACCTTGGCAATTTGTTTTTCAAGACCTCTTACTCCCGACTCACGAGTGTATCCAGCCACAATGAGTTGCATGGTTGCTTTGGGCAGTTTTACCGCCGATTTGCTAAGCCCGTGTTCCTTGAGTTGTTTTGGTAATAAATAACGCAATCCAATCTGCACTTTTTCCTCAACTGTATAACCCGAAACTTCTATGATTTCCATACGGTCACGCAATGCGGGCTGTATGGATGAAAGTCCGTTTGCCGTAGCAATAAACATCACCTTAGATAAGTCATAGCCTGTTTCCAAGTAATTATCGTAAAAAGTAGTGTTTTGCTCTGGGTCCAATACTTCTAGCATGGCCGATGATGGATCGCCATGTGCACTTTCAGCAAGCTTGTCTAGCTCATCAAGTACAAATACAGGGTTGGAAGTAGTGGCCTTTTTTATGTTTTGCACTACCCTACCCGGCATAGCGCCAATATAGGTCTTGCGGTGTCCGCGTATTTCAGCATCATCGCGCATACCACCTAAAGACATACGCACATATTTTCTGCCCAAGGCTTCAGCGATGGATTTACCCAATGAAGTCTTACCCACACCAGGAGGGCCTACTAAACAAATAATGGGCGACTTCATATCGTTGCGTAACTTGAGTACCGCCAGATGCTCAATAATACGTTGTTTGACCTTGTCCAAACCAAAGTGGTCACGGTCTAAAATTTTCTGTGCACGGTCCAAATCAAAAGAATCCTCTGAATAGGTATTCCAAGGAAGATCCAAATACAAATCTAAATAATTGCGCTGCACGGAATATTCAGCCACCTGTGGGTTCATGCGTTCAAGCTTGGCCAGTTCTTTGTTAAAATGCTTGGATACTTTATCGCTCCAAGCCTTTGTCTTGGCGCGGTTGCGCATCTCGTGCACCTCCTCATCATAAGACACGCCTCCCAACTCTTCCTGAATGGTTTTCATCTGTTGGTGCAAGAAATATTCACGCTGTTGCTGGTCCAAATCTGTACGTACTTTACTTTGAATGTCGTTTTTGAGGGAAAGCTTTTGGTACTCAACATTCATTTTCTTTAAACACAACAAGGCGCGTTGCTCCAGTTGGTCTATTTCCAATATTTCTTGTTTTTCGGCAACGGACATATTCATGTTGGAGGAAACAAAATTCACCAAGAACGAATTACTCTGAATGTTTTTAATGGCAAAAGATGCCTCTGACGGTATTTCGGGATTTTGTGCAATAATCTTTAATGCCAAATCGCGAATAGAATCGATGATTGCATCAAAATTGGGATCACCTTGATCTGGTCGCACCTCCTCCAGGCCTTTGATTTCAGCCTTAAGAAAAGGATGCTCACGGGTATAGGCAGCAGTTTCAAATCGTTTCTTTCCTTGTAAAATAACAGTAGTGTTGCCATCGGGCATTTTAAGTAACCTTAAAACTTTTGCAAGTGTTCCCTTTTGAAATAAATCGCTAGGAGAAGGAGATTTCGTATCGCCGTTCTGTTGGGCAATTACCCCAAGCAATTTACTTCCCTTATTTACTTCTTTAATAAGCTTGACAGAGCGGTCTCTACTGGCAGTGATGGGAATCACCACACCAGGAAACAATACCGTGTTTTTTAATGGAAGTATGGGCAGCTCATCTGGAAGTGGTTCTTTGAGCATGGCTTCCTCATCGTCTGAAGTCATCAGTGGAATCAAATCCGCTTCATCTTCTAAATCTTGAGGTAAAAGGGTGTCTAAAGACAAAATTTTATTTTGAGACATAAAAATATGTGAGTGCCATTTTGTCCGATTTTAAATCAAAAACCTTGAAAACAGCTGGTTTTATATGATACAATTATATTTTCAAACTCTGTGCCATTGTAACATTTAGCTTCAAAAGTCGTTATTTAATTGCAAACCCAAACAAAATCATGAAAACAACTCACCTACTACTAAGTTCATTATTCCTATTTTTTATTGGCTGTACCAATGCACAGTGGAACAAAACGATAAAAGGAAACGGAAAAGTATCAACAGAAATTCGTGCCTTTGATTCATATGATGCTATCAGCGTTCACGGCAGCATGGACGTTAGCCTCGTTAAAGGAAGCGAAGGGAGCATTACGCTCAAAGCAGAAGAAAACATCTTGGAATACATTGAAGTAACCAACAACAATGGTAAGTTACGCATCAAAACCAAAGACCATGTTAATCTTAGACCATCTTGGAAAAAAGGCATTCACATTGAGATTCCCATTGAGGAAATATCCAAAATTTCATTGAGTGGTTCTGGCGAAATAACTGGAGAATCAACCCTAAAAACAGCAGCACTCAAATTGAGTGTAAGCGGCTCCGGAGATATAAAAGTTGCTGCCGATGCGACAGCAATTAAGGCTGCTATTTCAGGCTCTGGCGATATTGACCTCAGTGGAAAAGCAGATGAATTCGATGCCTCAGTAACAGGCTCTGGCGATATTGATGCCATGCAGCTAAATGCATCTCAAGCAACAGCAAGCGTAACGGGTTCTGGGGATATTACAATACAGGCAAAAACCTTATTAAAGGTCAAAATTGTAGGCTCTGGAGATGTTGTAGTAAACAGAGACGTCACTATCCTAAATAAGAAAGTTGTTGGCTCTGGAAAGGTCAGCAAGTATTAGTTTGCAACAAGAGTTTTATGCTTGCGGTAAAGGCGAATTAATAATATCGCGCCAACAAAGAAAAAGAGTACAAAAAACAAGATAGCATTTCGCATACTTCCTGTTATTTGGTCTATGGTGCCATACATCAACATGCCGATAACAATACCCACCTTTTCTGCTACGTCGTAGAAACTGAAATATGAGGTGGTGTCGAGTGTTTCTGGTATTAGCTGAGAATACGTTGAGCGCGCTACAGATTGTATGCCACCCATACAAAGACCTACAAAGGCAGCAACCAAATAAAACTCAATGGGCTCATAAATAAAATAAGCACTAATACACAAGATTACCCAAATACCATTTAGCAGTATTAGGGTTTTGATATTGCCCCATTTGTTAGCTAGCTTAGAAGAAAGCAATGCCCCAAAAATAGCAATGATTTGAATGAGTAAAATACTGATGATAAGCCCCATTGTTTTTTCTTGACCAGACCAAGAAATTTCCTGTTCTCCAAAATATGCGGCTACTATCATTACCGTTTGCAAGGACATGCTAAACACAAAAAAAGCAACCAAATAACGTTTTAATTGCGTGAGGTTACCAAGACTCTTCCAAACTATTTTGAGTTCGCGATAGCCATTAAAGAATATATCTTTGGTGTATACCTTGTCTTTAAAACCACGTGGCAAGTGGTAGAAAGCGATATGGCTAAATCCAAACCACCAAATCCCAACCATAACAAAAGAATAGCGCATGGCTTTCAGGGAAGCTGCCCCTACTTCACCAGATATATTAAACCATTCTGGTTTAAGCACCATAAAGAGATTAATCAGCAGTAACAATACACTTCCAATGTAGCCCAATGCAAAACCACGTGCACTGATTTTGTTATGCTGTTCTGGGTAGGCAATATCAGGAAGGTAAGAATTGTAAAAAACCAAACTTGACCAGGCGCCAACAAGTGCTAAAAAATAAAACAACAAGCCCCATAAAAGGTTGTCAATTTCAAACCAATATAAACCAACACAGGCAGCTGAACCCAAGTAACAATAAAACTGCATAAACCGTTTTTTGTTACCCATATAATCGGCAATACCAGAAAGGATGGGTGACCAAATCGCAATAAACATAAAAGCTAGGGCCGTTACATAACTAATTAGAGCCGTGTTTTTAAAGGACATGCCTAACACTTCTAAATGGGTCTCATCAGCACATATATATCCATAGTAGAGTGGAAAAATGGCCGAAGAAATAACAAGGAAGTAAACGGAATTTGCCCAATCATATGAAGCCCAAGCGCGTAAAAGACGTTTGTCCCCTTTTTTGTGTAATGGCATATGCTTTGTTTCCTCAAATAAACAAAAATGTTTCAAGACATAAAAAAGGATAAGCTTAACTTTGTGTAATGAAAAAGAAAAAAAAGCGCAAACAAGGTATTGCTGTACCTCTTTGGCTTAAGCAGTCGCTCAGGTTAATTGAAAGGTTCTCGCCTGAAATGGGTATGCGTGTAGCAGCACATATATTTTCAAAACCCCTAAAGTTTAAATTACCCGAAAAAGAACGAAAAGCCTTGGCACATTGCCTCACAAAATTCGTTGCTATTCCAGAAATCAACGAAACCATTATGTGTTTTGAATGGAAAAATAAAGGCGAAAAGGTACTGTTGGCTCACGGATGGAGCGGCAGGGGTACACAACTCTATGCCATCGCGGAGAGCCTACACAAAAAAGGCTATCACGTGATTTCATTTGATGCACCCGCACATGGCAAATCCACAGGCAAAAAAACTAATATACTTCAATGGGATGCCGC
>ERZ1047472.3250-NODE-3250-length-10835-cov-7.494249_pt1 | contig 10835 bp, 7 predicted proteins | sample MGYA00383095_ERZ1047472 | MGnify/ENA primary metagenome ERZ1047472 (study PRJEB29581, sample SAMEA5548365) | metagenome | biome: marine; feature: coastal; material: water | depth 1 m | study: Short-term variability in the microbial, nano- and picoplankton...
AGCTGGGTACCTGGCTCACCAATGGACTGAGCTGCGATAACGCCAACAGCTTCGCCCACATTGACCAAGTGACCTCGTGCCAAATCGCGCCCGTAACATGTGCGACATACGCCGTGGGAGGTTTCACAGGTGATCGCCGATCGGACGATCATCTCGTCAACACCCAACTCGTCGAGCTTTTCTACCCAAGCCTCGTCGATTAGGGTGCCGCGCTCTACCAGCAACGTTTTGCCATCAGCCGCATACACGTCTTCGGCAACGGTTCGGCCCAGCACGCGGTCAGCTAGCGCTTCAACGATGTCGCCGCCTTCAATAATCGCCGTGGTATAGAGGCCGGCATTGGTGCCGCAATCTTCGTCGGTGATCACAACGTCTTGAGCCACGTCGACCAAACGGCGGGTCAAATAACCCGAGTTCGCTGTCTTCAGCGCCGTATCCGCCAGTCCCTTTCGAGCGCCGTGGGTGGAGATGAAGTAGTCGTTTACCGTCAAGCCTTCACGGAAGTTGGCGGTAATGGCGTTTTCAATGATGCTGCCATCAGGTCGCGCCATCAGACCACGCATACCTGCCAGCTGACGTATCTGGGCTGGCGAGCCCCGGGCTCCGGAGTCTGCGTACATATAGACGCTGTTAAAGGATTCCTGTTCTTCGGTTTCGCCGTCACGGTTGGTAACTTCTTCTTTAGAAATTCCGTCCATCATCGAGCGCGCGACTAGGTCGTTTGCTCGTAGCCAGATATCCACCACCTTGTTGTACTTCTCGCCTTGGGTAACCAAGCCTGAGGCGTACTGTGATTCGATCTCGGCGACTTCAGCTTCGGCCTCTCCAATGATGCGCTCCTTGGCATCTGGGATAACGAAGTCTTCAACACCGATGGAGGCGCCGGATGCTGTGGACTGAGCAAACCCTGCGTACATCAGTTGGTCTGCGAAGATCACCGTATCTTTCAGGCCGCACCGTCGGTAGCAGTCATTAATCAAATTAGAAATGCTCTTTTTGTCCATGGTCTTGTTAACCATGGAGAAGGGCAGCGCGTTGGGCACAATGGCATACAGCAGAGTTCTACCTACCGTGGTGTCGTGGAGTACTCGCTTCGCAACCGTTTCGCCGTCTTCACCGGTCACTTGATCTTCGATACGAACTTTCACGCGCGCATGAAGGTCTACCTGCTTTGCGTAATAGGCGCGATGCACTTCATCCACGTTAGCAAACACTGTGCCTTCGCCGCGGGCGTTAACCTTTTCTCGGGTCATGTAGTAGATGCCCAAAATTACATCCTGAGACGGCACGATGATGGGTTCACCACTGGCCGGAGACAGAATGTTGTTGGTAGACATCATCAGTGCGCGACTTTCCAGCTGAGCTTCCAGCGTCAGAGGAACGTGGACAGCCATTTGGTCGCCGTCAAAGTCAGCGTTATATGCGCTACAGACCAATGGGTGCAGCTGAATGGCCTTACCTTCGATCAACACAGGCTCGAACGCTTGAATGCCCAAACGGTGCAGTGTTGGCGCTCGGTTCAACATTACCGGATGTTCACGAATCACGTCAGCCAAAATATCCCAAACTTCGGGTGTCTCACGCTCGACCATTTTCTTGGCGGCCTTGATCGTGGTCGCCAACTGCCGATCTTCTAAGCGGCCAAAAATGAAGGGCTTGAACAACTCCAAGGCCATCTTCTTGGGTAGGCCACACTGATGCAGACGTAGCGTTGGGCCTACAACGATCACGGAACGACCGGAGTAATCCACGCGCTTACCCAACAGGTTCTGTCGGAAGCGACCTTGCTTACCCTTGATCATGTCTGCCAAAGATTTCAGCGGGCGCTTGTTAGAGCCGGTAATGGCTCGGCCACGCCGGCCGTTATCCAGCAACGCATCCACGGACTCTTGAAGCATGCGCTTTTCGTTTCGCACGATGATGTCTGGGGCCGCAAGATCCAATAGGCGCTTGAGTCGATTGTTACGGTTGATCACGCGACGGTACAGATCGTTGAGGTCTGACGTAGCGAAACGACCGCCATCCAGCGGGACCAGTGGCCGCAAATCCGGTGGCAGAACAGGCAAGACCGTCATGATCATCCATTCAGGCTTGTTACCTGAACGAACAAAGGCTTCCATAAGCTTCAGGCGCTTGGAAAACTTTTTGATCTTGGTTTCGGAGTTGGTAGCAGGAATCTCTTCCCGCAGCACTTCGATTTCATGATCCATATCTAGGTTAAGAAGCAATTGCTGAACTGCCTCTGCACCCATGCGAGCGTCGAATTCATCGCCGTACTCTTCTATCTTAAGATAGTACTCTTCGTCCGACAGCAACTGCCCGATTTCCAGATCCGTCATACCCGGATCGATCACCACAAAGGATTCGAAATACAGAATTCGTTCGATATCACGAAGGGTCATGTCCAGCAGCAAGCCAATTCGGCTGGGCAGTGACTTCAAGAACCAGATGTGCGCGGTAGGACAGGCCAGTTCGATATGGCCCATACGCTCACGACGCACCTTGGTCAGTGTCACTTCGACACCACACTTTTCGCAGATCACCCCGCGATGCTTCAGGCGCTTATATTTTCCGCACAAGCACTCATAGTCTTTTACCGGCCCGAAAATTCGTGCACAAAAAAGACCGTCGCGCTCAGGTTTGAACGTACGATAGTTAATGGTTTCTGGCTTTTTAACTTCACCAAAGGACCAAGAACGGATCATTTCTGGAGAAGACAACCCGATACGCAGCGCGTCAAATTCCTCAACGTCGCTCTGGGATTTCAGCAGATTAAGTAAGTCTTTCACGATGTTTCCTTATATTCTTTTGGAGCAATTCAAGTGGTTTTACCTTGCTTGAATCCGTTCAGTCGGTTTCCAACTCGATGTTGATCCCCAGAGACCGAATCTCCTTAACCAACACGTTGAAGGACTCCGGCATACCCGGCTCCATTTTGAAATCACCATCCACAATGTTTTTGTACATCTTCGTTCGGCCATTCACGTCGTCGGATTTAACCGTCAACATTTCCTGCAGCGTATAAGCCGCGCCGTACGCCTCTAGCGCCCACACTTCCATCTCACCGAAGCGCTGACCACCAAATTGCGCCTTACCACCCAACGGCTGCTGGGTTACCAAGCTGTAGGAGCCTGTGCTTCTGGCGTGCATCTTGTCATCGACCAGGTGGTTGAGCTTGAGCATGTACATGTAACCCAAGGTCACCGGTCGGTCGAAGGCATCACCAGTACGACCATCGTACAAGGTGGTCTGCCCACTGCCAGGCAGCTCAGCCAACTCCAACATCTTCTTGATCTCGGACTCCGCAGCACCGTCAAAGGCGCGGGTGGCGAATGGCAAACCTGAGGTCAGGTTCTTCGCCAAATCCAATACCTGTGAGTCATTCAAACTCTTCAGATCTGCTGGCGCACCGCCCACTTGGTTGTATACCTCGTCCAAGAATTTGCGGATTTCAGCGGTCTTTTGCTGCTGCTCCAGCATGGTATTGATCCGACGACCAATGCCATGGGCCGCCCACCCTAGGTGTGTTTCCAGCACCTGGCCCACGTTCATCCGAGAGGGCACACCCAAGGGGTTTAGCACGATGTCTACGGGCTCACCGTTTTCATCGAAGGGCATGTCTTCTACCGGCATGATCACCGAGATCACGCCCTTGTTACCGTGACGGCCAGCCATCTTGTCACCAGGCTGAATGCGTCGCTTGATGGCCAAGTACACTTTCACGATCTTCAAAACACCGGGCGCAAGGTCGTCGCCGGTTTCGATCTTACCGCGCTTGTCTTCGTAGATAGCGTCGAGGCCTTCCTTGCGTTCCTGCAGGTGAGCCTCAGCTTTTTCCAGCTGCTCGTTCAGCTTGTCATCCTTCATACGAATGCGGAACCAATCGTCGGAAGCCAGCTCGCTCAGATACGCTTCATCAATGGCTTTGTCTTTGCTCAGACCCGGAGCGCTGGCCACCTTGCCACCAACTAAGGCTCGCTGCAGTCTTTCGAAGGTAGCCGCTTCGATGATGCGCATTTCGTCATCCAAATCCTTGCGGATTTTGGTCATCTGCGCTTGCTCAATGTCTTTCGCCCGCTCGTCTTTTTCAACGCCGTCTCGGGTGAATACCTGTACGTCGATCACCGTGCCCTTGACGCTGCTCGGTACGCGCTGGGACGTGTCTTTCACGTCGGAGGCTTTCTCACCGAAAATCGCCCTGAGCAGTTTTTCTTCTGGTGTTAACTGCGTCTCACCCTTAGGAGTGACCTTACCCACCAGAATGTCGCCGGCACCCACTTCAGCGCCGATATAAACGATGCCTGATTCGTCAAGTTTGGACAGAGCACCTTCACCGACATTGGGAATGTCACTGGTAATTTCCTCTGGCCCTAACTTAGTGTCCCGGGCAATACAGGTCAGCTCTTGAATATGGATACTGGTGAAACGATCCTCTTTCACCACGCGCTCAGATACCAAAATGGAATCTTCGAAGTTGTAGCCATTCCAGGGCATGAACGCGATACGCATGTTCTGACCCAGAGCCAACTCGCCCATATCAATGGACGGACCGTCCGCCAGAATATCCCGAGCGCTGATCACATCGCCCGGCTTGACCAATGGTCGCTGGTTAATACAAGTATTTTGATTGGAGCGGGTAAACTTGGTCAGTGTGTAAATGTCCACACCAGCATCGCCGGCTTCAGTCTCGGCATCGGCAACCCGTACGACGATTCGACTAGCATCTACGCTATCGATTACGCCGCCGCGCTTGGCAATCACACACACACCGGAATCTCGAGCAACATTGCGCTCCATACCGGTGCCAACCAATGGCTTTTCAGCCCGGAGCGTAGGCACAGCCTGACGCTGCATGTTGGAACCCATCAATGCTCGGTTTGCATCGTCGTGCTCTAAGAACGGTATCAACGACGCTGCGACGGAAACCACCTGCTTGGGAGATACGTCCATAAAGTCGACGTTTTCCGTAGCGGTTTTGGTGAATTCATTTTGATGTCGTACGTCGATCAACTCTTCGGTGAAGCGACCCTTGGCATCGATTGGCGCACTGGCCTGAGCGATGACGTATTGAGCTTCATCAATGGCTGACAGATATTCAACTTCCTTGGTCACTACACCTTTAACAACTCGATGATACGGAGACTCTAGGAAACCGTATTCGTTGGTTTGGGCATAGGTTGCCAAGCTGTTAATCAGACCAATGTTCGGTCCTTCCGGCGTTTCAATAGGGCAAACGCGTCCATAGTGCGTTGGGTGTACGTCACGAACCTCAAAGCCCGCTCGCTCCCGGGTTAAACCACCCGGCCCAAGAGCAGAGACTCTGCGCTTGTGGGTGACCTCGGACAATGGATTGTTTTGGTCCATAAACTGGGACAGTTGGGAGGAACCAAAGAATTCTTTTACCGCTGCGGCGACGGGCTTCGCGTTAATCATATCTTGGGGCATCAGGCCTTCAGACTCAGCCAAGCTCAGCCGCTCCTTCACGGCCCGCTCGACGCGGATAAGCCCTACACGGAACTGGTTCTCAGCCATTTCGCCCACGGAACGTATGCGTCGGTTACCAAGGTGGTCGATGTCGTCCACGGTACCCTTACCGTTACGAATATCGATCAGCGTCTTCAGCACGTCGACAATGTCTTCTTTAGACAGGATGCCTTCGCCTACGATTTCTTCACGGCCTAGACGACGGTTGAACTTCATCCGACCAACACCGGACAAGTCGTACCGGTCATTAGAGAAAAACAGGTTACTGAACAAGTTTTCCGCTGACTCTTTTGTGGGTGGCTCACCCGGGCGCATCATGCGATAGATTTCTACCAACGCTTCAAGTTTGTTGGAGCTTGGATCAACGCGCATGGTGTCTGAAATGAACGGACCACAATCGAGGTCGTTGGTATAGATGGTTTCTAAACTGCTGACTTTAAGCTCGAACAGTTTTTCCAGCACTTCCTCGGTAATGATGGAGTTGCATGGCACCGCAACCTCACCCGTGGACTCATCAACGATATCTTTCGCGGTAATTTGTTCGAGCAAGTACTCTCGCGGAACCGCCAATTGTTTCATGCCGCTGTCTTCCAGCAGGCGTACGTGACGGGCGGTGATACGACGGCCAGTTTCGACAATAACCTTGCCATTGGGACCGACGATATCAAAGCTTGCTACCTCACCGCGCAGGCGCTCTGCGATGAGTTTGATAGAAACGTCTTCACCCTTGATCGACACGGTATTGGTGTCGAAGAAGGTTTCCAAGATCTCTTCACTGGAGTACTCAAGCGCACGCAAAATGATGGATGCAGGCAACTTTCGACGGCGGTCAATTCGGACAAAAACTGCGTCCTTCGGATCGAACTCGAAGTCCAACCAAGAACCTCGGTAAGGAATGACCCGGGCGTTATAGAGGAGCTTGCCTGAACTGTGGGTTTTACCTTTATCGTGATCAAAAAACACGCCTGGAGACCGGTGCAACTGGGACACGACAACGCGCTCGGTGCCATTTATCACAAAGGTGCCGTTGTCGGTCATGAGCGGAATTTCGCCCATGTACACTTCTTGTTCTTTTACGTCCTTGACCTTCTTACTGGAAGATTCCTTGTCGTAAATGATGAGCCGCACTTTCACTCTCAGTGGTGCTGCATAGGTAATGCTTCGAGACACGCACTCCTTCACATCGAAGGTTGGCTCTCCGAGCCGGTAATCTACGTACTCTAATTCGGCGCTGCCAGAATAGCTGGCGATGGGGAACACCGATTTGAATGCGGCATGCAGGCCAGACTCAGCGCGATCTTCTGCGCTAGTGCCCACCTGTAAAAACTTGCTGTAAGAGTCGGTTTGGATCGCCAACAAATAGGGCAGTTCCATTTTCTCGGACAATTTTCCGAAATCTTTCCGAATGCGCTTCCTTTCAGTAAAGCTGTAAGCCATGCGAATCTCCTACGTGGTCAACATCGAATCCAACGTGCTTTCCTCGGACAAGCACGAAAAGCTGGCACCAAGCTGCTTTTTCAACAGCTCGGTCCAGCTATGTAGCGCTACTTAATGTAGCGCTTTTCAAAAGGCTAACGGTGGCTGTCCTACTTCAGTTCAACCGTAGCGCCAGCTTCTTCAAGCTGCTTTTGAATGTCGTCTGCTTCGTCCTTGGAGACGCCTTCTTTGATCGCTGAAGGTGCATCGTCTACCAGGGCCTTCGCTTCTTTCAGACCTAAGCCCGTGATAGCGCGTACTGCCTTAATGACATTCACTTTCTTGTCACCAGCAGATGCAAGCATTACATCAAACTCAGTCTGTTCTTCAGCGCCACCAGCGCCAGCATCGCCGCCACCGGCTGCAGGTGCTGCAACGGCCACTGCGGCTGCCGCAGATACGCCGAACTTCTCTTCCATGTCTGCGATCAGCTCAACAACGTCCATGACGCTCATTTCTGCGATTGCATTCAACACATCATCTTTTGACAATGACATTCCATTTCTCCTAATTATCTAAAGCGATTCTTGGATTTACGCTTCTGCTTCCTTCTGATCTTTGACCGCAGCCACTACTCGAACCATCTTGCCGGGAACCTCGTTTAAGGTTTGAGCCAGCTTGATGATCGGGGCCTGCATTACGCTCATCAATTGAGAACGAGCCTCATCCAAGGTAGGCAGCTTAGCCACGCGATCGATTTGATCTGCGGCAAGCAGGGCGCCTCCGATGGACAACGCTTTGATTTCCAATTCCTCAAAATCTTTGGCGTAATCTTTTAGCAGTCTTGCTGCTGCACCGGGGTCTTCCTGGGAAAACGCCAGTAATGTAGGACCGACCAGAGCATCGTTTAGACACTCAAACTCTGTACCTTCAACAGCTCGCTTAACCAGCGTGTTTCTAACCACTCGCAAATACACACCGGTCTCCCGCGCTTTCACGCGAAGTTCGGTCATTTCTGCAACGGTCAATCCACGATAGTCAGCCAAGACAGCGGACAAAGCAGATGTAGCAGCACCGTTAACCTCAGCAACAATTTCTTGTTTCTGTTCAAGTCTTAACGCCACATGCTTCTCCTTTTCAACCGGCCTGGTTTTACCCGACCGGTCACGTTATCGAGAACTGTCAAACAGCCCTCGCTAGCGGCGAGCCTCTTTCGCTTTAGCTTCAAGGTTACTGTCGTAACTTCTCACTAAACTCTCGGAGACGAATTCGGAACCGCCGTTGCCGGCAATCCTTATTCTTTCGCTTTTACAGCGACTCACCATCTGCGTAGGTCATTAAGCTTCGCCCTGCGGCTAGGCTCCTACGGTTTTTGACGGCACGGGACATGGAAAATCCTGTCCCAACCTCCAAATCTTATTGCCTCTACAGCCCTATACGGCCTGCAAAGATGCTTGATCTATAGACACCCCAGGACCCATGGTCGTGGACAGGGTCACTTTCTTTAAATAGATGCCTTTTGCGGACGCTGGTTTGGCCTTTTTCAGATCAGCCATTAACGCCTCGACGTTTTCACGAATCTGCAGTGGGTCGAACCCTACTTGTCCGACACTACCGTGAATGATCCCAGCTTTGTCTGTACGAAACTGCACTTGGCCTGCTTTCGCATTCTTGACCGCGGTTTCTACGTCCGGTGTTACCGTACCCGTTTTCGGGTTTGGCATAAGGCCTCTGGGACCAAGCACCTTGCCCAACTGGCCGACGATTCGCATGGCGTCGGGCGTTGCGATGACTACGTCAAAGTCCATCTCGCCAGCCTTGACCTTGTCGCCTAGATCGTCAAAGCCAACAAGGTCTGCACCGGCAGCCAACGCTTTTTCAGCATTTTCACCTTGAGCGAACACGGCTACTCTGACCGTCTTGCCCGTGCCGTGTGGCAGAGTGGTCGCGCCACGAACTACTTGATCAGATTTCCTAGGGTCTACGCCCAAGTTTACGGAAATATCAAAAGATTCTTTGAACTTGGTACCGGCTAATTCATTCAGCAAAGCAACCGCTTCATTGATGTCATAAGCCTTATCCACGTCGATTTTTTCAGCAATTGCGCGCATGCGCTTACTTAGCTTAGCCATTTACACACCCTCCACGTCGATACCAGATGCACGCGCCGTACCCGCTATGGTGCGAACCGCGGCGTCCATGTCAGCTGCCGTCAAATCGGGCATTTTCATCTTGGCGATTTCTTCAAGCTGCTCACGATTTACCTTTGCAACCTTAACCGTATTCGGAGTAGCCGAACCCTTGGCTATGCCCGCCGCCTTACGCAACAACACTGCCGCAGGCGGTGTTTTGGTGACGAACGTAAAGGACCGATCCGCATAGACGGTGATTACTACGGGAATAGGCAGTCCCTGCTCAACCGCCTGGGTTTGAGCGTTAAACGCCTTACAAAAATCCATGATGTTTACACCATGCTGACCCAAGGCTGGGCCGACTGGGGGACTGGGATTCGCTTGACCCGCTGCAACTTGCAGCTTGATGTAAGCATCTACCTTCTTAGCCATGTATTACTCCTTGCGGGTCCAAACGTGAGAGGCCGGTTGCCCTTCTCTCACTCCCCGGGGTTATGTATGCGCCCTCACAGCGGCAAACCGTGTGAGCGTTTCTTTTCTTTTACGGCGCAGCCAAAGGCAGCTACCGCGTTCTTTGATCAGCCCTTTTCGACCTGACCAAAATCCAACTCAACCGGGGTTGAGCGTCCAAAAATCGTTACGGCCACACGCAGGCGGCTTTTCTCGTAGTTCACTTCCTCAACAACACCGTTAAAGTCGTTGAACGGCCCATCAATTACCCGAACAATTTCGCCAGGCTCAAATACCGTCTTCGGTGTTGCCTTCTCACTACCAGCTGCTACTCGATCAAGAATCGCGGCGGCTTCTCGCGGCGACAGCGGTGCGGGCTGGTCGGCTTTGCCACCAATAAACCCCATTACTCTGGGGGTTTCTTTTACTAGGTGCCAAGTATCATCATTTAGCTCCATCTCAACTAAGACGTAGCCAGGAAAGAATTTACGTTCGCTACGGCGCTTTTGGCCGCCTCGCATCTCGACAACTTCTTCCGTCGGCACCAAAATCTCACCGAAGCTGTCTTGGTGGTTGGACATATTGACGCGCTCCTGCAGTGCCCGAGCGACATTCTTCTCGAACCCGGAATAAGCGTGCACGACGTACCAATTCTTCGACATCTTGGGCTACCCGATAATTGAGCTGACAATCCAGCCCAGCAGGGAGTCTAGCCCCCATAAAATAAGTGCAAACACGAACACCAACAGAAGGACCACCATAGTCGTCTGTGTCGTTTCCTGATTTGTCGGCCAAACAACGCGCCGTACCTCTGCCCTGGACTCTTTCAGCAGCGACCAGATATTCCGCCCACGCTGTGTCTGAAGAGCAATAAGAACCGCGACGGCAGCCGTCACCAGCAAGCCAATCACGCGGACCAACAAGCCCTCGTCTTGGTAATACCAGTTCGCGAACACTCCGCCGGCCAAAAGCGCGACCACGACCAACCATTTTAGCCAGTCTAGAGCACCTGTATTTTTTTCAACGTTGGCGTTCAAGCTCTTTCCCTTTTCGCGACTAGTGCGTCCGACTATTTTCGTTCGTTGCCTCTAACACGCTCTAAAAAGCCAGTTAGATGGCAGGCCAGGAGGGAATCGAACCCCCAACCTGCGGTTTTGGAGACCGCTGCTCTGCCAATTGAGCTACTGGCCTATCGTACGAACCTTCAAATCGGTTTCTTTCCTTCGGAGACGACAAGGGAGCGAAACCGCTCCCAAGTAATTCACTCAGGGCTTTCGCCCCAAGCAAGCCTCTTTCTTTAGTCGATGACCTTAGCAACGACGCCGGCGCCAACGGTACGTCCGCCTTCGCGGA
>ERZ1047472.3265-NODE-3265-length-10805-cov-5.510233_pt1 | contig 10805 bp, 5 predicted proteins | sample MGYA00383095_ERZ1047472 | MGnify/ENA primary metagenome ERZ1047472 (study PRJEB29581, sample SAMEA5548365) | metagenome | biome: marine; feature: coastal; material: water | depth 1 m | study: Short-term variability in the microbial, nano- and picoplankton...
TCGCGTGAGTAGTTGTTATATCGAATGCGTATGTACCCGCACTAATACCTTTCGCGGAGGCATCAAAGACACCTTCTATTTCATTGATTGCTCCAACTATAGAAGTCTTAATATTTGTATTTAAATCCCCAGTTGCTCCTATGCCAGAAGAAACTGTATTGAAGTCTGTCACCAACGTCGAGAAGGTGTCTGTGATAACAAGTTGTGGTGCTGGTGTATACTCTGCCATTATAGTTTCTCTATTATTGTGTTTAAGAGTTGTTTCATCTCAGAGACATCAGTCTTGAGTTTTTCGAACTCCATTTCCTTATTTATTTTATTTTTCTTTCTTTCACGTGCATTATGTATCTCTTCTACATTAGTATTTATAATCCCGCCCGTGCGGGTATCACGAGCAAGACCTAAACCATTATCTACCATTATCAAAGTAGACTTCATTATACCGCCAACGCGATTGACCTGAAGTCTTTGAATATAGGAACAAGAGAAGAGTTACCACTTCTCATTACAATCTTGAACTGATACTGGGTAAAGTCATCAAGTGAACCACTTACTCCTCCTATGAGATATCTATACTCACGGAAGTTTCTGTCATCTGGTCCTACAGTCTGTTCTTTTTCTTGAAGTATCCAATCAACCTCAAATATATTTTCTCCGTCATTAGAAGTTCTGAAGTATAAGTCGAAGTCTGAAGCACTAGGTCTGATAGCAGATAAGATAACTTTCAAACCGACTGCACTCTCTTCTAATATCTGTACCGAAGAGATATGTTTGGCAAGAGATGAACCACCGAATGCTTCGGTCTCTGCAACATAGTTCAGTGGAATATTGGTTTCTCCTGCGCTAGCACTACTTGCAACTTGATTGTCGATTAAGTTACTGATTGTTGTCAGTGATACTCTCTGTGTATCTATAATAGGTGACACATCTGCACGAGTAGTATTTAAAGATACTGCCCAAGTTGTTGACCTATTACCACCTATTTGACTTGTTTCCATTGTGGGAGAAGCAATTAATCTAGGTGATGTGAAATAGTTTTCTTCACCTATAGCAATGTCGTATGAGAATGCATTATCTTTTTGATATTTTTGTCCACCTGCTGAAAGGGATTCACCTGCAGTGAACTTAGCACCGAACGCCACACTTGTATCATCTGGAACAAGTGTTTGGAAGTTAGGTACACAACCATCAAAGTTAATCTGTTTATCAACCTTTACAGTTGCTCCACCAAATACTCCTGAAGTTCCAGAAGCGGCATTTGCAGAATCCGTATCGAACCTAATAGCAAACCCATCAACCTCTCTGACGGTACGTGCACCATTGATATCTTTACCGTATATATCATTATACAATGTCGCACCAGTGAGACCTGATATATTAACAGTGTCGTTTACTGAGAACCCATGATTTGGTATAAGGGCAGTAAGTCTATCGCTATCAGACCCATGCTCCGCACTACTATACAATGGATTAACAGTAAGAAGTTCTTTTTGAACATCTGTATTCTCAAATATTGCAGTAGCACCTGCAGTATCAAACTCTGCTTTGTATATATTAAACATTAAGTCTTTTGTTTGGTCTGGTTCCCATGTAGAACCATTCTGTGACTTGAAGAGTGAACCCAATGAAGGTTGACGACTGATACGTGCTTCGGTTGAACCAAGTAAGAATGCATAAGTTTCCGCAACATATGCTTCATAGTTTATTGAATCTGCAAGAAGAACAATCGCATACTCTGTGTTTGGATTCAAGAAGACTGGTTCCTCGAACTCAAATACTGTTGGTGCCGCGATTACTTCTGCCGCAGTCTGTCCTGCGGGTAACGCTACGGAAGATGCGTCTACGAACTTTATCGCATTTCCGATAATATCAATAGATGAAGGTGCACCATTTACAAGAGGTCTTATTTGTAACTCAATAGGAATTTTGTTATCTTTAGTTTTGAAGAAGCATTCTATTTTAGTAACAAATATTCCTGCAGTGTCAGTGACTCTGAAAGACTGTGCTAGAGGGTCTCTTGCACTTACCTTTGAAGTTTTTGTCCATCTTTTTGGTAGGACTATATTAGGTCTTGTTGAAGTGACTGTTGCTTCACGTGTTGATAGAGTACCCTTTGCAATGTAGTTATACCTAGCAGAACTTGTGGATACTTCGTCATCATTAGCACTGATATCAAGTAACTTAAACTCACGAACTCCAGCGCGGAATCTCAGAGTAACTTGGTCTTCCACATCTTTCTGACAAGGGATAAATAGAGAACCTTCTATCTTTCCTGCATTATTAGTAACAAGTATTGACGAACCTTGAGGATGTGATGTACTCTCTCTGAACTCATGTCCATATTCGACACCACCACTTGTAGAAGCAGAATATCTCTGAAAACTTTCCTCTCTTACAAAGTTGTCCATAGGGACACCATCAAAGAAAGCATAATATTGTGTGTTAGGTGTTAGTCCTTGTGCCCTGAAGAATATCTTACGTGAACGTATGAAAGGCAAGAATGTCAATGAAACTTCTCGGTCTCCAACAACTTCCCTTATAGTATTAGTGCTTGTGACTATACGATTTGAGAAGGAACTACCTCCGGGATGTCTACTTGCATATCGCGCACCCGTGATACTTACTCCTATTCTTGATTCAGATGTAAGACCCGCATTGAAATCATTATTGTTACCGTTTATAGGTGCTCCATTCCAATTCCAAGTTCTTGTACCATTCCAACCATTGAAGTAGTTTCTTACTGTCGGTCCATATCCTGTTACAGGAACAAAGTTATTTGTTGACCAGTTGAAGTTTCCTCCATTACCAAATGTGAAACTCCCATCAATCGCAACCTGATTTAATAGTTGTGGAACAATCGGTTGAATAACATTTGCAGGAGTATATACAGTATCTTGCCACTCATCAGTACAAGGAGATAGTTGTAGTTGACCTACACCTGAGATAACCGCAAATGGATTTACATTCTCTGTACCAGAAACTTTAGTTTGTGATATTGCTGATACACTATTATGTTTAATATATACGGTGTCACCTTTAAGTATAGTATTAGTCGATAAGTCTGAATCGTATCTTAGTGTCACGTTATCATCGACCTGTTGTGGTTGTAGTATACCAAGTGATGGGTCAATCGCTGAACGATGCATTGGGTTTTGAACATCTGTAAATGCTCTGTCCATAAAGTTATCTACAAAGAAACCTGACTTAGTTCTTACATCACCATTAGCATCTAATACGAGTAAGGTTGAAGTGTCGACTTCAAGTAATGACAATGAAGTAACTTCTTCAAGTTTATCGATACGTTTCTCTAACTTAGAGATATCTCTCATAGTAAATCGTTTTGCTTCAAGCGGTCTTACAAGAGTGTCTGAGTCATGTAGTCCAAATGCATTATGTTCTAGTTCGAACAACGCAAGTGTGTTTTCTGGTGTTGGTGGTATCTGTGATGAGAAACCATTTTCACCCAATATATTTTTAACTTCACCTTGTGTAGTGATAACCACTTTATCTTTTCGTGGAAGATAGTATTGAATATCTGCTTGGAAGACATCTCCGTTTGTTATAATTTCATTTGATGCGGCACCAGCACCTGTGAATGTCCCTGAAGCATCAACCGAAGAACGGAAGTCAATAACATCTCTTAGACTTACCGAACCTCTTGAGTTTACTTTATAGTTAGGTATAGACTTATAGTTTTCATTAATGTCAGTCAGAGAGAACGTACCTTGATAAGATTTCATAGAGAAGTAATCTCCTGCACCATGTGTAAAGTGTTTAAATCTACAGAACACATTACCTGAAGGGGCAGTTGCTCCATCTTGAATAATAATACGTGCATTAGCATAATGTCCAGGTCTCTGTCCATCGTCAATAGTAAATCTAGAAGATAAATCAATACCATCTGAATCCGTTTGTTTGATAGATATTACTTTAAATAAGTCAGTCTTTTGTAAGTCAACATACTTGACACCTGTTACTGCATCTGTGGCGATTGCGGCAGTTTTGGTTGTCTCGACGAGTCCTTTTGGTCTTACAGTAGGTTGTGATTTATTTACTTTGGCATATATGTTATAGGTAGTGCCATCAACAAGACCTTCAATCACTAAAGAAGACCCACCTGTTATTTGTGTAGGAGTGACAACTGCACCATCGTCAGTTGTTACGATAACTTGAGAAGTGTTTACATAGGTCTCGCCTGTCCCTAAACTACTTATAGTAAGTGTTGTACTTCCGCTAGGTGCTCCTGTAAGAAGTCTTTGAACCTCAAAGGAAACATCTGAGATGTTTGCAGGACGAGAATGTTGTAATGGAAAAATAAGACCTGTGTTAATTGATTCTTTTAATACTGCTTTTCCTGGATTACCTTCAAGAGAAAGAGTAGCAAAGTTACCATTGTCTGTACCTACAATCTTTGTATCTCGGAATGATTCTCCACTATCCATTTTGATATCAAAGAGATATACCTTAAAGTTACTTCCACTTTTTTCTACATATCTTACTTTGGCAGTACCTATGCCACTTAGTGAAGCATCGGTTGTACTCTCTGAAAGGTTTATAACAGTATAGTCGTCTATATTTAATGCACCTTTCAGTGCAGTACATATAACATAAGAACCATAAGAAACACCTACCACATCATTTTCGATAGTAGTTATTGCTCTTGGTTTTGCTATCGTCAAACTAGTAGGAGATTCATTTACCGCACGATATCCGTTGACATATGCGATACCACTTCCTACACCTAGTATAGTATTGTTACCACTCTCTGATAGATTTGAATTAAATCTGTTCGCAATATAGTTTCCTGATTCTTCTTTTGTTCTTTCTGCAAGAAGGTCATTGATTTTATTATAGTCATCTGTACCTTTTACTTGGTCAACAATATTACCTTCAGCAACATCACAATAGTATACAAAGTTTTGTCCTGAAACAATAGCATCTTGTGTTGTTAAAACAAGTTGTATACGATACCTGTCTGCACCTGGTGAAGTTGTATTAGCAACTGTACCTTGGTTATCATATAATGCAGTGGTATCATTTACTGTTACGATGTCTTCTGTTATTCTGAAACCAACAACTGCAGTAGGATTTGGAGAATATTTAGAAAGGATAAGTCCTTGTGGTTTAACAAATACAAAGTGTCCTCTTACAAAAAAGTCTCCACCATCGTTATGTATTTTACTACCAACACCTATGGCGGGATTATCTGTACTATTATCGTCTTGTACTTTAAAGTTAAATCCACCCCCTGAGAGATTTTCAGAAGGGGCAAATCGAACGGGTGTAGTTCCTGTTGCTCCACCTGAGGTATTTGTGTACTGGACATATATTGTTGCAGGGTCATTACCTATAGCATTTACTGCTTCAAGAACTCGTGCTTTGACAGTAGATGTTGCTCCAGTAAGTTCTACTCCAACAACACTTGTCAAATCTGTAGGAAGTGCATTTGCGGCAACTTGTGTATCTAACTTGACAAACTCATAACTATTTGTTATAGAAGGTCCACCTGGATTTACTGCGGCACCTTCTTTAAATATATTACGACCAAATCTTCCAACCTCTTCTTGGATGATGGTTTGCATCTGAGTGAGTTCACGTGCTTGTAGTGCCCTACCACTATTAAAAAGGACACGATGATAGTTATCACTATCTAAGAAGTCGTCCTTATATGTTGACGAAAAGACATTTGAGGTAAACGTTGTTGGCATTGTTATATTATCCTAAATTTGTACGACTATTTTAACGTCTTCTGTTTGGTCTGCGGAACGAGTTACTGCCGCCCTGTTATCTATATATAGCACATCTCCAGTGAGAGTTTCTACCTCTGCACTTACATTAGGTGTACTTCCATGTGTGCCACCTGTGGCATTACTAGTTGCACCTGTTATTGTTTCACTATTTCCGAATGTTTTATATCCTGTTTCATCATCTTGATGGAAGAATAGTTCTAAACCATTTGTTGATATCTTATCGATAATACCTTTAGCACCATTTGTATTTGAAAAAGTTTCGTCTATCACAAAGTCACCACTTTTACTTATGAGCACTAGTTTCTTTAAACAGTTTCCTGTATCGTCACCGAATGCTGAACCACCTACAGATACAAGAGGGTTTCTTATAAGACCCACTTGACGGAAATCATTACCTACAACAAAGTCTCCATCAACCTCATCTCCTGAAGGTTTTACTGAGAACATTATACCATCAGAACGTAAGTCGTTTCTGGGGTCTGCTCCGAGACCACCTTTTGAACCTATGATAGGTCTAATGACAGCATCAGTAGTTTGACCTGCGGCAGACTGTGTTATAGATGCATTAGTGTATCCTAAACCCAATGGAAATGCTGGTTTGAGCACACCACTAGTACTTCCCGCACTATCGTGTACCTCAACCTTTACGATTTCACTACCACTTCTTGTTGCTATTGCTACAGCACCACTACCATCACCATGTATCGTAAGTGTGGGGGTTGAAGTATATCCTGAACCACCAGACACAACTTCGTATCCAATAATCTGTCCATCTACTGCGGCATTCTGTACGGCAAGTTGTTCGATGTCTGCGGCAGGAGAACTAATAGTTGTTGCACCTTGCTTCTTCACGGGCAGGAAGTTAGCGGCAATATATTTATTTGCGTCTCCTGCAGATATTGAATATAAGAACTTCCAAGCATAATCATCAGATGTTCTGAAAGTAGTACCATCTAAATGACCTGTAGGTTGTATAGAAGAAACAATCTCTCCACCTGTGGCACTCTTTGCCCGTTGGATACATATGTATACTTGGTTCTCATCATTCATTACATAATAAGGATTTCCGGGATATCCTACTTGATTATCGTTGTAAGCAGAGTAATGTGAATTTGCACTCCAATTATTACGAGGGATAATAAACGAAGCATCCGATATTAATTTTACAGATTGAAGAGCATTCCTATATAATCTTTCTTCTACAGCAGTGTTCTCTGCAATAGGAGGAGTATCAGTTGCATTGTCCCAAGTATTAGAACGACCAATACCAAGATAGTATTTATTCTCAGACGAATCAAAGTTTTCTTTTAGTAATCTAATAGTTTCTTTTTTTAATGTTTGTGTTATGATTGCCATTTTATTATCCTACTGCTCCACCATAAGTTGATATTAGACCCCATTCATTACCGTCCCATAAAAGTATTGCACCTTCATGTTCTTGTAGAGTTAGCGTATTTCCTGGAGCAAAACTGGTAATGGTTATTGTTACAGTTCCTGCCCCTTTAACTGAAAGTATTTTTAGTTGTCCTGTGTCTGTACCATTAGCAAGAGATGCACTTACATCACTTGTTCTAGTAAATATTGTGGTTGTAGTTGCTAGTGATATGGAAGGGGTTCCTCCACTCAGACTTTCATCAGTCAGAGATAGTCCACCCGTAAGTGTTAATAAACCAGCACCCTTTGCTGATATGTTGATACCAATGTCATCATCTGTTCCTACTGCTTCTAAAGTAGGACTAGCATTTGTAACCGAACTTGTTATTTTTAAGTTATTTACTATAGTTCCTGAAGGAGCAGGAATGGTCAATACCGTATTGGCATTTGCATCCTGTATCTCTGTCGTAATTTTAGGAGAGGTTATAGCAGGAGTTGTTATTGTTGGTGCTGTTAATGTCTTGTTAGTAAGTGTCTGTATATGAGCATTAAATGTAAACTCATCGTTACCTGTCAATAAAGGTAGTGTTACATTTCTATTTGCCGTAAGTTCTGATACTGCAACAACATACTGGTGGTCTGCACTTGTATCATTTATTTTTGGTGTTGTCAAGGTTTTATTTACAAGAGTATTTGTTGAAGTGTCTAATACAACATTGCCTGTGATGTCTGGAATAGTAATAGTTCTATCCGCAGTGGGGTTTGCTACTACGAGAGTTGTTTCATGATTATCTGTTGTACTACCTTCAAAAATAATACCCTTAGTTGTCGCGTCAAGAGTGATGCCCGAGTTAAGAGAGTCACCTCCTAATATGCCATAGAGTTCATCAAAGTTTGCTTGAATCTTAGTTGCACCTACACGAAGAGAATCACCTGTACCATCGTTATTAGCACTACCTTTATTTAATGTTTGTTTAGTCATTCATATTATCCTAATTCTTTATTCTATTTATATACTTTTTTAGTTCAGATGTCCAAGATTTGATATATAAGTATCAGAATCTGCACTATAAAATACATGTCGTGTTTGGTCTAATGTTTCAAACGCAAAGTTATTTGAGAAGTCAATACTAGTATCATCAAAGGTTGGTGACGATGCACTTTGTGCTTCACGTAAACTTCCATACTGGTTATCTATTTGTTGTATTGTTATTGTAGCATCATTATTGAATGCCATACTTACAAGTTCTGGTCTTATTCTAGTGAGTAGACCTGCATTATCACTATCAACATCATCTATAAGTGAGGTATGGTCAAGTGATGCTACAGAGTTGAATGAAGCAGTACCATGAACCGCAAAGGGTGGGGGTGGTTCAATCTCTACTTCTGGTGCAAGCAAAGTGTCTACAACCGAACTCACTAATTGTATTTCTGACCCCAAGAATGTTCCTGCAGGATGAACAAAAAGTTTGTATGCATCTCTCCATTTGTCTTGTGCTAGTTCTGACCTGATAAGTATTGCATGTTTCTGATATAACTTATTGTCAGTAATAAACTTCTGTGAGTCAGGACCGATGTCATCACCCACATTGAAAACATTATTTTTAGTGTATATTATATCAGGGTCGATACCAAAGAATGTTCTAAAGAACTGTTGTATAGAATACTTTGTACCCTTTGACCTAAACAATACACTAGAGTATTTTGATGCCGCCCTTTTGTCAGAGAACCCTTCGAAGAAGTTCTGTCCAAGTAATAACTCGTCCTCGATGAAAGAGAGAAGAGATAAATCTGTCTGTGTTATATCTCTTGTATAATATAAATCATTGATAAGTCTAGAAGGAGACTCCTCAGAGTTTTCAAAGTTATAGTACTCATCGAGTAATGTGATTAACTTAGGATACTCTGCACGAAAAAACTCAGGAAGGATTTCCTTAACCTGATACTTAGGGAAGGCAAGTTCTCTTCGATTATAATCTCTTAAAGTGATATCATCGTTGTTTGCCATTAATTAAGAACCCCTGAAGCAACATCTATGATTGTGGTTTTACTTCTATCAATATCTAGAGTTACGATATCTTGTCTCAAAGGAGATATAGCACTTTGGTTTGCAGGAGTAGCAGAGACTTTTAGAAAATCATCTGCCCCAAGAATGGAATCAATCTGAAGTCCTATTATATTGATAGTGTCTCCAGAATAGTCTCCGATATTATCAACTACAACAGAACCTTGAGATGTATCAAACACCTCAATAATATTTGAATCCAATCTGTTTCTCAGTATACATGGATTACCCCTGAAGGTAAATGTGGCAGATGTTATTCTGTAGAATATATCATCAGGGTCTACTATGGGTGCCGCATATCTAATCTTATAGTTCTGTATTGTATTTAAAACAGGAGTTATTCTTCTTTGCATCTTTATTTCTTGACGTGAGGATAATACCGCAGGACTTGTTTCATCAACAAGTGATAGTAAGTTTGACCTTCTGAAGGACTGATTGAACTTACCTGTATTGAGACTAAAGTAGTTTTCAACTGCAACTGCTACATTATTTTGTATTGTGTTTTTTGACAGGGTTGTAAGATTATTACTAAATTGGAAGAAGGTATTGACTTCTATAAAGGTAGTTATAGGGTCATCAAACTTGACATCGAATGATGCAACCGACAACTCATCTGAGAGTTGTAATATCTCATCTTTTATTCTTGTTTGAGTAGCAATCTCAAGTTCTGTATCATCATCATTTTTCTTAAATAGTATCGATACAAAGACCACACCATATTCTGGTTCAAGTGCGTCTTCTCCACCAAAGGATTGTATGTCATCAATAAATGATGAATAGTTTTTGAGTATCAATGAAGAGTAATCTGAAGCAGTTACCATCCTGTTCTGTGACGCATACTGGAACGGTGCATTCTTACGAATACTTTCTATTGATTCTTTTGAACCACCACCAACAGCATTTGAATTAGTTGATGTGACAACAGGATATGCCACGTTATTTATTATTACAGTATTTTGTGGAGAAAATATTTTTGCGGTATTGGCAAGTTCACCTGAAGTTGAGAGATACTCTACTTCTATCTTCGCACCGACATTAGGTGCTTTACCTAACGTAACACCGTTACCAAAAGCAAGTTCGTATAGACCATTTGGTGCTTCTCTAAGAATATATAAAGTAGAGTTCTCGTTTATTGAACGCGCATTGATGAGGTTTGAGTATGTAGTAAATGTTGAAGACGTTGCTGAATCAAACACTCTAACAACAGTACTCGATATATCAAGTCTCTTATCGGGAATAATGTAGACAGGATTGTCTGTTGCTTTCAAAGCAAGGAATGTTTTTGTTCGTGCTATTCCCTCAAATATTTTTATTTTATTATCTGATGCGGCATCTTTAAATCTGTATATTCCATCTCCATCATCAGTTGCTGATATATCTTCTCTTGTTTGGAATGTATAGTTGACATCATCTACACTTGAAGTGAACTTAAAGTTTTCGTTGAGTTGAATAGTAGAGGGTCTATTTGAAACACCACTTAGATTTATTGATAGTTCAACGAGTGCTAGTGCAGAGGTTCTTGAATCAGGGACATATCCGATACCTTCTGCCAGAGATAAAACAGAACTTCTAAGTTGAGCAGTACTCAAAAAGGATTCGTTTAATGCAAAGTTTGC
>ERZ1047472.3267-NODE-3267-length-10799-cov-21.886541_pt1 | contig 10799 bp, 7 predicted proteins | sample MGYA00383095_ERZ1047472 | MGnify/ENA primary metagenome ERZ1047472 (study PRJEB29581, sample SAMEA5548365) | metagenome | biome: marine; feature: coastal; material: water | depth 1 m | study: Short-term variability in the microbial, nano- and picoplankton...
GAGGGCCATGGTCACTTTGCCTCACTCGGTCGAGCATTGATAAGTCTTGATTTATCTACGCCAAAAACTTTCACCGGTATGGTTGATCAGGTGGCACAAGCGACAGCAAAGACGCCAGACAATGAAGTCATCTTGGGCCGGGGGTGGCACCAAAGTAAATGGTCTAAAGCCCCGTCACTGACTGTCGATGGCTTTCCAACCCATCGTGGATTATCGGAGGTCAGTCCCAATCACCCTGTGGTGCTTGAGCATGCAAACGGCCACACTCTAATGCTTAATGCTAAGGCCATGTCGGTTTTGGGAATCAACAAGCTCACGACTGCCCCAGAAGGCGGGGTAGTGGTTAAAGACACCCGGGGAATGCCAACGGGTATTTTGCATGAAACTGCAATGGCTCTTGCAGCACCCCTGACGGTTTTTACCGCCGAGTCAGCGACCCGGGCGCTGCTAGCCGCTCAGGATCATGCGATTAAGCAGGGGATCACCAGCTTCCATGATGCCGGTATTGATGCTGTCGAGGTTGAAGCTCAGCAGATTGTCGATGGGGACCAGCGTTTAAAGATTCGCCTTTTTTCCATGATCAGCGCCAGCGATCCAGATTTGACCGAGCACTGGCTCAACACAGCCCCCGTTGTTGCCTCGGAAGATAACCGCTTAACCCTTAATGCCTTCAAGGTGGTTATGGATGGCGCCTTGGGGTCGAGAACGGCTTGGTTGCATGAGCCTTATTCTGACGACCCAACCACCGTGGGTTTGCAAACAGCAGATGCCGACCGGTTGGCCACGCTCATGGAGCGCTCCCGGGTTAATGGCTGGCAAATCAATACCCATGCCATTGGCGACAGGGCGAACAGCGTGGTGCTCGATACCATTGAGCGGGTCATGCCAGAGGGAGGTGATCACCGGTTTCGCATTGAGCACTCGCAACATTTACGCCCTGATGATATTGAGCGCTTTGCGCGCCTCGGTGTGATTGCGTCCATTCAAACCATTCACTTGAGTTCCGATCGACCTTGGGCGATAGATCGATTGGGCCCTGAGCGTATTGACGAGGGCGCTTATCTTTGGCGGTCATTGATCGATTCAGGCGTGCATGTTGCCAATGGTACCGATGTGCCGGTTGAGCCCATTAACCCCATTGCGAATTTCTATGCGGCAGTTACCCGCAAAACTCTAGCAGGCCTGCCCTCGGAAGGTTTTGAGGCTGATCAAAGGATGACGCGGCCAGAAGCGCTGCTTAGCCTGACGCAGTGGAATGCCTATGCCGTATTTATGGAAGAGACTCTGGGTTCTATTAGCGTGGGCAAGGCTGCCGACATGACGGTGCTTTCCCAAGACATTATGACCGTCGATGAAGGCGCTCTGCTTGATACAGAGGTCACTATGACGGTGATTGGTGGCGAGGTTCTCTATGAACTTTAATCCATCGACGGCAACTTTTCTGCCTGACACGTTTACGGTGGTAGCCAATGGCATGTCAGAGGGGTTTACCGGGCAAAAAATTGTTTCGGACAGTGGCCGCATTGTTTTATGAGGCTAATTCGTGGGTCAACAGGAGGGTCGCGCAGCGCTTACCAGCGCAGCTTTGCTTGGGTTTGGCTCCTTTGCTTGCTCGTGTATTCGGGGCAAGGGTTTGGGCAAAATCTAGATGAGACGCAAACGTCTTATTTGATCGGTCGTGGCATGGTGGATATTACCGGGCCAGAGGTAGGCATGCCGCTATGGGGCTTTGGTCGACCCGACCAGATTGCTGAGGGCGTTCATATTCGTCTGCGGTCGCGTGCCTTCATAGCGGCCCAGGCCCAGAAACCCGACCAGCGCCTGGTGTTTGTCAGCGCCGACTTAGGAAGCATTGATCACCATATGACGCTGGAAGTCGTTGAGCGTTTGCAGCTTCGCTTTGGCAGCACCTATACCTTGGAAAACGTGATCATCAGCGCCACCCATACCCATGCCGGGCCCAGTGGCTATTGGCAGTCCAGAACCGAGACCGGTCTCGATGGGGGGCACTATCCGGCGCACTTTGAAGCGATTGTTAGTGGCATTACCGCCTCAATCGTAAAGGCCCACGAGGATCTCCAGCCCGGCCAGATTTTTATCAATACGGGCCGTGTGACAGACGCTGGAGTCAATCGGTCGGAGATCGCTTATCGGGAAAATCCCCAGCGTGAGCGTGACCGCTACAGCGAAAATACCAACACGGCCATGACCTTGCTCAAGTTTGTGGGTAATGACGGGCCTCTGGGCATGATCAATTGGTACGCACTTCACCCCACGGCGATGAATTATTACAACCGCCTTATTTCCGGTGACCATAAAGGTTATGCCTCGCTGCAAATGGAGCAGCGCGAGGGCGCCCGCTATGCATCCGCCGAAGATTTCGTGGCCGCTTTCGCCCAGTCTGACCCGGGAGATGTCACCCCCAATACCAATCTCGACAATACTGGCCCAGGGGCAACAGACGTAGAGACCACGCAAATTATGGGCCAGCGCCAGCTCGTGGTGGCGCAGACCTTGTTCGATGAGGCAGACGAGGCGCTAGGGGGACCGATCGATTCGCGCCGACTGTATGTTGATCTAAGTGATTACGCCGTCGATGACAAATTTACCGGAGTGGGGACACAGCGCACTTGTCCCTCGGCCTACGGCTATTCCTTTGCTGGGGGCTCTACGGAAGACGGCGGCGGGCACTTTTTGTTCAAAGAGGGGATGACTGAGCAGAGTGTGTGGCGGGACTGGTTGATTCAACTCATCATCGGAGCCCCCGAGTGGACCGAACCCGTAAGAGCCTGTCAGAGGCCCAAGGCCATTTTACTGGAAACTGGCACCGGCACGCCGCCGCTGCAATCTCAAATACGCTCAATCACCGTGGCACGAGTTGGCCAGCTTGTGATTCTTGCCTTACCCGCTGAGGTAACGACGATGGCGGGCAGACGCCTGCGAGATAGCGTTATGGCTGAGCTGGGCGACTGGGCAAAGCACATTGTGCTGGCGGGTTACTCCAATGGCTATGCCGGGTACATAACGACCCCCGAGGAATATGGGCTGCAGCAATACGAAGGCGGTCATACTTTACATGGGCGCTGGAGCCTGCCCGCCTATCAGCAGGTCGCGAGTCAGTTGGCGACGGCGTTGGAGTCAGGTGCGCCGTTGGCAATTGGCGTGTCCTACGACGATTGGCGGGGCAAATCGCTTGGTCTGCCTTTGCCGGAGGGGTCCAAAAATTCGCTCCCTAATGGCGCGTTGCTGGGAGACGCACTGGCACCGCTCGCCGCGAGTTATCGTCCGGGAGAGACGGTTGCCGCGCGATTTTGGTCGGCCAACCCAACGGTAAATTTCCCCAAGGGGAAAAACTATCTGCTGGTGGAGCGGAAAACTGCGGCGGGCTGGCAGCGGGTTGCCGATGATGGCGACTGGAGCACCCGGGTGCGCTGGCAGCTTGAAGCAAATGCTTACGTCGCCGAGTTAAGCTGGGAGGTGCCGCAGCACACGCCATCGGGTGAGTACCGTTTCTCACACTTTGGCTTTGATGCCACGGGTTCGCCGTTTAGTGGTACGTCTTCCGCGTTTGAAATTATCGAGTTAGACGGCAGGGAGTAGGCTGGGTGTCGGGTTCGATAGGCTCGGATCGATACCTCTATGTGCTATTGAGCTCAGGCGTTTAGGCTTTGCAAATAGGTCCATAGTGCCTGCATAGATCAAAGGCGTCTGAGGTCACGCTAGCTGGGCCGCATGTTGGCTGGACTTTAGTTGACGATGTTTGCTCTTGCACGATCCTCTGATGTAAAACGAACGAAAATAAAAAGATATCCGTTATGAAAACTCTCGACCAAAGCTATTACTGCGGTGCCTCTACGACACAAATCATTTATGAAACGATTGGCGTGTACTTCGACCGTATTTGTGATCAATACCCCGATAAAGATGCGCTTATCGTCCGCCACCAGAGCGTAAGGTGGACTTACCGCGAGCTGCAGGAACAGGTTGATCAATTAGCGAAAGGTTTGTTGGCGCTGGGGGTGGCACCCGGCGATCGCGTGGGTATCTGGGGCCCTAACAGCTATGAGTGGGTCATGGTTCAGCTGGCGACGGCGAAGATTGGCGCCATTATGGTTTGTATTAATCCGGCCTATCGACTTTATGAACTTGAATTTGCCCTGAACAAAGTCGAGTGCAAGGTGGTCATCACCGCAGAAAAATTTAAAACCAGTGACTATCTGGGCATGCTCAACACTCTGGCCCCCGAGCTTGCAAATTCAAAGCCCGGAGTACTTCAGGCTGAGAAGTTACCCCACCTTAGAACGGTCATTCGAATGGGAACCGCCGAGACCGCCGGCATGCTCAATTTTGCAGCTGTCTGTGGGCTGGGTGGAGCGGATGAAGGCCATCAGCTGCGGGCATTACAAGGTCAGTTAAAACCCGATGACGCGATCAACATCCAGTTTACCAGTGGCACCACGGGCAACCCAAAGGGTGCCACGTTAACCCACTGCAATATTCTCAATAATGGTTATCTGTCGGGGGAGGCTATGCAGCTTACCGAGACGGATCGGTTGTGTATTCCGGTTCCGTTGTATCACTGCTTTGGTATGGTTTTGGCGGTGCTGGCCTGTGTCTCCCATGGCTCGGCCATGGTGTTCCCCGGCGAAGCCTTCGACCCCCTTGCAACATTAGAAACGGTGGAGGCCGAGGGTTGCACGGCATTACACGGTGTCCCCACTATGTTTATTACCGAGCTCGATCACCCTCGATTTGGCGAGTTCGATCTCTCGTCCCTGCGAACGGGCATTATGGCGGGCGCCCCTTGCCCCGTTGAGGTGATGAAGCGCGTGATTTCCGAAATGCACATGGAGGATATCTTGATCGGCTACGGCCAGACAGAGGTCAGTCCCCTCAACCATATGACACTCCCTAACGATTCTTTGGAGCGTCGCACTGAAACTGTAGGCCGAGCGGTGCCCTGGGTAGAGATCAAAATTATTGATGAAACTAACCGTGTTGTACCCATCGGAGAAAAAGGCGAAATCTGCACTCGGGGCTATTCGGTAATGCGTGAATATTGGAACGACCCCGAGCGTACAGCGGAGACGATTGACGAGGCGGGGTGGCTGCACTCCGGTGACTTGGCCACCATGGATGAAGAGGGCTACGTGCGCATCGTAGGTCGCATCAAGGACATGATTATTCGTGGTGGTGAGAATATTTATCCCCGGGAGGTTGAGGAGTTTTTGTATCAGCATCCTGCTATTTCAGAGGTTCAGGTTTTTGGCATCCCTCACGAGAAAATGGGGGAAGAGGTGTGTGCCTGGGTGCAGCTCAACGAGGGACAGTCAATGACTGAAGATGAGCTCAAGGCTTTTTGTAACGATCAAATCACGCACTTTAAAGTTCCTCGCCACGTGCGCTTTGTCTCCGAGTACCCCATGACAGTCACGGGAAAAATCCAAAAATTCGTGATGCGTGATCAGATGATTGCAGCGCTGAAGAACTAGGGGCGATAAGGCCTTAATAGCAGCCCGAGGTATGACGCTGTGAGAAACCCCGACGCAGTATGTAAAGCGAAGTCAGGCTTTTGCGGTCTATAGGGCACCGCGATCCAAAAAATAACTCGTGATTCAGAACTACCCTGAGGGCATCTAGGCGACATTGCGTTCTAGCGCCTCAGGGTGTTGCTGTATTGCCGGTCATCTTCGCTTCAGTGATGACCCCTCCATCCGGTTTAGAAGAAGCCTAAGGGGCTATCGCCATAGCTGACGAGCAAATTTTTCTTTTGCTGGTAGTGGTCAAGGGTCACCTTGTGGCCCTCCCGGCCAATACCCGACTTTTTGTAGCCCCCAAAGGCGGCGTGGGATGGATACGCGTGGTAACAGTTCATCCATATCCGTCCAGCTTGAATGCCCCGAGCCATGCGATAGGCCTTGTTGGTATCACGGGTCCAAACGCCGGCGCCTAAGCCGTATTCGGTGTCATTGGCAATAGCCAATGCTTCTTCCTCGGTTTTGAAGGTGGTGATGCCAATAACGGGGCCGAAAATTTCCTCTTGGAACACACGCATCTTGTTATCGCCCTTGAAGAATGTAGGCTGAATGTAAAACCCGCCGCCAAGGCCTTCCACCTGCTCAATATCGCCACCAATGAGAATTTCAGCGCCTTCCTCACGACCTATTTGTAAGTAGCTCATGATTTTATCGAACTGTTCCCGAGAGGCTTGAGCGCCGACCATTGTGTTGACATCAAGGGGGTTGCCACGAGTGATCTTTTTGGCGCGCTCGATCACCATCTCCATGAAGGGCTCATACATATCTTCATGGATCAGAGCTCGTGAGGGGCAAGTACAAACCTCGCCCTGATTCAAAAAGCCTAATACCAAGCCCTCTACAGCCTTGCTGATGAAGTCTTCGCCCTGATCCATGACATCGGCGAAAAAGATATTGGGTGACTTACCGCCAAGCTCCACGGTGGAGGGAATCATTGTTTCAGCGGCGCAGCGCAAAATGTGATGGCCAATAGCGGTGGACCCCGTAAAGGCAATCTTTGCAATACGAGTGCTGGTCGCCAAGGCTTGTCCGGCCTCGGTGCCGTAACCATTGACGATGTTCACCACACCCGGGGGTAATAGGTCACCAATGAGTTCCATGAGAACGCAGATAGAGGCGGGGGTTTGTTCAGCCGGTTTCATCACCGTGCAGTTGCCCGCAGCTAGGGCTGGTGCAAGCTTCCAGCAGGCCATTAGCAAAGGGAAGTTCCAGGGGATGATTTGCCCCACGACACCCAGGGGTTCATAAACGTGGTAGGACACTGTTGTGGGGTCTATCTCTGCCATCGAGCCTTCCTGGGCGCGAATGCAGCCCGCAAAATAGCGGAAATGGTCTACACACAAGGGCAGGTCTGCGGCGAGGGTCTCGCGAACGGCCTTGCCGTTGTCCCAGGTCTCAGCCACCGCAAGCATCTCAAGGTTGGCTTCAATACGATCAGCTATTTTCAGGAGAATGTTGGAGCGGTCGGTCGCGGGGGTGGCGCCCCAGGCATCTTTTGCGCTATGGGCTGCATCAAGAGCTAGGTTGATATCGGCTTCGGTCGATCGGGGGATTTTACAGAACGGTTCACCATTGACGGGAGAGACATTGTCAAAATAGCTGCCGTCGACGGGGGCAACCCATTGGCCACCAATGTAATTCTCATATTGGGGTTTGAATTGAACGACGGCGCCTTCGGAGCCTGGATTTGCGTAGACCATAGTGACCTCTTTGTTATTTATATTTTTGCTTTCGAGCCAAAACAATACCCCTTTTTTGGCCTTTGTAAAAACCACCTAAAACTCGAAAGTTGCAATTGTGTGATCTTGGGGGGATACAGCACTTCGTGCCTTCTGTGCCAAACTAACAGCGATCACTCCCTTGCTTCGAGTAGAGGAAAAGCCTATGCGGAATAGTTTGTTGCCCATAAGAGCTGCGGTTACAGCTGTAGCCTCGATGATGGTCACACAATGTTACTGAATGAGGGTCTCCCCATTGCCGTAATTTCCGAGCGCCAGCGACTGATGTTCCCCACCGAGGAGGACCTCGGCCGTGCCTGGGCCCTGGGCGTCTTTTACCTCAAGATTCCCGACCCTTTGCACCTCGACAGCGCCCGCGAATTCGGTTGCGGGCTACTCGACCCAGATAGCCCTTATCGCAAGATTCCCAAGTATGGCGACCTTGAGGGTTTCATCGCCCTAGAGAACAACCAGCAAACCAAGCTGGCGCTATGCCGCCATCACTGGGATCAACACTATCCTGCAGCGATTGCCCGGTTTGGCCGGCAACTCGATGACATTGGCGTCGCTATTATTTGCGAAGTGTTTCACCAGTCGGGTATTCCCGAGCCGCTTTGGAGCCGCGCCTCAGGAGGCTATGCCTCGGGTGCGGGCACCGCGTTTCTGAACTTCGTTCACTACGACACCCGTAACCCAGATCTGGGATTGCGCCCCCACACAGACTACGGCTTTGTCACGATCCTCGATGCCACCACCCCAGGCTTACAAGTTGAGGTCGCCGGTCAGTTTGAGGATGTACCGGTTCTTCCCGGTCATTTGGTCATCAACTTCGGTGAAGCATTGCATTTCGTCACGGCCCACTCAGAGCGCACCGTGGGTGCTGTCGTTCACCGAGTCTTGAGTCAGAAATCTTCCGATCCGGTTCGTCACGGCATTGTCTATTTTGCCAACCCCGACCTCGACGGCATGCTGTGGCAGTTTGATGCCAAGGGTGAAACGCAGGGAAGCTCCTCGGTTCAGAATCTTTTTGCACTGCTCGAAAAAAACCTTACCGAGTAGTCTAAGCCTATGTGGCTCGTGTAACCCGCCACAACGAACTCAGGTGTTATCAGGCGCTAGTCGTATCCCCTCGGCTTCAATGGTGATTTTTCGGGCCTTATACAGCGAACCAATCGCCTGCTTAAAGACCTTTTTACTCACACCAAAGGCCGCATAAATAGCAGGGGGAGGGCTCTTGTCGGTGAGGGCTAAAAACCCTGAATTTTCGTTTAACTGAGAAACTATTTTTTGCGCAACGCCGTCTATTTTTGAGTTATTGAAGCCCGGCTGATTGAGCGATAGGTCAATTTTTCCATCGTCGCGAATACGTTGAATATAACCGTCGAGTGCCTGCCCTCTGCGAATTCTCCGATACAGCTCATTGCTGTAAAGCAAACCCCAATACTGATGATTGATGATTGCCTTAAACCCCAGTTCGGTTTGTTCAGCAACCAGTAGAGACACCTTTTCACCCACCTTGAGGCCGGTTGCCGTGTCCTCGATCCAGTGATCAATGCGCGTTGAGCCTGCAGGTCGCCCCTGATTATCAAGGTACACCTTCACAATGGTGTGGTTACCCGGCTTCAACGGGTGATGCTGCTCAGCAAAAGGGATAAACAGGTCTTTGCTAAGACCCCAGTCTACGAACGCCCCCAGATGATTGACCTCGACGACCTTCAGCCAAGCGACTTGCCCTATGGCAATTTCGGTCGGTGTATTGGCTTCCATTTTTTCTTTAATGATGAATACCTATATTGTGCTGTGTAAAAGTTAACGGCGGCACCCAGCGGTTTGCCAAGTGGCTCGACGCTACCGGTTAAGCTCTGCCGAGCCTTACCGCGTCGCTTTGTTAGGCTGGAGGCTGTCGCAGTTCCACCTTGTTGTACTGTTATACCGTTATGCCGATTGGTTGTTTCTTAAAATTCAAACTGGCAAAGCCAATAAATTTTTAAAAGCGCTCATCGTTGTAGCGCAGGGTGCAGTTGGCAATGCCTCCAATGTTGCTGCTCAGGGCCGATTTATTGCTTGAACTGCTTAGCGCCAAACATATTGTTATACGTCTCTTCGGTGGGGTTGCCCACTTTCATATCCTCAGCCATGACCGCGATGCCGCGCTGTACTGCGGGCCGCATCGCCACCGTCTCGGACCAGCGCTTGACGTTGGGATACTGCGTAATATCGATACGATGCATCTCCTGCTGCTTGGGCATGGTCCAGGGAAAGGTGGCTACGTCGGCAATGGAGTAATTCGAACCCGCCAAATATTCCGATTCACCCAAGCGTCGGTCCATAACACCGTACAGCTGTTTGCACACATTGTGATAGCGTTCCTTGGCCAGCGGCACATCCTCTGGACAGTAACCCTGAAAATACCCGTTCTGGCCAAACATAGGGCCCACATTGCCCATCTGAAACATCAGCCACTGAATAACGTCGTAGCGTTCCACTGAATCTTGTGGCCACAACTTGCCGGTTTTTTCTGCCAGGTACATAAGAATGGCGCCCGATTCAAACACCGTATAGGGCTCACCCTGAGGGCCGTCAGTATCGACAATGGCCGGTATGCGGTTGTTGGGGCTGATCGCAATAAACGCTGGATCGAACTGATCGCCTTCCAAAATGTTGACGATGCAAACCTCATACTCGAGTTCTACTTCTTCGAGCATGATGGCGGTTTTGTGGCCGTTGGGCGTTGGCCAGTAATAATGCTTGATCATTTTTTAACACCCTGAGCTGCCAGTACCTCCTGAACATTCTTTTGCAAAAATGCTGCCGAGTCATCGCCTTCAAAGTCTCGATTGTAGTGGCTTGTTACCGAGGGCCGTTGGATAGATTCCTCCCACCAGGCTTTCAGATTAGGGCGCCCATCGAAACAATCAAAATCCGGATACAGAGGATCTTTGGCGTCATAGAAATTCACTCTGAAATCCATATAACTAATCGCGTGAAGCATGGACGCTTGGCCAATATCAAAGCCGTCGAAGCCCTGCTTGCAGGCGGCTTCTAGGGAGTCACAGCCACGAATAATTTTTGGCCAGATCCACTCAAAAAACTCGATGCGCTGATTTTCTTCGGGATTCCATCCTTCCATGACCAGCATGACCGTGGTCTCGAACATGGTGTCTGCCAAAGCAAGGCGAGTAATGGCGTCCCAGCGAGCGGGTCCTGCAGGGGGATACAGGTGCTTGCCAGATTGGCTCATGCTGTCGATGCATTCAACAACGGCCTGACTGCCATACACCACTTGGCCGCTATCGAGCGCTAGGGTTGGCACTTTATTGAGTGGGTTTAGTGCGGCGATTGAGTAGGCATCGCCCTGGTCCTCGCCCTCGCGGTTTTTGAAAGGGTAGGTAGGCACAAAGGTGACCTCATCCCAAAGACCGGCTTCATGGATGGTAACGAGAACCTTGTGAATGAACGTATGAAAAGGGGAATAAAATAATTTCACGGGGCTTAACCTCTGAGAGCTATGTTTAAACCAGCGTTCAGCATAGCAGTTATCATT
>ERZ1047472.3269-NODE-3269-length-10784-cov-4.454096_pt1 | contig 10784 bp, 16 predicted proteins | sample MGYA00383095_ERZ1047472 | MGnify/ENA primary metagenome ERZ1047472 (study PRJEB29581, sample SAMEA5548365) | metagenome | biome: marine; feature: coastal; material: water | depth 1 m | study: Short-term variability in the microbial, nano- and picoplankton...
TGGTATTGGCAAGCTATCACCAAACCTTTTTAGATCTATCCACATATCTCTTGGATCAATATGTAATCTGCATAAGTGATGTCTCACATCTATATTACCAAAGCTTAATGTGATACCTTGTAGGTTATTGCACTTAGCTATATGATCTGTTACGTATTGAAAGTTAGATTTGATTTGGCCGTTTAGTGTAAGACCATTAGTCTTAATCACCATACTTCCTGGTGGGGCAAACGCTGCTGTATGAGAATCACCTATTGTCAACCATTGTGTATCAAGATCAGTGGATAGTAATGTTTGTGCATTGTCGCATTTCTGTTGAACACGAGCACACCAAGCTTTATCTTCTACATCTTTTCTCTTGGCTAGCATGTTACCATACTCAGGCATATCTATATCAAGCGAATAAACTTTATCAGCTGCTAAAAAATTATCTACTCTTTGTTTAAGCTTCTCATCAAATCCACCGAATAGATTAAGACCACCACCAAAGTTTACACCATGGTCTAGATATAATATCTCAACAGGATCAGCATCATGGTTAATACCTACCTTTAAGTTCTCTGCCCATGTACGTGCCCAACCATATCCATGGCTGTTCTTCTTACGTGGTATTTTATTAAATGTTCCTGTAATCATAAATCTTTATCCCATTTTCTATAGCTATTAGTTGTGTCATATAGTGTATCATCTTGTAATTCTGGTTCTTTACCTACATTCCAAAATAATATATCTTTATCAGAATTCTTTGGAATATATTTCCATACCTTACCATCGTAAGTATCTATGTTTGGAAATGGTGGTAAGTTCTTTTTGCTCTCATGAGCCGTGAAAGCCTTTGGCTCAGATATAACCTTTGCTCTACCTAATTCACCAGCCTTCATGTTTCTACTTACAGCAACAGAGACAAACTCTGCATTCGGCCAAGCAATTTGTAATCCACGAGTCAATACACCAGTTGATGTAGCAACCCATACTTGCTCAGGTTCTTTTATTTGACTTGCAACCTTTACAATTCCTGCTGTAACCATTCTATGTTTTAATCCTAATGGTACAAAGAATGCATTTTCTTTCTGATCAGCCCATTCCTTTGCTATTTTATTTAGATTAGGCATGGCAGCAATTCTATGAAAGCTAACCTCTGCACCTTGCTCTATACAACAAGCTTGGTGATGTGAGATCTTTTTAGATGATGGCATGAATAATCTTACAGATTTATTATGTCTCTTTGCTACATCTAATATACTTACACCAGCTAAACCAGTTCTTGGTTGAACATAAACTATTGTGTCAATATGACGTGGAAGAGAACTAATAAGACAATCTCCACCACGAACTTTAGATCCAACTAAGTCATCATCTCTTACAACTCGAATACCTTCATGTTCAACAATACGTGGAGCTGGATTAGGATCAGTCCAGAACTGTGCAAGATCTAAGTAATAATTCTTTGCTTCATCGGGTTGCATCATACCGATATCGATATTGAACCCGTCTTCTATGTGTTTGTTATGTGGCATTATATTGGTAGTGTATTAGTATTCGGTGGTGTACCTTGTCTTTGTCTCCAACCAGATACCCATCCGCTACTATTAGTTATATCACTTGGAATGTGATCGTATGTTCCATTTCCGCGAGGTACATAGTTCTGACCAAATCTAACAAAGTCACACATAACATCTTCTAAATCTTTTGGTCTTCCGCCAGTACGTTCTCTTAATATATCCATAAACTCATCATGACTATATCCAGACGATAACTTCTTTAAACAACGAACAGCATTGTTACCTAAGTATGTGTGTGAATCTGGATCTACTGCTGTAGGAAAATAATCTGAACAGTCCATAGAGAATGCTGCATATTGAAAATTGAATCGTCTATGACCTGCTGATTTATTATACGCATTGAAATAGTCTACAATCTCTTTGTGAGTTTTCATTGTCTTTCTATACTCACCATCTATCTTTTCATATAATAACCAATCAACAAATTTAAATATTAATTGTGGTAATTCCTTTGTCATAAAGTCTACATTACTCGTGCCCTTCTTTGGAGCAGGAGGTTGGTTACCAATAGAAGTAAATATTGGTCCACGCTCTTTTGCCTTTATTAGATCTTCACACATTTCTTTTATACCGTTTTTAGCATATTGTGTACCCCAATATTGTATACAATTATTACGATATCCATGGTCATTTTCAAATGATGCACCAGAACCTGTAATACGATGACACATCATAACAAAAAACTGTGCAGATAAACCCCATGTGATTTTATCATTCCATGTGTTAATATCTCTACGTCTCTCGTCTTGCCATCTCCATTTAGGAGTCTTTGAACCAAGAAATAAGTCTTGTAATACATTAGAAAAGCCAGCAGCATTCCTTGTTTTACAATCATAGATCTCTATCTTCTGGAGTAAAGGATCATTAATTTCTTTATTTGCTTCAGGGCCCTCGTAGTCTAATGGACCCCAATTGACATTATCCTGTAGCCATGCAGCTTTTGGATAATAATAATTAACTAGCACATCAAGTGCTTCTTCATTTAACCACTGTTTAGGCATAAGATTTTGGTTTAATTAAGTCGAAATGTTTTTCATATACGTGTAGATTCTGTACTTGCCATATCATATTACCTACCTCTAAATCTAAATCATCTGCTAAATTAGATAATACATATTGTTGCCATGCATAATCATTCTTATATCCGTATACAACATCATTACTACGCATTTGTACACAGCAATCCAATCTGCCATGACGAATATAATAAGCTACTGCATTAGTACAAATAAAATCAGACTTACCACCTTCGACATATTCACTCCATATCTCTGGTCTATTGTAAATCATAGTAGCTCTACGACCATCAGGATTCATACGTAATTCTTCTGCAACTTTAAAGTATTGACCATGAAACTTATCTGAATATATTAAGTAACCATAGTTTGAATTAATATTGCCATAAGGATCTGCTGCATATTTCCATGCTGCTGGTGATTCTCTATCTGGACCATATATGTCATTAATGTTTAAAGACATGGACTCATACCAACCAATTTCTTTTTCAATATATTCTTTATTGGGTTCACCAAATATTGCAGGCTCATCTGCTAGAAATGATGCACCGATAAGCTCAATACATTTTACACCAGTCTTATCTATAGTCTGACCGTAGCCACCACCTTGCTTGGCACCAATGAAGTAGTCACGAACGTCAGAGACTTTATACGGACGTATCAACATTTTTAGGTTTGTTTAAGTAATCTAGTGAAGGATCTTGGCCTTCCATCTTGCCACGAATATATGATACTGCAAATGATGCATAGTTAATAAGATCTTTGTATGTATCTTCGAGTGATTCGTGATTAGGCGTATTACCAGACTCGATAAGAGAAGTAGCACGCATCATCTTGCCAATCATAATGTCATGGATAGTATCTACACCGCGACGATAATGCATTGCTTGTTTTACTTGTGAATTTGGGTTTTGATAGTCTTCTGACTTTTTAGATTGAAGCTCTGCACATTCTTGCAGAACTACGATTGATTCTTTTTGCATGTTTACTCCTCGATTGATATGTATATATTATAACACAGTTTAGCTAGAAAGTACATAGTCTGTACCATTAAATTTATATTCTCTGCAGAATGTATAGTCACCTGACTTAGGATCATAAAGATAAAAGTAAACTATATCAGCTACATGATATCCCCATTCTATTTTACGAACTAATAGATCACCTAACATAAACTTTATATTGTGTTCACCACGTGTAACCTTTACTTCGATCTCACGACCTTCAGTATCAAACACATCCATGAATCCATTAGGATTATCTGTGTATCCACACTTGTCTATTAGATACAATTCTGCACATTGACCCATCATGCAGTCTTCTAATATTCTTTGTGGTGTTCTGTTATTAGGATTCCAAGTAATCTTCTCAGACTCTTTAAATGCCCTATCGTATAAACGTTTAGGATCTATGTCTGTTTGATTAAAGGTTTCCGTATACAAATTCAATGGCACGGTCTGCCTCCTTATTGAATGGTCTTGATTTATACCAGTTTCCGTTTTCAAAATCTATCTCCTTACATAATGTAGTGATCTCTTGTGCAGTGATTGGATACTTTTTACGTATAGCATTACCTGCAATTGAAACCATAATAGCATACATCTTTGTATACCAGCCTGTGTCAGTAATTTGATTGTACTCTTTCACCATCTTTAGATTAACAAATGGACAATCTTTATAATTACTCCATGTAACATTCGTGTTTGTCATTTCATTCTTACGATGAGCCAACATAGCTTTACGTATTGATGGTGGTAAATTATCTAATAAGCTTGTGTTATACTTCTCAACATAATTATGCTTTGCCATAATCTCATATGGATTCATATCTACACCACTGAAATTATTGTATATAAAATTATACGCTCCTTTGTATTTACCCGGAACATAATACATACGTGATAGATCCTTTGTTTGAGGATCACCTATATCACCTAGCTCTTTGTTCAGAGCAAACCAAAAGTGTTTAATCTTTTCTGCAGGTATATGTATTGATAATGGAAATACTATTCTAAACTTAGGATGCTCTTGAGTTGATGAAGCAGTAGAGTAAACAACATGATTCCATTTACCATATGCATCAATTAGTTCTTTCTCAAGATCACCATCGAATACATGTTCGTCTACATCTACCGCACACCAACCAGCCCAACCGATTACATTATCATTAGCACGAGTCGTATCTTCTACATAAGTTGCAGGAGATATAAGGGGAGCCGACTTTTTATCTTCACGTTTTTGTTGGGCTAGATCAAATAACAAGCGTTCGAATTGTGCATATGAAGTAAAGTCCATACGCTTCTCAGTCTTGTTATCAAATATACTTTTAAATAATGTAAGGGAATAATCCATTATACCTTCTCAATGTTTCCTACTTTCCAAGCAGAGAAAAGCTTACTATATTTAGTATGCTCTTCAAGTGTAAGCTTATCGATATCTTTGGCTTTATATATTAATAGCCATCTACGATAATCAATATTAGCTTTCTGTATTGTCTGTTTTAGTTTCACCATATAATCTTATATACTCCGAATCTTTAGTAAAATCAATTGTTGTACTTTCGTAATGTAAACCATCATTACCATTTTGACCAATAATGTCCATACGCTCTTCAGCATCTGGTGTCCATTCAGAATTAATCTCTGGGTGTTCAGCTAAAATATCAGTCCTTGCTTTGTTTGCTGCCATAGCTCTGTCTTGTATTGCATCTGACCAAGCTGATGATAGAATACCATGATTAGCTGCATGACTTGGTGCTACCCAACCTGCTGGCTTGATTAGATCTGGTAAGCCTAATGGATTTGGTCGTGATTCTTTTACACCAACTTCTTTTGCCATATTTGCTGTTAATACTTCATCCCATGCTTTGTGTACATTTACACCCATGGCATCTAATGTGCCAATAGCTACAACACAAAGATCAATAAGACCATCGACAACTTCTTCTGCATCTTCCGTGATCAGTGCCTCTTTAGTCTCATCATACTCTTCTTTGATAAAGTCTAGTCTGAATTCTAAATACTTCTTTAATTGAAATGGTGAGGCATGGTTAATCCATTCACGTACACCATATTTTGTTTGCATACGATTAATATCGTTTACCCAATCTGCTGACATAAGTCTCCTTTTATATTCATATTTAATATTATATCACACTTTTGATGAATGTACATACCTAAACAAAGAAATCTTCTAATGATACTTCATGCTCGCTGGTCCATCCAACAGCATCTAATACCGGTTCGATTGCACCTAAGAATGTCTTCTCGAACTGCAGGTTATAATCAATGTACTTCTCAAGTTTAAACTGCCTTGGAAGATAATCAACGAATGCAATAACATTCTCTTTGATTGGATTTGGCTTGACAAGGTATGTGAACTTGACCTTGTCTCCACTAGTTATCTTCTGTATACTTCTATTTAGCTTTTGTTTTGTAATCATATTATTGTGGAGTATTGCCCCACGAATATGGATAGGTGTACCTTTCTTGTATATTGTTTCACGATCAGTCCACTTGTTTAAGTTATTGACACCACGTGGGAAGCTTACCTCTTCGGCAGATGCTTGTTTAAATGCAGCTTTGAAGTTTGCTATGTCTGACTGTACTGTCTCCTGATCAGTCTCAATGATCCTGCGAAAGATATCTTTGAGAGCTTGTCTACATATTGCTGGTGTAGATGATTTGATTGCCTCGATACCCATAATCTTTAATTTAGGTTGGGCATAACGAACACCTTCATTGTCATGCACATTGAGTATGTATCTCTTCTTGGCAGTCCATATGCCACGATCAGCAATTACCTCACGACCCATAACCATTTTGTTCTCTATACCACCTAGCATTTTAAATAGACGATCATAACATTCTGATAGTGCACCTTCAAGTGCAGTCGAACACATCTTGTCTAAGAAGTCTACCGGCTTGGCTGGACCAAGACGATTCACAAACTCGTCAAGACGAACATAGACAGAGTCTGTATCAATAGCAACTACATAATCTTTCTTGGTTTTTAGAGTTTTGTTAAGGTAATCATTTAGGTTATTCTCTGCCCAACGAATGGTTGCTTGACCAGTAAGAGTGATACCTTCAGCAATTCGCATGTCAAAGTATCTAAACCACTTATTACCCATTGCACCATACAAGGAATTCAATAGGATCTTTAATGCCATCTGTTGGTTCTTGGCAATAGCAATACGCTTCTCTAGACCATACACTTCTGACTTGGTTGCGGTAAGCTCTAACTCTTGCTCAGCTTTAAGTTGTGCTTGCTTGAATTTGACACGATCATTATAGATCTCTTGGATAATGGCTGGAATAATACCTAGCTTCTTTGTATCGAATCGAACACCATTAACAGCTAATGCTGTGTCTGGTTTAGTGTTTGTAATATGACCATCTAAGACTGATTCAACATTTACTCCTGGCTCATCATCAAGTAGGATAGTCTCGGGAGACATATTGTATTGCATAATGATTGATGGATATAGAGAGTTCAAGTCGAATGAACATACCCAATCATGCATACCTACTTGTGGTTCTTTTACATAACCGCCAGGATATGCACCTTTAAATGATTCAGTGTTTTGTGGTACAGCTATACGTTTAGCATGTAAGTCACGATAGATCAGTGCATCCCATATAGCCACAGTGCCAAGCACTTGCTCATAGTTCACACCACCTTTATAAGCCATGGTAAGACATAGACTAATAAGACCAAGCTTGTCTTCCATACGGTCGATAAGTTCTACGTCTTTGATATTATAATCAATAAACTTTTGATAGTCATTGTCGTGTAATTCATTGAGGTCAGAGGCTTCACCGAAGTCAAGCTTCTTCTCACCGAGAACAACATTAGCAATATGATCTAACTTATATGATTCTTGTGGACCATATGAATAACCGAACTTCTTAAAGATTGCCATGTAATCTAAGATGGCTACACCTTTGATTTCATACTTAAGTGTGGTTTGACCATAACCTGTATGTGTCTCACGTTCATCAATCATTCTCCATGGTGATAGGAACTTCTCACGACCATTGTCGAATACACGTTTGATACGGTTAATAAGATATGGTATATCAAAGAACTCACAGTTCCAACCTGTAACAATATCAGGGGAAGTCTTAGACCAATGATAAACAAACTTGTGTAAGAGTTCTCTCTCGTCTGCACACTTGACATAAATTACTTCATGGGTTTGCAACAAAGCTTTGTCTACATCATACTCACCACAACCAAATGTGTAATAGGTATCATCGATGTTATTCTTCATTGTGATTGCTGTTACTTCCTGATCAGCCAGGGCCGGCTCAGGGAAACCATCACCGAACTTTGTTTCAATATCGATTGATGTAACATTAATAAGATTACGATCCCATTTGATTACACCAGGGAATTCATCATTCAGATATTGCACAACATAATTGGTATTGCCAAATACTTTAAAGTTAGGTACATCGCTGTACGACTTGATAAAGTCAGTGGCTTCACCCATCGAACCGAATTGAATAGGTTCTACAGGAGTGCCATCGAGGGCATGCCAATCATGAGCATTGTTTTGTTTGGATGTAACGAACAGAGTAGGGTGATACGGGACAGTAAATGAAACTTTCTTACCACCCTCGTAACCCATATATTTGATTACCTTTCCATGACGGAAGGCGCTAGTATAAAAAGTATTTGTCATGTGTGTATTATACCACAAATAACATTAGATGTACATACTTTATACAACTATTTGTGGTTTTTCCGGTGTAATTATATCTGTGTCACTGAACATACGTTCGTGTTGTACTGCTAATTCTTGTGTTGGTGTAAGATCAAACATGATATGCTCTTTCTTAATAACCAATTGGTCTATCTCACAGTATGGCATATAAGGCATAAATCCTAATCTCTCTTGGGTAGGCACTAATGCCACAAGATCTTTTACTGTTACTGTTAAACCTGATTCATTTACTTTCTCACATAATACTTCTTCACCCGACGTAAGTCGGATTAATCTAATTTGATTCATCTGTGTTTCCTTGGTTGTTTATTAATATAATCTTTCACTGCTGATTTGATTGCATCTTCAGCTAATACACTACAGTGTATTTTGACTGGAGGCAGATTAAGCTCTTCAACAATTTCAGTGTTTTTAATTTCTTCTACCTGATGTATTGTTTTACCCTTAACCCATTCTGTTAACAATGAGCTTGAGGCAATTGCTGATCCGCAACCATATGTTTTAAATTTTGCATCTGTGACTATGTCATCTTCTATACGTATTTGTAATTTCATGACATCGCCACAAGCAGGAGCACCTACCATACCAGTTCCTACATGTGGATCGTTCATATCCATCTTACCCACATTGCGTGGATTATTGTAGTGATCTAAAACCTTTTCTGAGTATGCCATGTGCTCCTTAGTATTTAGCCTAGTAACAGCTTCTTCGCTGATTTCGGCAGGTCACCTAGATTGATTGTTTGAGGCTTGTCTTCTTCTGGAATATCGTTCTCCAAAATAACTACAAGCATACCATCTACAATATCGGCACCAACAACTTTGAGTGTGTCAGCTAAAGTAAATGATCTTTCAAACGCCCTTTGAGAAATACCACGATGAGCATATTCTCTTTGATCTGCACCAGTCTTTTTCTTACCGATGATTGTCAATACACCTTTTTCAAGTGTTAGATCAATGTCTTCTTTACTGAATCCTGCAACAGCGATTTCAATTAGAAAGTGACCATCATCCCTTTTAATTACATTATACGGTGGATATCCTGCACCACGTGCAGATTCCATGTTAGTAGTTTGTAACGTGTTAAAGAGTTGATCGAATCCAAGAAAAGTATCCCTTGGAAAGTTAAATGCTAAGTTTGTCATAATGACCTCCTATATATAGCAAGGTTAAAAAAATGAATACCCGTTAGGCATATTCAGTTTTATTTATACAGGTTTTACTTAATACCTATATTATATTTGGGACATAATTCCCAATCGTTTTTATCTTTATGAGATATAATTTTAATTTGGTTTAGTGATGCTGTCTCTCCAATTGGAGCAACCGTAGTCAGTAATCCCCAATCATCCATTAACTTGACAATTGTATTCCTACGTTTGAGATCATTCTCTGTGAGATTAGAAGGCTTTCCATCTAATAAGAATAACTCTTTAAAGTGAGTTATAAAATATCTTCCTTGTTTGTGTAAAATATGACATGATTGATATAGTTTATTGTCTTTTTTAGAAGCCACTCCTATTCTCGTGAGAGTTTCACGTATCTTTAGAAAATCATCTGGCTCTGCCAGTATTACTTCTAACATCATCTCTGGTTTCCAATTTACCAGTTCATCGTTGAATTCCGCCATGCTGTATTCTTCCTCTTATTGTTTTAAGGTTTTCATTACTTAAAAGCGGAAGTACATCACGAGCTTTCTCATTGCTATAACCATAATACTGCTTTATAGCATTGATATTTTCAGATTCAATAGATTTGTTCCACTTAGAAAAACGATTACGTTTTCTAATAGTATTTATAAGAAAATGATACTGTAGACGGCTATCCAGATGGTGAAACCTGTTCATCTCGTTAGCGTATATAACAGTATCAGGGAAATATGAAAGACCACGGTTAACCATAAAGGCATTGTAGTCCTTCTCATTCTCAAGTATATCCTTCTTTGTATTGGATATAGATTTAATTAATTCAAACGGATTCATTGAGATTAGTCTTTACATATTTAACACTGTCTAATATAAATGATCTCCAGCCTTGAGCTTCAACATCAAAGACATTCATATAATCTCTGTTCTCTTCGTCTGGTGGATTACCAATATTCTTTGGTGCCATTTCAGTAGGGATCTCTTTAGCCATGAGTGTGCATTTCATTACACGATCATCACCATTCTTTTTGGTGAAGGCTACTTCAATAACCTCGGTATGCAAGAATTCTTTAAGATCTTCGTACAATGATGTTCCTGTAATATTAATTTTTGTCATGTTCTTCTACTGCCTCCGCTAAGAATTTACTCATCATTTGTAATAATCTGCCAGCTTTTTCTAGCTGCCATAATATCATAACTACACCCAACGTTGTAATTATTTGTCCGTACATTGCTAATTGTTCTGTCATAGATCTCCTATTTAAATTTAATTGAGGACATGATCTCAGTCATGCATGCCACTACGTTTAATTCATGATCAGCTACAAAAC
>ERZ1047472.3270-NODE-3270-length-10779-cov-5.756807_pt1 | contig 10779 bp, 7 predicted proteins | sample MGYA00383095_ERZ1047472 | MGnify/ENA primary metagenome ERZ1047472 (study PRJEB29581, sample SAMEA5548365) | metagenome | biome: marine; feature: coastal; material: water | depth 1 m | study: Short-term variability in the microbial, nano- and picoplankton...
TCACCCTCAACAACTCGATGCTGCTTTCCGCCACTTTTGATTACTGCGTACATGTTCTGCTCCAATTTATGGTGGCCACACGGTACGTAGAGGCCAAATGCCGTCGCTTACTATCCTGGAGCCAATAGCCCCTGCGAGAGGGCGGCAATTCTAATGGAACACCCTACTGTTATCAAGTGTTTAAACAGGGAAAATACAAGGAATATTAAAGCGCTGTAAGCGTTTAACCCTGGAGCCAAATCAGCGAGGCGTTGCGGCCGGTTTTTGACTCGCGTCTAAAGGAGTAAAAGCGTTCACTATCAGAGTAAGTGCAGTAGTTACCGCCATAGATCTGGTTGACGCCAAAGGCACGCAATTCAGCCCGGGCCAGTGCATGGAGGTCGGCGAGATATTTATTGACACTGCCATCGACGGCTTTAAATGCCTGTCTTACAGCCTGCTGGTGATGGGTATTTTGCGCGCCCTGCAAAAATGCCTGCAGCACTTCCGCACCGACTTCAAATATCTGCGGGCCTATCGCCGGGCCCAGGTAAGCCATTACCTGCTGGGGTGATTCATCAAAGGTGGCAACAGTCTTTCGCAGAATACCGCCGCAGAGTCCCCGCCAGCCAGCATGGGCCGCTGCAACCTGACTGCCGGATTGATTACAGAACAAGACCGGCAGGCAGTCGGCGGTTAAAATTGCGCAGACGGTATTGGCTTTATCGCTGTAACTGCCATCGGCGGTGACGACCTGTTGCGGCGCTTGATCAATTAAATAATCAGGCACATAGGCCAGTTCAGTACCGTGACATTGATCTAGCCATAGGGGCTCGCCAGGCAGTGCGAGAGCCGCAATCAAGTTATTGCGGTTTTTCTGCACATCGACTGCACTGTCACTAACATGCAAGGCCAGGTTATTGCTATCAAAGGGCGCCCGACTACAGCCGCCAACACGCAGTGTAATCGCAGATTTAACCCTTGCTGGAGCTGGCCAGTCGGGAATAAGAAAATTATCTGCCACCGCCCCTCTCCCCTTACTCTTCAGTTAAGGCTGCTAGTAAATTTTGCATGTCATCGGGAAGCTCTGACTGCCAGCTGATAAATTCACCTGTGTGAGGGTGAACCAGCCCCAGCTCACGGGCGTGAAGCGCCTGGCGAGCAAAGCCCTGAAGCGTCTCGCGCAGATGATCTGAGACGCCTTTGTGAATTCGGAAGCGGCCGCCATAGACATTGTCGCCGACAATTGGAAATTTGATACTGGCCATATGCACGCGTATCTGGTGAGTACGTCCAGTCTCTAACTTAAGGCGAATATAGGTATGGCCGGCAAAGCGCTCGAGAACCTTGTAGTGAGTGCGCGCCTCTTTGCCATCCCGGACAACGGCCATCTTTACACGCTGCTTGGGATGACGGCCAATCGGCTGATCGACACAGCCGCCGCCGGTCATTACGCCGCTGACTACGGCTTCGTATTCACGGCTAACGGTTCGCGCTTGCAGCTGGGCAACCAGATCTGTGTGGGCGGCAAGGGTTTTGGCAACGACCATTAATCCGGTGGTGTCTTTGTCGAGGCGATGGACTATGCCGCCGCGGGGCACTGAGGCCAGCTGCGGAAAGTGAAACAGTAATGCATTGAGTAAGGTGCCATCGCGATTGCCCGCGGCCGGGTGCACAACAAAGTTGGCCGGCTTGTTGATGACAATAATATGTTCATCTTCGAAGACTATATTGAGGGGAATATCCTCTGCCTGCCAGTCGCCCTCAGCTTTTAGTTGAGTAAAAATCGACAGCTGTTCACCACCCAGCAACTTTTGCTTGGGCGGCAGTTGCTGGCCATCAACCTGGAGGTCGCCGGATTTGATCCACTGCTGTAGTCGCGAGCGAGAGAATTCTGGAAACAGCTCGGCGGCTATTTGATCCAGTCTGCGCCCGCAGTCGTCAGAGTCCACTGTGGCTGTTTGTTCAATAAGGTCAATAAAATCAGTCAAACCTGCTGTCCCTAAACTAAAATAATTTTAATCTGCATGCGGTAATTGGTAAAAATAGACTGTCGGAAATCTATCTGCCAACAGGCCGCCGTATCAGAGCCGTGAAATTAACCGCACAGATTGGTTTAACGCAGGCTGTGTGGTTAAATGCACGATTAAATCGACGATTGAGTCAACCGCATCTCAAGCTGGGAATATTACATGAAAAACGCGTCAATTATTTTGCTGTTAATGAGTTTAACACTTACCTCCGGTTGCTCATGGCTGGGGTGGGGTGACGAGGAGCCAGCCGAAGAAGTCACTGAGGATTTCACCGAGAGAGATTTCTACGAAAAAATTCAGCTTAGCCTCAACGCTGGCAACTGGACGTTGGCGATTAGCAATCTACAGTTACTGGAGTCGCAGTTTCCCTTTGGCAAATACGCCGAACAGGCACAGCTAGAACTTATTTACGCTCACCACAAGTCGGCTGATTACGAGTCGAGCATTGCCGCTGCGGATCGTTTTATACGCTTGCACCCCCAGCACATCAATGTTGACTATGCCTACTACCTCAAGGGGCTCTCTGAAATCTCCCAGGATTCAAGTTTTTTTGATAACTTTTTACCCACAGATAATACCAAGCGCGATATTGGCTCAGCACGCAGCGCCTTTGCCACGCTCTCTGAATTTCTTAATCGCTTCCCAAAGAGTCCCTACGCAGCGGATGCGCGCAAGCGCCTGGTCAATCTGCGCAACCGACTGGCCCGCGCTGAGATTCATGTGGCCAACTACTACTTTACGCGTAAAGCTTATCTGGCCGCAGCCAACCGCGGTCGCTACGTTGTCGAGAACTTCCAGCAGACCCCCGCTGTCCCAGATGGACTGGCGGTAATGGCGCAAGCTTATAAGATACTGGATATGCAGGAACTATCTGACAATGCAGTTCAGGTACTGGCGGCCAATTATCCGGAACATCCCTCCCTTGATAAGGATGGGGCTTTTGACTTTGACAAGCGTCTGCTCGGCAAGGAAAATGCCTTGATGGGTAAAATCACTCTGGGCCTGATCGACAGTGTGCAGCCTCCAGCATTTGATACCCGTGCAATCTTCAATAAATCCATTCGCGATGCAGAGCTGATTGAGAATTAAACAGGAACAAAAGGAAGAGTCGCGCTCTATCTGGCGCAGGCTTAGCATTGGATTAATGGACTCGCGTTAACGCAATAGAGACTGGTTACAACTTCCATGAATAAAGCAGATATTATTAAAGAGATGTGTGTTCTCAGTGATATAGACGCACATTTTGAAATAGAACGTCGAACCGCGTTTATAAAAAATCAACTGCTCGCCTCCGGCTGCAAGACGCTGGTTCTGGGTATTAGCGGTGGCGTTGACTCCTCAACCTGCGGTCGCCTTGCACAGCTTTCCGTAGACCAGCTAAATGCCGAACAGGGCTGCAGCGACTACCAGTTTGTCGCTGTCCGTCTTCCTTACGGTGTGCAGATGGATGAGGATGATGCACAGGTTGCACTGGCATTTATCCAGCCAAGCCAGAATTTAACCGTCAATATAAAACCGGGCGCCGATGCTATTCATAAAAATGTCTGCGCGACGCTGGCGGAAAATAAGCTGCACGCACTGCATGATGAGGCGACAGATTTTGCCAAGGGCAATGTTAAGGCCCGTGCACGTATGGTCTCCCAATATGAAATTGCCGGTATTTTGGGAGGCTTGGTTCTGGGCACAGATCATTCGGCAGAAAACATCACCGGGTTCTATACTAAGTTTGGTGATGGTGCTTGCGACCTGGCGCCCCTATTCGGTTTGAGCAAGCGTCAGGTTCGCCTGCTGGCCAAAACCATGGGTGCACCGGATTCTCTGGTAGAAAAGACACCCACTGCGGATCTCGAATGCCTGATGCCGCAAAAGGCCGACGAACAGGTACTTGGCCTAAGTTATGACGATATTGATGATTTTCTTGAGAACAAACCGGTGAGCAAGGCGGCTGAGGAACGGCTGATTGCCATCTATACCAAGACTCAACACAAGCGTTTGCCGATAGCGACTATTTACGACTAAACCCATTAACAGCTAACAGCCTGTGTAGAGCTAAACTCCAATTTGGATGGAGAAGACCTTAGCATGCAGCTGGCCAACCTCGACAACCCTAGATTATCTCCAAGACTGCTGAAACTCTATGCCAGTTATCGGCTGTTTCTATCCGCTGTCCTGCTATGGCTGGTTCAGTTCGACTTTGCTCCCACCTACCTGGGCAGTGATAATCCCTCTCTGTTTTTACTGACCGCCTCTGCCTACACAGGGATTAACTTGGTCAGCCTGCCGCTATTTTATTTAAAACGCTGGCAACCAAGCGAGACAGCGCTGTTTGCCATGTTACTGATCGATATATTTGCTATCAATCTAATGATGCATGCCTCCGGGGGTTTGGAGGGCTCCGTGGGTTATCTGCTGATGGTGACTGTAGCTGCATCTGCGACTTTTTTACGCACCCGCTTGGCACTGTCTATGGTGGCTATCGCCAGCTTTATTCCGGTCTCTGTCAGCCTTTCGGAATTTTTCCTCAGTGATGGCGATGAATCCGGGATTGTTCGCAGTGGTATTTTTGGCATCTTACTGTTTGCCACAGCGGTTATTTTCATCTTTCTCACCAAGCGTCTGACCACTGTCCAGGAGCTGGCCAAAACCGAGGCCCAGGCTGCTACAAGGCTTCAGCATCTCAATGATCTGGTGATCAATAAAATGCTCACCGGCATCGTTGTTTTTGATCGCACATTTTATATTGAACAACTCAATGAACGCGCCTCTCTTCTGCTCGGGTCAAGGGATGGCCATAAGTTGCTCGCTCGCGGCGATTCACTGACTCAGCTGCCGACCCTGATCAACTCTTACCATGACTGGAAGGCCAACCCCCATAGACAGCTGCCAACCTATAAGGCACCCAGCTCCGATATTCCACTGCAGATCAGTTTTAGTGAAATTAGCGTTGACAGCACTCACGACACTATTATGTTTATTGAGGATGCCCGTACCCTGTCGCAACATGCCCAGCAGTTAAAAAACCGTTCCCTGGGGCAGCTCACATCAAGTATTGCCCACGAGGTGCGCAATCCCCTGGGGGCTATTAGCCATGCTGCGCAACTGCTCAAAGAGTCACGACTTCCCACCGAGGATAAACAGCTGGTTGACGTGGTGCTGAGACACAGCAGCAGAGTGAACAGGCTGGTGCAGGACATTTTGCAGCTGTCACGGCAGAAGACCCCGCAAATTGAGATCACCAATATCTATGACAACTGCCTGTTGAGTAAAACCCAGCTCGAGGAGAGCAAACAGTTCGACAATCCCTGCATTGAGATCGATAGCGCGGCACAATTTGTCTGTGCTCCCTTTGATAGCAGCCAACTTCAGCAAGTGCTGACCAACCTACTGGGCAATGCCCTGCGCCATTCGGTGCTAGAGAGCGGTGCGCCCTGGGCGGCTATCAAATTTGCTTATCAGCAGGATATGGGTCTGGCGATGCTGAAAATTTATGATCGTGGGCCCGGCGTTGCCAGTGCGAATAGACATAAGATTTTCGAACCATTTTTCACCACAGAAAATCAGGGTACTGGTCTCGGCCTGTACATTGCCCGGGAACTTTGTGAAATCAACTTTGCTACACTAAGCTATGTATACAGGGGCCCTTCAGAGCACTACTTCCAAATAGTTTTCTCCGACTCGGCCAAGCAACTGCCAAGGAATGCCGCTAATGAAAAAAACCGTTCTGATCATTGATGACGAACTGGATTTGCGCGAGTTACTCAAACTGACACTGGCTAAAATGGCTATAGATTCAATGGCCGTAGAAACCATAAAAGAAGCCAAGGCTGCACTGCAAGAAAAAACCTTTGATCTCTGTTTAACGGATATGCGACTGCCCGATGGCAATGGCCTGGCGCTGGTCGACTACACACAGAAACACTATCCACAGCTGCCTATTGCGGTACTTACCGCCTACGGCAATGTGGATCTTGCGGTGGATGCCCTAAAGCTTGGGGCCTTTGACTTTCTCTCTAAACCGGTTGAACTTTCCCGGCTGCGCGCACTGATTAATAATGCTTTAACAGTTTCCCCTGAAACGCCGACAGGCGCGACTGCTGGTACACCCCTATTGCTCGGTAATTCCAAACTGATGACCGATATTCGCCAACAGATCAGCAAGGTGGCCCGCAGCCAGGCACCCATGTTTATCAGCGGCGAATCGGGCACGGGAAAGGAGCTGGCGGCACGCTCTATTCATCGACAGAGTTCGAGAGCCGCAGAGCCTTTTGTACCGGTTAACTGTGGTGCTATTCACGCAAACCTGGTGGAATCGGAGTTTTTCGGCCATCGCAAAGGAAGTTTTACCGGGGCTTTTGAAGATAAACAGGGTCTGTTCCAGGCGGCCAATGGCGGAACATTGTTTCTCGATGAAGTGGCTGACCTCCCGCTGGATATGCAGGTTAAATTACTTCGCGCTATCCAGGAAAAACGTATTCGGCCGGTGGGTTCAGAAAACGAAATTGATGTCGATGTGCGGCTTATCAGTGCCACCCACAAGAATCTTCAAAATGAAGTCAATCGCGGCGCCTTTCGCAGCGATCTGTTTTACCGGCTCAATGTTATTGATATCCAAATGCCCAGCCTGCGGCAGCGAGCGGAAGATATTCAGCCGCTCGCAGAGCATATACTCCGCGAGCTAAATGGCAAAAAAAGGCCGGTCAGTCTCTCTCCTGGCGCTGCAAATGCGCTGTTGAATTACAGTTTTCCCGGCAATGTTCGCGAGTTGGAAAATATTCTCGAGCGAGCCTGTACGCTCTGTGAAAATAGTCGCATTGAGCTGGAGGATTTAAAACTAAATTCGGCGGACTCTGACGCTGCAACCTCAGCCTCTCACAAAACCTGCCGTTTGAGCCAGGCGCAGCGATCAGAGGACCTTATTCCAATAGGTTCACTGGATGATCATCTTGAGGAAATCGAAAAAGAAATTCTTATTGAGACTCTCGAGCAGGCGCGCTGGAATAGAACCGAGGCGGCAAAAAAGCTCGGCATCAGCTTTCGCTCCATACGCTACCGCCTGGAAAAACTCGGACTCAATGACGAGTAACTAGTCGCGCTGATTGTACCACCAGACCTTGCGCCTTACCCCCAGGGGATCGCCCTCGGTGTCCTCGGCATGAAAACCAAACATAATGCCACTGATGGGTTTCTGCTCAGTGGTGCAATTACCATTCCCGTCACAGTTCTCAACGTCAACCATCACTGTAAAGCCGACTGGCGCCGGCAGGAATCCACCACCTTCGATCTCGATATAATTCTTTTCACCCTCGGTATCACCGGCAACGGCAAAAGGGTCAATTTTATAGATTCGCGCTTCGCCAAGATCGCTGCAGGCACTGTTAATACCTGGCACATTGGTTGAAAAAGTGGTGGTTTCATTGGCGGTCAGCGCCGGCGTTACCACCTTTTCACCAGCTTCAAAGGACAGGTACCAGCCTTTGACAAACTTGCTGTCAGCCACTATGTCCTGATCCGGGTCAAACTCAAGAGTGCCACCTGAGAGCGTATTGGCTGTAGCCAGGTCACTAAGCTGCAGTGTAGAAGTTGAAGTGGAAACACCAACCTGGTCGTAGTCACGGTAAAACAGCATATGGTTTTGCACTGAGGTATCTAAAGGTTTTTCACGGTTACCCGAGCCAATAATCACCATGTCATAGCTGCCATCGGGGCTCTCGACTACATCCGGGGCATTTAAAAAGCGCTGGCTTGAAGAGGCAGAAAATTTAAATAGCCTGGTGGCAATCCAGTCGCTGAGCGTTGTACCGCCAATATCGAGACGCCATAACTGCCCACCAGTATCACCAAAATAGACCCGATCTGAATAACCATTGCCATCCCGATCCACTACCGCCAGGTCAGATGGCACGCTGAAGCTCATAGCTGTTTCATTCAACACTATTCCCGAGGGACTGGAGACAGATCCGGAGGTCACCTGCCAGATATCTGCCCCTGTCTCAGCGTCAATAACAATCACGCCGCGACCCTGGGTCCGCGTAGAACTATTGCCATCGTCGACATCCGGGTCATAGCCCAAGCCCATAATCAGAACGACCTTATCCGATACGCCCAGTTTTATTTTGCTGATGGTCGGCTTGGACCAGGTCTGCCCCATCTCGCTAAAACCATTATCTGCAGAGCTTTTGCGCCATTTGATGGCTGGTGCCAACGGGTTGGTTACATCCAGGGCATAGATTAGATCGCCGCCGCGCCGCGCGGTTAAATAGATAATGGCTTTGGTGACTTCGCCGCTGCTGTTGTAGACCACATAGCTGCCCACTGCACCATCAAAAAAGTAGGGTTTGTTATCAAAACTGCCGGTCAGGGTGGTGTTGTCATAAAGCACTTTAAGCTGGTTAAACTGCTCCGGGGCAGTAAATGCCCAGACCTCTTCACCGTCGTCTGAACTGCTGTCCTCTGTCTTTTCTATCAACCCACCTTTTACCGCGTGAAACATGCCATCGTTAGAGCCATAGTACACGTAGGGGCCTGTGTTACCGCCATAGTTAATCACCACTGGCTGGGAATGAATTACATCACCATGGACATTGGGACGGATATCGGTGGTATCTGTAGGGTCGTCATTGTCTGCATCTTCAAGATCAATACCTTTTGACCAGTTGATAATCTTGTTCATCTCGGTGCTATCTGCCGCATCAAAATCAGCAAAGCTAAGATTGCTATTGGTGGTCGAGAAGTTTTCCAAACTACTGCAGCTTCCGGTACAGGTATAAACAGTACGCCCAGTGCCGACATATTGTCGCAGCCCCTGGGCTACACCACCGCGCTCTACCTCTTTGCCATCGGGATTATCACTGGCGCTGACTGTTACATTTCCCCGGGCAACGGACAGGGTGGGAATATTTTCCCAGTAGCTGCTGCTGGCGGTCCAAAAACTCCGCGCATCGGTTTCAATAAATCCGGTGCCTGTGTCTTCCGCAGGATTGCCATCGGCATCGACCAAAATCGGTTTGCCGGTAATTGAATCGAGACCAATTTGATAGAGCTTAAGGTTTCCGGCCCAGCGCGGTTTCTGTGAGGGCCGAAAGATACCCATATAGATCTGGTTTTCATTGGTGCCTTTTATATTCACCGATACGGGTAAACTTACCGCGGCAAAAACACTGTTCTTTTCCAAAATATCGTCAATCACATCGCCGAGGGCATCGGCCAATGCATCGGCATCCGAGGCCACCAGGTAGTCACCTCCGCCGACACCGGCTGATGCGTTATACATCAGCGCATGCTTTGAAGCATCGGGTTTGGTCAAGCCAAACTCTTTTTTATAGTCTTCAGCGTCGGTTAGAGGATCGTATTGCTCGCCGGAAGCATTCAGCGCCTCAAATACATCAATGGCATAGACCGAGATATTTTGCTTGCCGTCCTGCTGGTCGTTGACATCGTTGGTATTTAAATAGCGAGCGTACTCATCCAGCCAGTTAGCCTCTTCTCCAGTATGAAATCCTGTGGATAGTGGATCGCCGGGAAACACGCCACCAAGGGCATTGAGCTTGGACTCTGCAACATTATTTTCACCGCTATCCGGGCCACCGTTGGAGATAAATAAAATATAGTTATTGGCGCAGGCTGAACCATCAATTGGGCTTATATAGTTATCGCCATTAAAAGCTGCCGGATCATAGCCGTCCTTAGTACTGCCCTGAGATCCATCTTGCTTTCCGGCCTGATACTGCTTGCCGGCAAACCACAGATAGGCTTCGTTAAAGGCCAGTGCCATGGGCGCATTATTGGTTTTGGGAAGATTTTCCGAGCCATAAAAAAGCGTTTCATCAAAGCCGACTGAACCCCATTCAGCGGCTAGCTGTATATTGCAGGCAGCCTCTCTTGCCGAGGCACCCTTACCTTTAAAAGCGTCCGGGTTGCAGTAGAGTCGCGCCTTGATGGCATCTATAGCAGTGGAACCTGCCGAGTCAATTTTCAGGAATGCCTGGATGGCTTTACCCCCTTTTGGGGAGTTGCCGCTGGAATAGACCAGTATGCCAATATTGATGCCGACAAAGTCGAGGTTATCAACAAACCGCTGCTTCATACCGTCGAGAAATTTAAACAGCGCCTCGTGCATAATTTGCTGCTTGGTAACGCCGCTGGAATTGCTATTCCAGTTGGCTGAATTATCCAGCACAAAGAGTACATTGGGCGCCTCAACATTTTCGGAATTAGTGCGAAAAATATCGATATCCGCCGAGTTTAAACTGGGTGATAAAACTGCCAGCATAGCCGTGAGCAGCACAGTTAATGGTTGTAATCCTAATAATTTCATAGCTAGCCTCCTGGCAGATTAGATCGGGCAGTAACCTGCTAAATATCTAAACTTAAACCCTTCTACAAAGGTCGATGATGCGCCGGAGGTGCTATCAGTCACACTGACATTTGCCTCCCAGTAATAATCCGGATGGCAGGGTGCAGAGCTGCCCTCGACCAGTGAACAACCACTGGGGGTAGCCTGCAGCAAACATTGCAGACTGTTTACGGCAACCGTCATTCCATTGCTTACATCAGCAGGAAATGAAAGTGTGAAATCACCATTGCCATCCAGATAGGCGCTGTTATTGGCGAAGTAATCAATATCACTGAGCAGATAGTTAATCGCATTTTCTGCCACCTGCTCAGTCTCCTGCTGACGCTGCTGACTCTGCACCAGCTGCAAATTGATATTGGTGGAGTTGATCGTGGCAACACCCAGGGTGGTAAGCACCAATAGCATCAACAGTGC
>ERZ1047472.3271-NODE-3271-length-10777-cov-3.575546_pt1 | contig 10777 bp, 8 predicted proteins | sample MGYA00383095_ERZ1047472 | MGnify/ENA primary metagenome ERZ1047472 (study PRJEB29581, sample SAMEA5548365) | metagenome | biome: marine; feature: coastal; material: water | depth 1 m | study: Short-term variability in the microbial, nano- and picoplankton...
ATGACCAGGGGTATGCTCCTATTGGAAGGCATGGTAATCCGTGGATCAAAACTCCAAACCTCGATAAGCTGCATGGTCAAAGCACCCGCTTTGAAAGATTCTTGGTAAGTCCAACCTGTTCCCCTACCCGTGCTGCCCTAATGTCCGGCCGTCATCCTATGAAAAATGGAATTACACATACTATTCTGGAGCGGGAAAGGATGGCGTTAAGTACGGTGACCCTCCCGCAGGTATTGTCGAAAGCGGGCTATGTTTCAGGGATATTTGGTAAGTGGCATTTAGGTGATGAGGAGCCCTACCAACCACACAAGCGCGGTTTTGATGAAGCCTTTATCCATGGAGCGGGCGGAATTGGACAGAAATTTAATTGCTCCTGTGCCGATGTCCCAGGAAACAAATACTTTAACCCGACTATCAGGCATAATGGCTACTTCGTTCAGACCAAAGGTTACTGTACCGATTTGTTTTTCACTGCCGGAATGGGGTGGATAAAGAAAGTGAAGGACGAAGGAAAACCGTTCTTTGCCTATATTTCAACGAACGCCCCGCATGGACCATTCATTGCTCCTCCAAAAAACACCAAACGATTCACTGACCTTGACTTCTCTGAGAGAGATGCAGGATTTTATGGAATGATCGAGAACATCGACGAGAACATGGGACGTTTGATGAATAAGCTCGATGAATGGGATCTGAGCAAAGATACCATACTAATTTTTATGTCGGATAATGGTTCAGTTGGTTCGATGGTACGAGAAGGTTTAAAACTCGGAATCTCAAAGGATGGTGAGCCCATGGAAGGTTTCAATGCAGGAATGAAGGGGGCAAAAAGTTCGGCTGATGAAGGTGGAGTTCGCGTACCATTCTTCGTTCGTTGGCCAGGCATATTGGAGGCGGATAAGGCTGTGGAAAGAATTTCCGCTCACATTGACCTCTTGCCAACACTCGCGGATATTGCGGGGATTGACCAATTGCCTAAGGGCCAAATCGAGGGACGAAGTCTCGTTCCTTTACTTAAGAATTCTAAGGCAAAGTGGAATGACCGCTATCTTTTTACCCAGGGTGCCCGTTGGAAAACCGGTTCCGAACCGACTGATCATATGTGGAAGCGATTTGCGGTTAGGAACGAGCGTTTTCGCCTAGTGGAGAACAAGCTCTACGATATGAAGAAAGATCCGTCCCAGAAGACCGACATTGCATCCGAGCATCCGGAGGTGGTAGATTCAATGCGGGATGCCTACGAGAAGTTTTGGAAAGAAACCCGCCCCTTGATGGTAAACGAAAAAGTTCCCATGTCCCCTACCCAGCCCTTCCATGTACTACACGCCAAGCAGTTGGAGAAAGGCGGCATTCCGGATTGGAAGGAGCCTGAAATTTAAAAAAGAGTCAATCACCCACAAAAAGAAAATGAGCCAAAACGAGGGTGTAAATTTGACTTAAATATTTGTTTTTGATGGTTTAGGGTAAAGTCTGCCATGAATTTTCTTTCTCAAACAACTCTCCTTTCATGGATGATTTATTTTGCTTGTTTGGCTCTTAATGCGGAAAAGGGGTTTGAGGGATATAATCATTGGGCTTTTAGGCCAATTGAAAATCCATTGGTCCCGAAAGTAAAGGACAGGGTATGGACTACTGATTCAATTGACTCTTTTATTTTGGCAAAATTAGAGTCAAAAAAAATGTCACCGGCTCCAATTACGGATAAATATACCCTTTTACGAAGGGTTTACTTCGATCTCATTGGACTGCCTCCTAGTCCGGATCAAATATATAAGTTTGTTTCCGACCACTCTGAGGATGCGTATCCAAAAGTGGTGGATGAATTATTGGGGTCACCCAGGTATGGAGAAAGATGGGGTCGACATTGGCTCGATGTTGCTCGCTATGCGGATACTACAGGTGGAGGGCGAAACAATCCTTTCCCCAATGCAAGTCGTTATCGTGATTACGTGGTAACCAGCTTTAACGAGGATAAATCATTTGATCGTTTCATCATTGAGCAAATTGCAGGCGATTTAATGCCTTCAAAATCTGAATCGGAATATAATGAAAATCTTACCGCCACTGGTTTTTTGGCATTAGGTCCTCACAATTACGAGCTCCAGGACAAGGAGCTTTTACGAATGGAGGTAGTAGATGAGCAACTCAATACAGTCGCCCAAGCATTTCTTGGAGTAACCTTGGGATGTGCTCGCTGTCATGATCATCCTTTTGATCCAATCGCGATACAAGAGTACTATTCAATAGCGGGTATTTTTCGTAGTACCAATAGTTTGGTGCCGGGTAATGTAGCCAGTTTTCATGAAAGAGAGTTGCTCGACGGTCACAGCGAGTCACGCAAAAGACATGATAAAGTCCTTACTTCTCTTCAAGAAAACTTGAAGGAAGCACTAGCAGAAATTAAGGCCACAGGTGGTAAAAGTGACAAGAAGCAAAGGTCTTTGGATCCTCTCACATTAAAAGGTATTGTAATAGATAATACTCACGCCAAGTTAGTGGGCAATTGGGTATCCTCAACCAATACCAGTGGATTCGTCGGTGAACAATATTTGCATGACGACGCGAAAGCAAAAGGAAGTAAATCGATCACCTTTAAAGCAAGCATTCCACAAAAAGGGGAATACGAAGTTCAAGTGTCTTATAGTCATGGCAAAGGCCGATCGATGAAAGTCCCCGTTACCGTGATGCATGCGGATGGTGAGCAAAAGATATTTATCGACCAAACAAAACCGCCATCTATTCTTGGTTTTTTTACCTCTGTGGGAATTTTTACTTTTGATCAGAGAGAAAGTGATGTGGTTCAAATTACAACTGAAGGAACAATCCGCCATGTAATTGCAGATGCAATTCGTTTAGTTCCAAGAAGCCAGCAGAAAAAAATAAATTTAATTGCACAGAATCAACCCATTAATCCTGAAAAAAAGTTACCATTACAAGAACGACTAAAAAATGCAGAAGAACGAGCCCAGAAGTTGAAGAAGGAAATTGAAGCTCAGAAAGCGAATGCTCCGATAAAAGTACAAAAAGTAATGTCTGTACGGGAGCACAAAAATGCCAGTAATTCCCCCGTTCATCTTCGTGGAGAAATTCGCTCCCAGGGTTCCGTCGTACCAAGAGGATTTCTAGTAGTTGCCACACCTGAGAACAGAGCCACTGAAGCGAAAATTCCTGCCGGTCAAAGTGGACGATTGCAGCTTGCTGATTGGATCGCCACGGCGGATAATCCATTGACAGCACGTGTTTTTGTGAACCGTGTATGGCATCATTTGTTTGGTCGCGGAATTGTTCGTAGCACTGATAATTTTGGTAAGATGGGAGATCGTCCATCTCATCCAAAACTACTGGATTATCTTAGTCATTTTTTTATCGAAAATAATTGGTCTACAAAATCTCTTATTCGCAAGATTGTACTTTCCAGCACTTATAGAATGTCCTCTTCGCATGTATTACCAAAAGATCCCGGGAATGAGTTGTTTTCTAGACAAAACCGACGCCGGTTAGAAGCGGAAGCAATTCGGGATGCTATACTTTTAGCCAGTGGAAATGTTTCTTTTCAGAATTCGAAAATCAATCAAAATCGTTCCTTATTTCAAAAGATTGATCGAAATAAAATTCCCGAATTATTTGAAGTTTTTGATTATCCTAATCCCGGCCTAGTTACGGGAAGCCGGAATACAAGTACAGTCCCCACTCAGGCCTTGTTTATGATGAATAATGAATTTATATTAAAACATGCAAAGGTTGTGGCTGAAAAAATTAATGCCCGTAGGGATTTGGACAATGGACAGAAAATAAAACTAGCTTTTCTGTCTTGTGTAGGTCGTAACCCTTACCAAAAGGAAAATAAATTGGCGGTTCGATATTTGAGCCAAAGTTCCGATAAAAAAGAAAGTAGTATCGGGATAGATGGACTGGTGCATTCTCTTTTTGCATGTTTGGATTTCCGTTATCTCAATTGATTGATTTTAAATTATGATGAATCAATACAACAGAGAACTTTCCAGAAGAAGCTTACTGAAAGCAGTTGCCTGTGGGTTTGGCTCTCTTGCCCTTACCGGGCTTCAGCAGGCGAATGCCTTAACCTCAACCTCCTTGCTTGCCAAGCCCGCCCTATTTCCGCAAAAGGCCAAAAGAGTAATTTTTATTTTCATGGCCGGTGGACCCAGCCATGTCGATACATTCGATTACAAACCAGAGCTATTTTCGAAGGATGGAAAGAAAATCGATTTTGTGGGAGTTCGCACAAATACATTTGGAAAAGAGAGCAAACGTACTTTGATGAAACCTCTATGGGATTTTAAGCAGCATGGTCAGTGTGGTAAGCATGTTTCCTCTTTATTTCCCCATATTGCCAAACATGTTGATGAATTGGCCTTTATTCACTCCATGCATACCGAAGGAGTCGCCCATGGCCCTTCCACCCTTTTCATGCATACCGGAGCAACTACTTTGGTTCGGCCATCGATGGGAAGTTGGATCTCATATGGACTGGGAACAGAAAATCAAAATTTACCTGCATTCGTAACGATTTCTCCATCTTCCAGTAAGGGAGGCCCGCGAAATTATGGGAATGCTTTTTTACCCTCTATTCACCAAGGTACGGCATTGGGAAGAGCGGGTGATGTTAGTGATGCAAAGATTAGAAATATTGAAAACTCCATGCTCTCTAATAGAGAGAGAAAAAATAGATTTGATCTTTTACAAGGTTTGAACTCGGTTCAGAACGATTCATTTCCCTTGAACGATAATCTTGAGGCGACCATTGAGAATTATGAGCTGGCTTGGCGAATGCAAATGGAAGCACCCGAGTTAACGGACTTAAAGGAAGAATCTAAGTCTACCCAAAAAATTTACGGAATTGATGAGAAAGAGACTGAGTACTTCGGCAAGCAATGCCTGCTAGCAAGGAGAATGGTTGAGCGGGGAGTCCGCTTTGTAAGCGTCAATTACTCCGATGAATCGGCAAATCCCCGATGGGACCAACATGGCAACCTCGCCAAGCATGCGGTTCATGCAAGAGCCACCGATAAACCGGTCGCCGGATTGTTGCAGGATTTGAAGTCCAGGGGCTTACTTGAAGATACTTTAGTTTGGTGGGGTGGTGAGTTTGGACGAACCCCTTTTTCTCAAAATAATGATGGTCGCGATCATAATCCACGCGGATTTACTGTTTTTCTTGCTGGTGGTGGTATCAAGCCAGGTTTTTCTTATGGGGCAACTGATGAAATTGGTTCTGTTGCTGTAGATAAGCCCGTACACATGCATGATTTACATGCGACCCTATTACATGCACTTGGCCTCGATCACGAACGGCTAACCTATCGGCATTCTGGGCGAGATTTTCGACTAACGGATGTTCATGGATCGGTGGTCGAGGGTTTGTTTTCTTGAAACTTTTCTGACCAACTTACAATATCTGGCAAAAAATAAAAACCTAGATTTTATAATCTACTTAGCGGTTCATTAGTCTGCATCATTTAATTCCGGATCCTCATAGTTATAGTAAAGAGCTTGCAAGATTTCGTGACAGATGTTATTTATAATCGCTTTCTCTAATTTTTGTACCCCCCCTCCATTATCATGTCTGAATTAAGTGATTTAACTATTAAGGTAGTGCCACGCGACCAAACTGGGCGCCAAGCTTGTAACAAACTCCGTGCTTCCGGAAGAATTCCGGCAGTTTTTTACGGTAAACAAATTAATAAGTCCTATTCAATTGAAGACCGTGCTATGCGTATTCTTTTGAGAAAATCCTCAGGAACCTCTTCATTATTCCGTTTGCTTGGAGAGGAAGGGGAAGATGAACTTGTTTTGATCAAAGACATGCAAATGGATTCTATCAAGGATACCATAACCCATATTGATTTTATTCAGGTAAATCGCGGTGAAGATCTCCAAACTAAGGTGCCCCTTACTCTACTTGGAGAAGCGGAAGGAGTTAAAACACAGGGAGGCATTTTAGAGGCACTTGTAAATGAAGTGGAAATTCGCTGTCGACCAAGTAATTTACCCTCACAAATTGAACTTGATATTTCAAATCTAGGTTTAGGTGAAAATTTACAGGTCAAAGACTTGCCAGTCCTCGAAGGAATCAGTTACGTTGGGGAATTGGACGGAATGCTTGTTTCTTGCGTAGGTAGTGCTGGTGGTCGTTCGTCGGCAGGAGATGATGAGGAAGGCGAGTCAGATGAAATGCCTGCAGATCAAGAATCTACCGAAGAGGCAGATTCCAGTGATTAGTGTAGAACATTTATAATCACAAATACTTACGATTGTAAATGACTCGTGGCAAATTTCGCAATAATTGGACTTGGAAATCCTGGAATTACTTACCAAAGCACTAGGCACAACCTAGGTTTTTGGTTACTTGATAAGATCGCGGAAAAAGATAATGTACAGTTTAAGAAAAGCGAAGAATTTCATGCCGATTATTTAATTATGAAACGCAATGATAAAAAAGTTCTTCTAGTAAAGCCTAAAACTTTTATGAATGAAAGTGGACGCTACCTTTCAGCGATTTTGAATTACTTTCGTTTCTCACCCGAGAATGTCATCGTAGTTCATGATGAGTTAACTTTACCATTCGGAGAAATTAAAATTTCCAAAAATAAAGGAGCCGGTGGTCATAATGGTGTAAGTAGCGTCATTTCTTCACTTGGAAATTCCTTCGTGAGGTTTAGACTCGGAATCGGGAATAAACCTTTTCCTCAAATGAATCTTGCCGATTTTGTGCTTTCCAAACTTTCTTCTGAAGAATGTTTATATTTAGAAAGTAAAAAAGATACTTTTTATAACGCTCTTTTTGATATTTTAGATAATGGAATAGATGCCACAATGAACTTAATTAACCAAACAAAACGATCCCAATCAACCTCATGAACAAGAGAAACTACTTAGCAACTATTGTATACAATGCCCGCGGGGCAGACGGATCCTCTGACGAAATGATTCCAAAATTAAGTGAAATTATTCGCCAATCAGATGGAGAAGTAAAGAAAGTAGAAAATCAAGGAAATCACGATTTTATTTATCCTCAAAGCAAGGAAGTGACTTCAGGAACTTATCTCCAATTTGAAATTGAAGCCGACGCAGAAATGCCTATCCGTTTGAAAGAAAAATTAAAGTTAGAAAAAAAAGTTGATCGCGTTCTAATTGAACGCAGGTAAAGTAATTTAAATCTTTATATCTTCTTCGACAACTTATCATGGCATCGTTAAACAAAGTTTTACTTATTGGCAATCTTACCCGTGATCCTGATGTAAGAATGATGAGCAATGGTCGCCCGGTTTGTAATTTCGGTCTTGCTTTAAATCGCTCTTACAAAGATGCAGAGGGAAACCGTAAGGATGAAACTACTTTTGTTGACGTCGAATCCTTTGGTCCTCGGGCTGAAGCAGTTGGTAAGTTTTTTACCAAAGGCAGGGCTATTTTTATCGAAGGGAGACTGAAGTTAGATCAATGGGAATCTAAAGAAGGCGAAAAGAGAAGTGCATTAAAGGTGGTTTTAGACAGTTTTGAGTTTGTTGATTCGAAGCAAGATGGTCCCTCCCCTGCCCCCAGAACTGTGGAGCAACCTTCACCACGGCATACGAATGAATCACAAACAAAACCCTCCTCTGCACCTGCTCCCGAAAATAACGACTTAGATGACGATGTACCCTTTTAATCACTGACTAATTTATCACTATGGCCACCACAGAAATATTACTCGTAGAACACATAAATAACCTTGGATCCGAAGGAGATGTAGTAAAAGTCCGACCCGGATTTGCACGAAACTATCTTTTGCCCCAAAAGAAAGCAGTTCCGTTAAATCACGCAAATAAAAAACGCCTTGATGCCTTAAAGGTTGCCCGTGCAGCTAGAGAAACTGATGAACTTCAAAAATCTCAGGAAATTGCAACCAAGCTAAAGGATACAAAAATCGCTGTTGCCGTAAAGACCGGCGCGGGTGGAAAACTTTTTGGTTCTGTAACTGTTCACCACATTCTCGAAAAATTAAGTGAAAAAGGATTTATTTTCGATAAGAAACACATCACATCATTTTCACCCATAAAAGTACTGGGAATAAGTAAAATTTCGATTTCATTACACAAAGATGTGGAAGCCGAAGTTGAGGTGGAAGTTGTATCGGAGAATCCGATTGAAGAGAGCGAGTAACTCTTACAAATTATCTAAGTAGTAGGACTATTTGAATGCCAAGTCTAGGAACTTCTTCTTCCAAAGAAAATTCAGTTCCTAAGTACCAAGGTTCTGGTACCAAGCATCAATCTTCGGTTAAGGACACGATAGAAGGTAAACCTTTACCTAGTAATTTAGATGCGGAGCAGGGCTTACTCGCCGCTTGTATTATGGATACATCTGGTGAGGTTATGGGAAGGTGTGCTGAACAAGCTATTAGTGCCGATCATTTTTATCACTTAAATCACCAAATTATTTTTGAAGCACTCTTGGACCTTAATCGTGAAAATAAAGCTGCGGATGAAATTCTACTGGCTGAAAAACTAGAAAGTAGAAAGCAACTCGAGCAAGTAGGCGGACAAAATGGTTTATTTGAACTGACTTCAAGAATTGATACCACTGCCCATGCAACCTATTGGTTAGAGATTGTTAAAGAAAAAGCGTTATTAAGACGTTGTATCTATGTTGCTTTTGAAATAATAGACGGTGCGAATAATTTACAGGGCGAAGTCGATGATTTTCTTTCTGGAATGGAACAACGGGTCTGTGAATTAGGTGATGATCAAAATACTCGATCATCTATACATTTTAGAGAACCGATACAGAAAGCAATGGGGGAAATTCAAAAAATGCTTTCCAAGGAAGAATCGGACGGTTTACTAACTGGCTATAAAGATTTGGATAATCTAACAAATGGACTAAAATCTTCTGAAATGATTGTTGTCGCGGCGCGACCATCTGTTGGTAAAACAAGCCTTGCAATGAACATTGTCGAGAATATTTCCTTCTCGCATAGGTATATTAATAATCCGAAAAATATCTTAGTGTTTAGTTTAGAAATGAGTGCTTCATCATTAGCAATGAGATTGATATGCGGAAAAGCAAAGGTAAATATGAACGATTTACGCAAGGGCTTTGTTGCAAAGAATTACGCGGAAAAACTCAATGAAATAAGTCAACAATTTCAACAAGCACCCATCTGGGTAGACGATACAAGTGGTTTGAGTATTAATCAAATTCGTGCAAAGGCAAGAAGAGTTAAATCAAGAAATGGTCTTTCTTTAATTGTGATTGATTATTTACAATTAATTTCAGGTGATCGTTATTCTTCTTCCCGGGAAAACGAGATATCAGTGATTTCAAGAGGTTTGAAATCGATGGCGAAAGAATTAGAAGTTCCTGTTATTGTTCTTAGCCAACTCAATCGAGATTCTGAAAAGGAGAAAAGAGATCCCCGCCTTTCAGACTTGAGGGAATCGGGCTCAATTGAGCAGGATGCCGATATTGTTATGTTATTGGGTAAAGAAAGAAAAGGGGAAGATATTCGTGAAAGTGATGTTTCTCAGACCGGTGAAGAAAGTCAAGGAGATGACTTTGAGCCAATTAAGTTAATCCTTGCTAAGCAAAGAAATGGACCTACTGGATATGTAAATCTTGCGTTTGTTAGGAAATATACGAGATTTGAAAGTGCACAATATGACCCCCGACTTAATTAAAAATTAAATGAATAAAATCCGTTCTCTTTTCCCTATTCTGTTCCTCCTGTTTGGAATGATTATTTTATGGTCTCAAGTAGTACCAGACGGTAAGACAATTTCCTCTATATCCATCGAATTGGAAGGTCCTGATACCATAGGGAAATCCTTTATTTTACAAAATTTACAAATAGAAACCGGAATTCCTTACAAATCAAACGCGATTGATAAATCGATTACTAACCTGATGGCAACAGGTGCGATTGATGATGTGAAAGTATTTTTAGCTCCTGAAACAAGCACTGAACAAGAAGTTGCTTTAGTCTTCAAGGTATATACAAAATCCCGAATTGGAACTATTATCTTTGAGGGAAATGATAAGTTGTCCGATCGAAAACTCGAAAAGGAAATTGAAATAAGTATCGGAGAACTTTTAGACGAATCTGAGATAAAAGCTGATCAACGAACACTTCAGGAATTGTATTTAGAAAAAGGTTTTTGGAACTCCCAAGTAGAGAGTCAGATTTTAACGAAAGAAGGAGGTCGGAGTGTTTCAGTTATATTTAAAATCATAGAAAAAGAAAAAAGAAAAATTGGTAATATCATTTTCGAAGGAAATAAAAATATATCTGAAAAAAAACTTTTGCAGGAAATGGAAACAGCACCTTGGAGATTTTGGAGATTTTGGTCCAAAAGATCTCGTTATCGGCCTAGTATTTTTGAAGAGGACTTAATTAAATTAAGAACCGTTTTTCGGGATGAGGGATTCTTGGATGTTACCATTGAGCAAAGTGGAGTAAAAATCATCCCGAAAGGTTCGAATTCCTTAGATGTCATTATAGAGGTGAAAGAAGGAGAGAGATCATTTTTCGGAGAAATTTCAATAGTTGGTAATTCCGTTATTACTACAAAAGATTTAAAGCGCCTTGATAGTCGTGCGGATAAAGAATTAAGAACCGGAGATCATTATTCACCTACCCTTCTTTCCGAAGAAAGAAATCGCTTACGAAAGAAATACGGTGAAAAAGGTTATTTGGATGCGAGAGTAGTCTCGATCAGGAAACCCGATCTGCAAACAGGTCAAATTGACCTCAGATTTGAGATTACTGAAAATAACAAAT
>ERZ1047472.3273-NODE-3273-length-10774-cov-6.357776_pt1 | contig 10774 bp, 2 predicted proteins | sample MGYA00383095_ERZ1047472 | MGnify/ENA primary metagenome ERZ1047472 (study PRJEB29581, sample SAMEA5548365) | metagenome | biome: marine; feature: coastal; material: water | depth 1 m | study: Short-term variability in the microbial, nano- and picoplankton...
TTCATCTATTTTAGATTGTCTTGAAACATCTCCTGATGATACCTCTGCATTCAACTGATCTTGCCTCGCTTGTGGTAGAGCCTTAGCATATGGCTTACCATCCTTCTTCTGCTTACGCCATTGTCCATCAGAAAATATAACAGGTACATCAGAACCACTACTTAGTTTTATACTAGATACATCACCCTCATTTATTGTTTTTTCTGTTTTAACCTCCTGCTGAGTGCTATTTCTGTTTGATCGTACTGATCCTTGAACGATTGGTTCAGACTCTGCAGCTTGTTGAGGGGCATTTCCATCAACACCTCCATTAGATTGTACTCCTCCTGTATTTCCTTGAACTTGTTCATTTCCTTTGTTTAGATTAGTAATATCATCTTGAAGACTGTTTCTGCTTGACAGTCCCTCTTTTCTTGAATTATAATTCTCTATTATAGTTTCTCTATTAGCTATAGTAGGTGGTAAATCCTCAACTACTAATGGCTGACCATCTTTAGTTTTAGATATATCATTTAGTATTTGTAATGGTGTATCCCCATTATCAAGTCTTGCCTGAACTCCTGCTCCTTGCTCAGAGATTGCCTGCTTAGCCTCTATAATAGCTTTCCTATCTTTTCCTAGCTTTCTACCTTTTTTAAATTTGATTTGTTTTCTTCCTGTATTATCTTTATACTCAACTGGAGTTTCTCTGTAATACTCTCCATCCTCATATAATTTATAATCTTCTCCATCGAAATCTATAGTATCACCTACCTCTTTCTTCTCAACTATCTCTACTGAGTTGTCAGGCTTAAAGCTGTTGTTTATAGTTGTCTCTTGAGTCTTAACAGTCTCATTAATAGTATCAACCTCCTTCTGCTTAGATGCTACTTGCTTAACTGTAGCCTCTTTCTTTACCCTAACCTCCTCTATCTGCTCAGGCGTTAGTTCAGAAGGAGTAACACCAGCCTCACCATCTGGTGTTACTTTACTCCCTTTACCTGTCTTATCGGTAGCGATACCCTGGTCACCTGTAGTAGGTGTAACGACAGCTGTCTCCGCACTCTGAGTCGGAGAACTTTTCTTTTCTACTTTTTCTACTTTTGGAGCTGAATTCTTGTATCCAAGTGTCTCCATATTACTAGTTGAATCTTCATCATTAGATACCTCCAACTTAGCATTTAATTTACCTGCTTTTATTTTTTCACCATTGTCTTCAATATAAGTGTCAAACTCATCTTTCTCTACTCTTTTACCATCTATCTTATAAACAGGTAAGCCTTCAGAAATCTCTTTCTTCTCTGCTACTAGCTCCATAAGCACATCGATTTTTAAATCTGCTTTGTCTGCTGCTTCGTTAGCTATCTTCTTACCCTTAGCACTATTTGATGTACTAGCCTTTAATGTTTGTCTAGTTTTCTCTGCTGCTAACGTAAATAAAGCCTCTGCATCCTCACCTTGTACTTCATTTTCTTCAATGTATGTCAGTACATCAGCTGCTTGTTCTAATGCTAATCTTTTATTAGATATTTCTAACCTAGCCTTTTCTTTGTCCTGAGAGTTATTTATATAAGTTTCTCCTACTTCATCAAATTTATCTAAATTAAGTGCTGAATATCCTATAAGCTCATCTGATCTTGTACTTCTTTCTAGCAACATCTTACCACCTCCCATGAAACCTGTAGCTAAAGTTGTCAGTATAAAAGTGGTCTCCAAATCCTCTGCTGTAACTCTATCACTTTCACCATAAAACAATTCATTAGTTACAGCCTCTACAGGGAAGTTAGTAAACTCCTCTGCTAATTCGCCTTTAATATCACTAGCTAGGGTTTTAGACTTCTCTACACCTCTTCTCATGAGTGACATTACACCCTCACCCTTAACATAACTTTCTACACCTCTTTGGGTAACCTCATCTGTAGCTGATTTCACAACATCAACTACAGCCTTCTTTTCAGCACCAGATATAGCTCTACTTAACTTGCTCTCAAAACTACCAAGCTTACTCTCCACGTATCCAATACTTGCTGAAGTCGCAATTGCGTAAAGAATTGCCCTGTCTGAATCACCATGCTTACGAAGACCCTCCTCATAGTATCCTCCTGCTGATACTATCATAGATCCTCCCATTACACCCAAAGTAGATCCACCTGTTAGTGCTCCTACTCCTATCATAGGTACCATATCAGACACTACCTGAGCACCTTGGAATATTATGTTCTTACCCCTGTAATCAGTAAAAGTTTCTGTTTTTTCAGGATCAAAAGCCTTTGCTATTTCTATATCAGACTTAGTTGGGAACATTACCTCACTATTATCAGATAGTCTTCTAATCTTAGTTACTACACCATTCTCTACTACAAATCTCCTATCTCCTTGATCAAATACCTCCTCTTTTAATGCTCCTTGATACGCAGATCCTGGATTCATTAATACTGATTCAACCATATCTCCAGCTCGGTCATATATTACTTCATCTTTAGCAGAATCCCTATTACCTTCACTAGCTATACCTACTCTTCCTAGACTTTCTATTTTATTAAGAGCTGCATCAAGTAATCCAGTAACAGTACCCCCAACTTTGTCAGCTGTATTAGCTCCAATTGCGCCAAAGTAACTATCTGTTGCCTGAGCATCTTTCACCATAGTCCTCACATCTTCTACACGATCTGCATCATTAGGATTAATCTTCAACCATTGATCCAAGAAGTCATTAGATTTTTGTTTCTGTACAGACTCACTATCATCAATGTTCTTAGATTCTCCAATAACATTAAACAGACCTCCAAGAATATCCTGATACCTACCCCTAGTTTCCCTCTCAAGTGATCTTTGAGTTTGAGCTATTTTATCTGACTTAAGGTATTCATTTAATTCTTGAGACTCATTACCATCTGATTGGTATTGGTTAGTTCTTATTAGATTTACTTTTTCCTTATCTTCTTGAGATAATAATTTATATTTAGACTCACTAAATGCGTTTATTCTTTCAGTATGCTTAGTTAATGCTATAAGAGTTTTTCTACTATTATCCTTTGCAGTATCTCCATCCTCTTTAGATCTCTTTAAAGTTTCTTTATGTATGTCATCATAACTAGATGGTTTTATTTCATCAGATGACATTTTTGCATATACATCCTCATCCCTTTTCTTTTCTATAGCTTTTATCTCCTTAGCTTTCCTTTTATCCCTTTTCTCCTGATTACCAGCCCATGTTGAAAAAACACCTTCACCATCAAATGGATTTAGGTATGCCATTGCAGAGGTACCAACATCATAAATAAATTCCCCAGCACCCATAAGAAATCCACCTTCCACATCTGCAATAGCCTCCTCAGATTGCTTTAACCTACTCTCTAATTCTAAAAAACCTGACTTTGGTTCATCAGCTTCAGGACCTATCTCAGTAACTATAACAGGTCTATCTTCAGATAACCCATTTTCAGAACGTACATCTCTTTCTACACTTGCTTGGGCATTCTGCTTATTCTCAGCTGCCTCTACTTCTTCAACTGTTCCTAAAGGAATCGTGCCTAAAGGTACTGCATTTTCAGGTATAGCATCCGTACCATCATCATTCATAGGTATGATATCGTACTGCTCTTCAGGTGCTGCATCATTCATAGGTACTGCATCAGTACCATCATCATTCATTGGGATAACATCATACTGCTTTTCAGGTGCATTCTGAGAAGAACCATCTTGCTGTGGCTTATTAAATTTAGTATTTAATGCTTGGTATATCTCATCTTGAGCATCCTCATTATTTTCTAGTGTACTATCATTAGTCTTACCGCTATCTAGGAAATCCATTCCACCAGTAGGTCCTTGATGATGAAGAGTATACATTAACTGCTCATCAGTTAAATTCATCTCCTTAGCCATCTTAGTCTCTCTTGCCTTTTCAAGCTTAGGTAGGTACTGCTTCTCATACATGTGGTTCATGTACAACTCTTGAGCACCTTGAGCAGCAAAGAAATCATCTTTGTTGTCAATTCCTGTTACTCTTTTTATCTCATCTTTATGAAGCTTATATCTAACTTGGTATTTACCAACAGCACCTTCTCCACCTCCTTTCTCATTGAAAGCATCGTAACCTCCTGTTCCTTCAGACTCAGCTCTACCTATTCCAGCAGTCTCTTCACGAGCAAAGATACTAGGTAAAGTGTATAACTTATTCCTAAACTGCTCGAAAGTAGCCTTCTCCTGTATCTGAGGAGACTCATCGTACAGCCTCTGCATATTCTTAGTACTTAAAGATGCGTAGTTAGCTGCCTGTTGTGGGTCAGCCTTGTCCTTAATACTATTTCCAAATAACTTATATAATTCTTCAAATTCCTCCATGCTATAAATATACTATGTATAATTTTAAAATATCCCCTATTAAATATAAATTAACTCTACTAACCTTAAATTATAAACCTCCTGTATCAAATCCTGTCTTTGCTTGTGTTGGCTTTGCTTGTGTTGGCATTTTACCAAAGAATTTCTCTGCTGTCTTTATATCAATATCCACTTCTGATTTCATAGCTCTGTATGGTATTACCTTTCTATCTTTGCCTGTTTTGTCAATTGATATTATCTTAACACCAAGCTTGGTGTTCCTAGTTAATAAGTCTGCTACCCTATCTTCGTATGATAATATAGTAGTTCCTTGTTTATATGTAGTGGAGGACTCAGCTATCATCCTCTCACCCTTATCATTAACTACAACAATACCAACATGTTGTGTTTTACCATCACCATTCAAGTCCATCAATACTATATCACCATCAACACTATCTTGTAAATCTATATCCTCGAAACCTTTTGTAGCCAGATCAGGAAAACTCCATGAACCTGTGTTAAACTTATCCAACACCTCTTGTCCTTGTGCTGTGGCATTTTTAATTGTACACACAGCTCCAGAACAATCTATCTCACCAACATCAGTTGTAATTGTTGTAATTACCCCTGATTCATCCTCTTCAGAAGTAGTGTTACCTGTTCCCTTAGCTCCAAGTTGATAAGTCTTATCTTGTATAGTAGACCAATTGGCTGCTGTAGTACTACCTGCAAGAGCTGATGTTCCTTCATAATTATTTATTCCTTGAATATTTTCACCGTTACCTACTGTTTTTGTCACTTCACCACTATAATCTATAGTTCCAAAAGTTGGTGCAGTATTATTATTATCTGCATTACTATTACCTTCCTCACCAACAGGAGCAGTATAACCACCTAGATCTATTGCAATTCCCTTACCAATTTTAGTGAAATTTAGATTTAGGTTCTCTTTAGATAGATTTAACTCATCTATGTCATCACCAGTAGCAAATGGAGTCTTATCATCAGTAAGGTAACCTCCTCTGATTAAAAAGTCTCTAGACGATGTAGAATTATAAGGTAAGTATAGTTTATCACCTCTTATCTCTGCATCCTTTAATGTCTTACCCTGAGAATCTTCTATAGTCTTTTTACCAGTAAGTTCACCATTAACCCTTTCTTGAATTACTTTAATATCTAATCCTGGTATGTCTTTACCATCTTCATCAGTAGTCTTACCAATTGTATAATTATCTACTTTTGGTTTTTTAGCAGCTTTCCTTTCTTGTGATACTTTCTCATCAGCAGCAGCTTTCTCATCAACCCTCATCTTTGTTGGGGTTGAATCCTGCTTCCTATTCCTAGCAGATTGTAGACCAAATTGCGTATTGAAGTACGTATCAGCAAATGTAGCTTCCTCACCATCCTTTATGTTATATAAAGACTTAAAGTCAGGATCATCAGCTATTACAGCAGACACGCTGTTAATATAATCATCTTTCACATCAGGAGTTATTAGATCCATATCGTTGTAAACTGACAGCCACTCGTAACCATCCTTTTCCACTCTCTTATTAGAAACGGTCTGATCAAGAAGAGAAGTTGTAATGTTTAATAAAGTCTTTTCAGTAGCTGCCGATCTATCTGCATAAAGGTTTAAATCAAATATACCTTCAGGCAGCTCATCTATCTTACCATTCTTATAATCACTAATTGGTGAATACATATTATTATATAACCTACTTTGACTAAATTCACCTGCTTTTGACTTCTTAACTCTTGAATCAATAGCTGCGAAAGAGGCATTTATCTCCCTCTGCTTTCTAATCTCTTCGTTCCCATCAATATTAGACATAAAGTCAATTTTCAACTGAGCTAAACCTGCATCTATGGCTCTCTGATTACCCTTGTTCTTACCTAATACTACGTATTGCTGATCCTTAAGCTCCTTCTCCTTTTGTCTAATAAAAGATATAAGCTCTTGGTCTCTCTTGTACTTACTATCTAACCCCAAGTTTTTAATCATGTTATCAACACTAGGTGCATAAGAAGCCATTAAAGTAGATTCTGCTCTATCCCTTTCCTTACCCTCCAACTTAGCTACTCTAGCTTTCTCCTGCTCAATTTGGAAATCTAACTGCCTATTCTTAACTGCTAAGTTATCAGCATTCTGCATAATTTGTACAGCACCACTAGTATCAATAGCTTGTGCTCTACTCTGCAAAGTTGCAACAGAACCAGGATTCACAGATTGTGGATTAAATGTATATGGTTGTGGATTAGGACTAGACACAGGACTACCTCCACCTGCATACTTAGGAAGTTCAGGGTAATCCCCCTTATTCAACTTCAATACGTTTCTTTTATTTTTACTCATTATTCTTGTTTGATTAGGTTCAATCAGAGGTGCTCCTCCTAAAGCCATACTAGCTAAAGATCTAAAGTCTTGAGCTTCTACAATACCTCTACCCATCATATTAGGCATAGTAATTTTAGGAGCTACTTTAGGTAAAGGAATTCCTTCAGTATTTGATTCTGCTTTTTCCATATTAGCAGTTACACTATTAAAGTACTCTAGCTTCTTAGGTCTCTCTTCTTTAGGACCTGCATAATGATGGTTAACATATACATTGCCATAGTCACCTTTATTAATAGCATCTATATCACCGCTAGGAGATTGTCTCAGATTAAATAGATCAACCATGTCTTGAGACTCAGGTGACATAGTAGAGAAATCCCCATCACTATTTATAATATCATCAGGTAAAGTTAATCCATTATTTTTAGCGTATTGCTTAGCTCTATTCAGAGCTGTAATAGCACTACCAGACCCACCATCTCCTCCTATTTCATATTGGTAAGCACCACGACCAGGAGCTACCTTATAACCCTTTCTTGGTTTTTGTATAGCAGTATAGTCACCATTAGATTCTGCCTTACGTACCTTACTTTGGTACTCTAAGAAATTACCTATGTTCAGCCCTCTTTCTCCGCTTACAAAGTTTAAAGCTTCTTTAAAAGTTAATGCTTTTGATTTAGCTAACTTTGATTTATTGATTTTATCTGCCATTTTATCTAATTGATTCAATTTTCACCTACCACTATTAACATGGACCTATGTAATAGCCATTATCATATCCTAATCCATCAATACATCCATGCTTGGGAGCATTAGAAAGTGGATAAGTTGGTCCAACAACATTAGAATTTGGTTGTATTGGACCTTGAAATGTCTTTTGGAAATTACTCCAATCAGAAGCAGTTGGATTTGCAAAAGTCATATTTCCGAAATCTACACCTCTATCAAGTTGAAAACCTGAATTTTGACTAGTCATGTTTTTTAAATTCATACCTTGGCTATTTGACTTAGACAAGTCGTATAAAGTCTGACCTTGGTTTTGATAAAGTCCTCCACCAGGAGCTACATTAAAGTTCTGTTGCGGAGCAATGCTTGAATTAAAATCAGGCATGTTTCCAAAATCTGACCTTGGCATAGCAGTCTGAGGAGTCTGACCTGCAGGTTGTTGTGCTTTGTTCGCTCCGTAAGTCATTGCCATTTGTGAACCTAAATTTGCCATATTTTGGACTGACTGTCTCTGTGCTGCATTAACCTGACTAAGTGCAGATTGTGCTGTACCCCTATTTGCTATCTGTGCATTAGTTTGGGCACCTTGTATATTGCTATCAGTATTAAAGTATCCCATACCTAATCCACCCAATCCTGAGAGTTGTGCATTCCTAGCTGCTCTATTCTGATTAGCTACGTTTGTGTCAATACCCTTCTGTTGGTTAATTATATTTTGAATCTCTGCTGAGAATCTGTTTGATCTTTCTAAACCTTGTGTTGCGTTATTGTACTGCAACTGATTTGCATTCGCTTGTGCTTGTCCAAAATTCAATGCTCCTGCTGCAACTCCTCTTTGGAAATTACCTGTATTAGAGAATGCATCTTGAATTGGTGCAGAATTAAAGTACTGATTAGACATACCATTTATTACATCAGGAGCTATTTGTGACTGTCTCTGTAGAAGTCTTTGTATCTCAAGCTGCTGACCTTCTATCTTAGTATCTTGAGCCAACAATGCAGCCATACCTACTCCTGTACCCATTGCATTATTAGTACTTTGCTTTTCAGCTAAGTCGTCTATATCTGATTCATTTAATGCTTGTATCCTTTTTATTTCCTTCTTCTCTTTTCCTGAATTAAATAAATTAAATAATCCTGATGCTCCTTGTATTCCTCCAGCAAGTAACATTGCAGAAAGTCCAAAATCAGCTTTAGGTACATTATTTCTCTTCATTACTCTACCACCATTAGCGAATACTTGGGATGGATCTAGTTCAGGATAAGTTCCTGCACCTTCTTCAATTTCTATTTTTCCATCACCCTTTGTACTGCTCTTAGCCATTTTCTTTTTCTCCTCTTCACTCATGATAATAACACCTTGTAAATAAGGTAAACTATTTAGTCTGTTCTCATCGTTAGCTGCTAGAGTAAATGGATCACTAGAATCAACTATAGTGAATTTCTTTTTTATGTTTCTAACTACATCTGAAGGAGACTGCTCTTTCTTATCAAACATTGAAGCTAAGGTTTGTTCTAAAGGAACGCTGTTTCCACCAAATATATTGTATGGCTTTGAACCTACTTCTGTAACAATGTTAGCTGCCTCTTCTCTATTCAGTTTAAATCCAAATTGAGATGTAATGTATGAGTTCTCAGGAAGTAAATCTGTTACCTCGTTCTCATCCATCTTACTGTGCCTCATAGTGGCGTTAACAGGGAGAATATCTAAAGTTGGAAGTATTATCATCTCCTCTTTACCTTTACCTCCGCTTTCTGTTTGCACAGGGGCTAGTTCTTCTGGCTTACCACCTCCTACATATCTATTTATTCTTTCACCTACAGCTTCGTAGTTTCCTACAGGGTCATTGTTTACAGTACCTCCGTAGTGATATTTATTTACTTTGTCCATTTTAGCTGGATTTAATACTCCACTTAAATTTAATCTGCCAACTAAACCTCCATCTTTTGCTAGGAAATTAGCTGCACCATTAGTTGCATTTACTCTATACAGAGAAGGGTCTTGGAAATTCTGCTTTTGAGTTATGGCAGCTTCTGCTTTTTCCATCTCTCCTAGCTTAAGTAATCCTGCACCTGCACCTATCACAGGGGCAAGTTCATTAGCTTGAGCAGACATCTGAGTAGTACTCTTTGTCATACTGTCATAATTCGCCTTATCCATCTCCCATTTATTCATTGCGTTATCTACATTATCTTGAAAAGATTGAGAAGAGTCAGTACCATAGTAATCTGTTATCTGCTTGTTTGTAGTTAAGTCATAGGGATTAAAAGCCCCTTCAGCTAAATTAGACTCTTGAGAACTGATTTGATTTTTAATAAACTCATTTACATCAAAACCTGCTTTTGCTATTTCATTCACATCTGCATCTCCTCCTGAGTAGTAGTTCAAACTAGGTTCATAAAAATCGAAACCAAAATCATGTGTTGTGTCTGCTCCAAAATTGGAGAACCCTGCAAATATTTCTTCTAAAGTGGGCATATTATATTAATTTATAGTGTTTTATTTTATTGTTATTTGTAACTTAATGTGTTGTAAATATACAACCACTTTTACTATATTTGAGCTGTTTGTTACGCTTTTCGTAAATCTAAATTGCTTATATAGTTTCGTTGTTTTCAGTCTCGTTCACTTGAGTACTAACCTGTAATAATTTGATTTGGTTCCCCTCATTCTTATTATTATAAGTAAATCTGTAAATAATGTGATCGTCTTGGAAACCATGAGTACCTAAAAGCTTATCTCTATTACAATCAAACGCTGACTCATTAATGGCATCAATTACTTGACAACCCTTAGATATAGTCATAGCTGACTCACCACAAGACTTAATAGAGTTATTTTCTATCTCATTAAACCTGTACTTGTTCTTGCTAATTTTGTTAACTGTAATAGCAGATGCATCTTTAGATTCTAGTATATTAGTACCTTCCTCTTTGTCTCCATTGTTATCACCTCTTAGTAAAAACTTAGATGTACCTGTTCCTTCTGAGCTGTTATATATAGCTGCGAAATCAAAAAAGTCATCTATGTTCTTCACATCACCATTGCTTGTTTCAACCCTTACTACAGTATTCATATAAGTAAAGTCATACTGCATTGATGAACAAGTGAATTCTACTTCGAAAGGATGTTGTTCTCCGTAAAACTTTCCATAACTTCCATCGACATTGTGGAGGTATACCTTTCCATCTGATATAGATAAGAGGTCTCTCCTATCCCAAAAATAGGATTGAGGAATGTAGTCGTGCAGACTAATAAATCCTCCACCTTTTCTTGTGGGGTCATATGATATTGTAAAGCTACTTTCTCCATCTTGTTTCGTTATTAAAATTCTATTGTATCTAGGATCAAAACCTAAGCTATAGTGGCTTCCTCCTACTTGTTTTGCATCTTTACAGCTACTA
>ERZ1047472.3275-NODE-3275-length-10770-cov-4.565749_pt1 | contig 10770 bp, 9 predicted proteins | sample MGYA00383095_ERZ1047472 | MGnify/ENA primary metagenome ERZ1047472 (study PRJEB29581, sample SAMEA5548365) | metagenome | biome: marine; feature: coastal; material: water | depth 1 m | study: Short-term variability in the microbial, nano- and picoplankton...
AAGTCCAACTCCTCCCTCGCGAGGAAAGCATGCGACAGTCTGAACCGGCGAAGGGAGGCCGATTCACCTGTAACATCAGCGTTAGGCTAGTATTTCTGCACCAAAACATCATTTTTAACGAAACAATCGTCCCTTACCTTGAAGGCTGCGGCCTAGCCGAAGATGAAAAAGACTTAGGCGTCAACACTATACCAACTTTTACGAAACCAGGTCCTATCATTCGGCCAAAAGGTCTGCCAACAAAGCCTCCCAACTGAATAAATCATGAGTCTTCTCACCGTTGCCACGATTGGCTTGATCATTCGAAAGCGCTAGTGCTCTGCTGATCGCTGCTTTTAAAGAGCTGCCCGTTCGGCTGTCCGCATAACTGATCGCAAAATCCAGTCCCAACTCATGCGTCGCTGTGATTGCTCCAGAGACCTTAGAGAACGCAGCGATGGGTAATCCACACGCTGACGCTTCAATAATGGTCTGCCCAAAAGGCTCGTAGCTTGAAGACATAACAAACACATCACAAGCTCGATAAAAATCTTCAACATTCAGCACTTTTTCAAAAAACCGAACTTTCTGCTGAAGCGCTTTTCGCTCGATGTAGCGGATTAGCGAGTCTTTTAGATCGCCGTCACCAACCATCACCAACATGCTGTCAGCTGAAGAACACTCAAGAGCGTCCAAAACGTAATTAAGACCCTTCGCATGAACAAAACGACCGACAAATAGCCAGATTACTGCGCTTGGCGGCAGGCCTAACTTAGCGCGTGTCTCTAGGTTTTCTGCTTGGGTACCGGGATAAAACCGACGAGCGTCTATACCCGGTCTTACAAGTCGTATCTGTTTTTGTTCGGATTTTAAGGGCAACGCATTCATAACTTGACGCTTCATAGAACGACTAAATACGAACACATCAGATATCATCACTGCTTTGCGCTGCAGATACCCATCAATTTTTTTATGCACTAGCAATCGTATTTTAGTTGTCCAATCTGCTCCCTCAATTTCCGCTGCTAATTGGTTTTCTGACCAAGACGGAATCACATAACGTACATCTTGATATCCGGCGAACTTTGCTGCGAGAACATGCGAATGATGCCTGACAATCACCACCGCATTAGGATGCTGGACAAACAGTCGCTTGTAGATATTTGGTAACTCGACCCCTCCGCGAAACAAATTGATCAAGCGCCGCCAAAGACTGAAGCAGGTATCATCACGATAGTTTATCTCGTTAACACCATTCGGTAATGAAAACCCATTTCCACTAATGGATTCACCCGTCAATGCGTATCGGCAGATTATAATCGCTTCACGCTGGGACGCCGATGCGGATCCAACAAGAGCCCTTAGAGAATTTTCTACACCTCCGATAGCAGAAAAATGTCCTCGACCGCCAAAGATTATCATTTCACTAAATAGTCATAAAAATGTTGTGGCACGATCAAAGCAAACGAAGCACACCTGTTTGTTTTAATAGCAACGACAGCACTCAGATAAAACGAAATACTAATCTTATCCGCTAAGTTGGCAAAATGGCGGTGAACGCAGCAACAAAAGGCCATCTCATGATTCACTGCTGAAAACTAACCTCTTAACTTTCGAACTGGTTGCACTTGCATGGATAGGATCAAATTTTTCATTGTCTAATACTCGACAACTTGTCTGCTGCAGCATCTTTCTCAGACACAAGAGGATTTTTAACTGGCCATTTGATATCGAGATCGGCGTCGTTCCAGAAGATACTCCCCTCATCGCTAGGATCGTAGTAATCCGTGCACTTATATTCAAAATCTGCAATCTCAGACAAAACCACGAATCCATGAGCAAAACCTGGTGGCACCCAGAATTGCCGTTTGTTGTGCTCAGATAATATGACGCCATGCCAACGCCCGAAGGTTTGTGAATCCTCTCGAATATCGACCGCCACGTCGTATACCTCACCACTTACCACTCGAACTAATTTCCCTTGAGGCCTTGTTTTTTGAAAGTGTAATCCACGAAGCACGCCCTTGTATGAGCGCGAATGATTGTCTTGCAAAAACGGTAAATCAATACCAGCAATGTCCGCGTAGCGGCTAGCATGGAACGTCTCCAAAAAAAACCCACGCTCATCGGAAAACACTTTAGGTTCTATAACAACGCAATCTCGAAGCCCTGTTTGAATGACATTCATAACTCACCAAGTGCAATTTTACGTAAATATTGACCATAATCGGTTTTGTGCAATTTATCCGCCTCTGCTAGGAGAACAGCCTCTGAAATCCAACCTTTGTGAAAGGCGATTTCTTCCAAACACGCCACCTTAAAGCCTTGATGATGCTCAATCGTCTGAACAAACTGCCCTGCCTCAATTAAAGAATCATGTGTGCCTGTATCCAACCAAGCAAATCCTCGCCCCAAAAGTTCAACCTTGAGGTCTCCACGCGAGAGATAGACATTGTTTACGTCAGTGATTTCCAATTCTCCCCTAGAAGAAGGTTTTATGTTTCTAGCAATGTCAACGACATCATTGTCGTAAAAATAAAGACCCGTTACTGCAAAGTTGGATTTTGGCGAAACAGGTTTTTCTTCGATCGATTGCACATTTCCCAATCCATCAAATTCAACCACACCAAAGCGCTCCGGGTCCTTCACCTGATACCCAAACACCGTGGCCCCGGATACTCTCTGGGACGCAGCTTGAAGATGTTCCGAAAAACGCTGGCCGTGAAAAATATTATCACCGAGCACCAAAGTAACATCGTCCTTCCCTATGAATCGCTCCCCAATCAAAAACGCTTGGGCCAATCCGTCGGGTGATTGTTGAACCGCATACTGGAGGCTAATGCCGAAGTTAGCACCACTGCCAAGCAACCGCTTATAACCATCAATATCGTCGGGCGTTGAAATAATAAGTACGTCTTGGATATCAGCAAGCATCAGAACCGACAGCGGATAATAGATCATCGGCTTGTCATAAATTGGTAGTAACTGCTTTGAAATGCCCCTGGTTATGGGGTGCAAACGAGTGCCAGAGCCTCCGGCTAGAATAATACCCTTTCTAGATCTTTTCATTTTTTGTCCCCAACTTCTTCACTTGACTAGCCGCAGAATTCACTCTGCCCATCAAATACTGATTATCCTGATCCCACCGAATTTTTTCGCAATCGATTCTCAAACCTCGGTTCCGAAATGCCGCGGCACTCGCCAACTCCCTTATAGCTGCACATTGCAGGAGCGCATCAAACTTTGCCAGCCTGTAAGGAAGAACACCAAACCAAGATAGCGCACTTCGACGAGTGAACTTTTTAGGCCTATAAACGTAAAACCAGAAGAAAAAACCAATGAAAATTTAAGCCTGCTCGTTCGGAATAGAATGTTCTGCGATATTCTATTGATGCGTTCTGTCACTATTTTACTTGAGACCTTAAAATGATAATCAACATCAATCACTCTGGAAATCGCAGGTCAAAGTCAGAGGCAAAGTCAAAGAAAGGAAAACCCAGCAACTATTCCAAATGACGTGTGAAATCTCTCGTCGAACGTATTTCGAAGCGCACATCATAGCAATCGTCTAACATAATGGGTAGCACCAAGGATCAAACGAAGCCTACGGAAGAATCATCAGACCTTGTTTCTCTAGCACAATAGAGCGAGTTAAACACTTCGGCTTCACTTACTCACTCTTCTCAACGTTCCAGGGCAGAATTTTTTTCGTCTGCGGAAATAGGATCGAATGAGAATCTAACCACGACACACCGATCGAAATGACAACCGCCTAGAGGATTGTAATAGATTTGCGCAGCCAAACCATTTTGTCGAGCTGAAACCGGACCGACCAAATCGCGTTCTAGCAGATTAGCTCTCAGATGTATGGCGTGTGCAATACGTCTTTGTTCAGCAAACAATGGCAGATGCTCCCTTTCACCGGAAGTGCCAAATGGTTCGATCAGGCATTATCTCTCGCGCTAGAATCTACGCGATAAATCGCATACCTCTGCGCATAGGAGTTTTTGGGAACCCCAAAGCATATTGAGTCGCATATTAGAATTCGAATAGCGCCTAACGGTATAATAACCACCGTCCTAGGATGTATCGCAATATACTCTTACTGAGAGTCAAATAATTCCCGGTATTGCGTTCGAACTATGCTCCATGTGTAACGGCGTCTTGCGATATCGCCAAAATTGACACCTTCATTGCGAAACTCACCCTCCTCAACTATATGAGATAAAGTTGAAACAGATGAAAAATAGCATCCTAAGCCTTCGAGTGTTGCTCTATTATACACGCAATCAAAAGCTACTATTGGTTTGTCGAAATGCATCATTTCGACTAACGAAGGATTTGTACCCCCCGCCGAATGTCCGTGAACATAGACTTCGCAATTTCTTCGATAGTAAGCCAACGTTTCAAGATCATATATCGGTTTGACTAACTCAATATTAGAAACGTTTGAATAACGCCGCAGCAGGTCTCTTCCGTAATCAGACGCTTGCCAATTACCGACAAAAATTAGGTTTAGTTTAGCTGTAGCAAATGCCTCAAGGATCATGTGCACATTATTTTCGGGCTCAATGCGGCAAAGAGCAAAAGCGTACAAACCGGTATCATAAGGACATTCCGTACCCTGAGCTACCGCGGTATCAATAACAGCGTGGTCACCACCATACGCAATCGTTTGGCAACTGCGATTGTAATTTGACTCAACGTACTTCGTTATGGCTTCGTTATCGGCTACAACTATAGTAGAAAATTTTACTGCCAAGTACTCTGAAACCCTTAAGAAACGCTTGGCAAAACCTTTCCATTTTTGCCGCTTCCACTCAAGGCCGTCTATATTAATGACAATTTTAACATTGGGGAAAAAGAGCCGTACCAATGGGAGTATACCGGCGCCAGAGGTTCCTAAAATAAGAAAATTTCTATAACCTGACCACAGAGCGTGAAGCGTCGATACGATATCGTAGATGATACTTTGAAAACCGTTAGCTCTGAAAGGTAGGTATATCAATCGCGCGTTCTTATACGTTTCGACTTGCTCAGAATAATGCAGCCCAGAGCAATAGACCGTGTAATGGCTGGTATCGTCCTCAATCAGATTTTCAACTAACGTTTCGAATCCACCGTAAGACGCTGGCACACCAACTGTGCCTATTATCGCTATCTTCATGCACCAACCTCGGCGATTGAATCGAAACTCATCTAATTTGCAGGAAATTAGGCAAGCCACCTCGGACAAATGTCCCCTTCAGAAGAGGCATCATATTAACCCACCACAAAATTTTTTCTAGTCCAACAAAGGATAAATAAGATTCAAACCGAACCAATCAAGGAAGACACAATCTCTCTGAGCGGCTTGCCAAAATAATCATCATCAGAAAGTAAATGTGCTACATCCTCGCTTCCAGATAGGCCAATTATCTGCTTCAAAGCATCGTCAGTTAGCGTTCTTTTTCGGTAATTAACAATATACTTTTCGTCCGTAAGCTCGTAATCGATCGATGTTAGTACAGGCTTGCAATAACGAAGATATTCATAAAGCTTTAACGGAGATCCATCGTGAGATATTTCCTGCCTATAAGGAAGCAGCCCAACTTTGAACGTTTCACATATCGTTGATAGTTGCCCATAATGAAAGCCCCCGAGCAACCTAACATTATCCAAAGATTGTAGCCTTGCTTTAACTTTTTGGTCATAAAAATCGCCGTAGATCGCAACAGTAAAATTACCGGCCAATCTGTTTATGAAATCTATGTCAATCTTGTCTGTTACAAATCCTATAAACCCGAAATCGAAATGCTCCTTCGACGATTCTATTAATTCAACGTTTGTGTTGCTCAAACCAGAGTCTTCAAAAACCTTGTTAGTCACAACGCTCGTTTTTGCGCTCAACTGTTGTTCAAGAGTAACGTTGTGAAGGCATTCGTTAGAAACGAAGGTTAGTAGCTGAGCATGCTCTTTGACAAATGCATATTTTCTCTGGACAGCCTGGCGTTCTGCTTCTGAATAACGATTATGTTTGGTGAAATTATCAATAAAGTCGTACCAGTAGTACCACCCTTCCAAAATCTCCTGCTTTGGAATTCCGATCGGCATAAAATCTAGAAAAACATTTACAGCAGTGTCTTTTCGTAACCCTGGGAGTGCCTTCGATAAATACGATTTAACCGAGTGTTCCCACCACAGACGAAACCTCAAAGGCCCAAACAGGTCAAAAGACGTTTTATCATTAACCCGAATATCATATTCATCCAAAACTCCCTCAGGAAAAATTTTTCCTAGCATGCGCTCGTAAACCGAAATCGGGCGCTCGAGAAGAGTCACGGATACGTCTTCCATTTGGGCAAGAGTAATTAACATTTGTAGATCTCGCACCGCAGGGCCATATTTCTTATAAAAATAGGAGCCTCTATAGCAAAAAACTACTAGATTGATTTCCATAGACTCATACTCAATTGCGCTCCGACACAAACACTCTCACATAAGGATTTTTCATACAGTTTTCTTGTGGCAAAAATAACGGAAAAGCCTCCTGAAGCTCACCACACCGCGGATTAACCATGGCGCATACAGACTACGTCTTTTTATTTTTCTATCGTCCCCGAAAAAAATTCTGTAACGGCGCAACTTCAACCGACATATGCCTTTTAAAGCAAACACCTCTTAGAGCTCACGGCCTTCAAACACATTAAGTCGAAAATCTTCCGTTAACGCGTTATGCATCAATACAAAATTCCACTAATTCGATGCGTATAAAATTCCAATAAGCTTTCGACAATTCGCGTACCTATATCAATGTATGTCGAATTACTCACAATTAATCTGCAGAACGCGATCCCAAGCCCCAACGAGTACCAGCAATCATAGCTTTTAGAAAAATATATGCTTTTTGATACTCGAACGTCATGAGGAACTGCATCAAAAACATCGGAGAAATCACCGCCATGTTCACAAAAAACTTTACAGCACGCGAAGATTCGCGCAACGAAAAATAGACCTGATTCCTAACCGAAAAATATAGTTGCTGTTCAGAAGCGCCCGAGTATCGATTTCTAAGTAGGCTGAAACCCGGATTTAGCAGATGAAAGCTCTTTTCCAAATCGATAATCTCAGGATGTCTCACGAACGATATGTTAAACCCGCCCTCAGAGCAGAGTCGGAAAGTGTAATCATAATCATCAGCATAGAGGTAAAAGTTTCGATCAGGAAAAATACGCTTCTCCACCGCGGCTCGCGGTAGAAACAATCCACCGTATGGCGCAGCTAAAAGGTCACCCTCGAATGCGCTAAGTCCGAAAGGGCTATCTGAAAAAACATTTCTTCCCAGGAAATTGCCATCACTGCCCAAGATTTTCCATGGTTGCCGAGCCAAAAACGTTTGCAGCGGAAGCATTCTGTCGGGGCGATGAAAATAGAAAATGTCCCTCGATGACCCACAAACGTCAAGCGCTCTACTTAAGAAACCCCTAGGGACGAGATTGTCGTCATCTAAAAGCAGTAAGCGATCACAACGGTCATGTTTCAAGACATACCTCAAAAGCCTAAAATATCCACCAGCACTCCCCTCATTCTTCTCGCTTACAATGAAAAAGACTTGGCGACCAGCATATCGGGCTTTCGTTTCGGTTACTACATGTCCACTCACGCCATTAAAAAGCACGTAAATGCAGTCAAAACCTTCCCTAATAAGTTCGTCGATGTTTTTATGAAGGAATTCGGCGCGATTTCCATAAGTTATTGTTCCAGCAGCAACCTTGAATTTACCCACCATTGAAAACTTCTTTTTTTATCAGCGCTATCGGATAGAAGAAAAATAACAGCATTAGCATAGGATCTAAAACGACATTGTTAAAAACCATAGCAACAGGCAGTCCAAGGAGCAAAAAAAATGCCAGATCAGAGCCCGGCCCTCTGCGCCTCGCCGCAGTAAGCGTCAATTGAAAAACGCAAAGCATTAAAATCGCCAATGAAAAAATTCCAGAATTGACGATCATAAAAATATACCCGTTATCTATATAGAGATGCTCCTCACCCATCCCAGCTATCACGCCATGACCGTATAACACAGCCTTAATATCCAAGGAATTGAACCAATACGACCAAATCTCGAACCTAGAATACAAAGAATGGGCACTAAGGATAAAAGAATTGCTCTGGTCAATTTCGCCGTTTAGATTCACGATGAATACAAGAGAAATAACGATAAAGGATAAGCCGAAAAGCATCGCCGGAAAGACAAGACCCTTTTTCAAACCTGCCCTCACTAAAAAGAGTGCCACGCTCACGTAAAGAAGCGTAATGAATGCGTTGCGATTGAATGAAGAAGCTAAAAACAAAAGTAGAACAAATAACGCGACCTTTTTCCTTGAGCCTTTGATACCTCCGCGGAGTAGAAGAACTATCGAGAAAGCAATAAACATTCCAAAATTTAGTGCACTGTAAAAAATGCCGCTATAGCGCACTGCTATCGCTTCATCACTTGTCTGGAATGGGTTAACGATTATACCGAGTTCAAGTAGATTCCCGTAGAACCGAAACACTAAGTCTAAATCAACTATCACGAAGGTAAGCAGAATCGCGCCAAATAAAATACATCCAAGTAGGGCTAATCTAACGACGAAATTGGTCACTTTCACGAAGACTGCGGGCGATTTTGTGGAAAAGTACCATAACAGCAACATCGTCAAGCACTGAAATGCGAAAACAATAACTATCTGATAGGACGTTAACGCGTATGGATTATACAAAAGCGAGTGGGCGGCCGTCACCATTGAGGAGTAAAAAATATATGTTAAAAGGAGCACGTCAAATCGAGTAAACTTTAACGATCTAAAACCCTGTAAAAATGCAAAAAAACTTATAAACACGCTGGTTATGAAAACCATCATCCCAATATCAGGGATAGAAAAAAGTAACGAGGCTCTGAAAGCATCCTTGAACACAACCCAAAAAACCACGAAAAAGCACGCTATTAGCAACGTGTTTACAGAACGCTTTGAACTAGAAGTAATCGTCGACATCTTTCAAAAACCTTGTTAAGTCTTGCTGACACCCTTCTTCTTCCTCCTGAATCCGACCACCGACCAAATGGCGAGTTCTCTCCGCCCACGCAATTGCTTCGTCTGACAAACCATAAGCAATACCCCACCGATCTTTGGTATTTGGATACCATTCATCCGGGGATACACCTTGATCAGGAATAACGATCGAGATACAGCCACTTAGTGCAGCGAATCTTGAATAGGCGGTTAGCGGGTCATAAGAAATGAAGCGTTCGACCTTTGAGAAAATTCTAGAAACTTCAGCATGAGATTTACCGTCTATTAGAATTGAATCGGACACATCATGAACCAACGTTTTTCCTTTTCCCTTTCGGATGCAGTAAGCAGTTCCCTTTCTCTCTATGCTCTTAGTCGGAGGCCTGTATAAATCAGTTGGGTAGTGAATAATCTTTAAAGGATGCGGAGCCAAGGCGCATCCTGGAAAATGGAAATCATGAATAGCAGAATTATACTTAACATGCAGCTCACCAGTCCCGTAAAAAATGTCGCCGGTATGAAAACCGGGCTGGTGCAATAACCACCTAACAACATTTTTTGCCCCCGCTGGATTGCCATTTACTGCCTCGGGATACACGACGACCCATGATGGGTCATTCATGCTCGTTGGCAGTGATTTTACAATTGGTGAGCAAAAAGATGAATTTGTTCTATATGAGCGAAGCTTCAGCTTCAAATGCTGCTTTGCCACGTTAAAAAGTGACTTGAAAATATTAGCGGAGTTAATTGAGTACGTATCAATATGTGGCAGCAAATAGGCCTCAACACCTCTCTCATTCAACAAATGACACAGCTTGTGGAGCACGACGTGCCCGCCAATGTTTTCGTCATACGTGGGAGCCACGATCAAAAATTTTCTTTTCACGGGCTAACCTTTACTGAATCTAATGCAAGTGCAAGATATCAGATAGTTCATCATGAACAGACATACAACCAAACCTGCGAGATAAGCGAAATACTCTAAGGCTTGATTCGCAAGGAATGCAAACTGTAATTTGAAAAGATACATCGCGCCCATAGTTGCTGTGATTTGCAGAGAACCTGATATCAAAGAAACGAGTGCAGCTCTGATTTCAAATATTCTTCGTAAAAGAGGGGCTGTGGTATGCAGAAAAAAACCAAGCGCGCCCAAAACCCATACCAAAACGACCCCGTACTCTTTGTAGGATATTGCAGAAAAGACCGATATTGGAAGTACCACTGCCACGTGATTCCTATATCGTTTTGCATAACCCGCTAAGTCTCCACTAGCGTAAGTAGCAATGAATACAATATTAGTAACACCGTGAATGAAATTTCCGATCGCCAGATACCCGAGAAAAAAACTCGCATCCGCGGAGAGTTGGGTGCTGCGCGTCCATAGAAATAGAAGCTCTTCACCAAAAACATACAGACAACTTGCAACGACCGAAAAAAAACAGACGTAAAATTGTATCGTTGTGAAAACCATGCCAGCGAACACGGTAGGGTCCGACATATTAAAGACCTTAACAAACCTCGGCATCAATACTTGATTCACGGGAATGAACATGGTCAACATCAAATTAGCGCTAACCAACGCGAGGGAAAAAATTCCATAAGCATCTAAAGGTACAGAGAGCGACAGAACCAGTTTATCTACTTGGCTCACCAAGACCCAAAGCACAGAAATGCTCCACAAACTTCCAGCTTGTTTGATAAGCCACCCTAAGTTCAGATCTGTGTCGCTATCCAGTTCTTTTGGCAATCCGGAGAC
>ERZ1047472.3276-NODE-3276-length-10770-cov-3.992254_pt1 | contig 10770 bp, 8 predicted proteins | sample MGYA00383095_ERZ1047472 | MGnify/ENA primary metagenome ERZ1047472 (study PRJEB29581, sample SAMEA5548365) | metagenome | biome: marine; feature: coastal; material: water | depth 1 m | study: Short-term variability in the microbial, nano- and picoplankton...
CGATGTTTTTGCACAGGTTGATCTCGATCGTCGAGTGCATCGCAATCAAACGACGATCGATCTGGGGAAGATGTCCTTCGGTATTCTGCAGACCTTTTTGAATCGTCTCGAACACAATGGTATTGTCAGCGAACTCCCGGAATTTGACAGTGTCTTTCGCCAGCTGCAGGCCGAAGGAAAAAGGTATGAAACCCGGAATCGCGTAATTGTAGAAGAGGAGCGACCGCCCATGATCTCATTGCCGGAGTATCGAGAAAGACATGGCCGATAAAGCAGAGAAGACCATTGCAATGGTTCACTATCATCTGCGACGCGGTGGCGTTACGCGAGTGATAGGGGCTGCATGCGAAGCTTTGGAAAAACGCGGTTATCGGGTTTTGATCCTTTCCGGTGAAAAGCCTTTTGATAGTCCAGATGCAGATAATGTGCGCGTTGTTCCAGCCTTGAAATATCGACGAACCGGGAATTCCGTAATCGCCTCTAGTTTTGCCGAAGTGCTGCGAAAAGAAGCAAGGAATTGGTTCGGAACAGATCCAGATCTCTGGCATTTTCATAATCCGACTCTCGCCAAGAATGTGCTCTTTCCAACAGTAGTTCGTGAATTAGCCGAAGAGGGGGAGCGAGTTCTTCTGCAGATTCATGATTTTGCTGAGGATGGCAGGCCCGCCAACTACACCTATCAGCGTTCGTTTTTTGATTCTCAGGAAACCTTCGAGAGCACGCTCTACCCGACAGCGAAGCAGATCCATTATGCGACGATCAATCGCCGCGACTACGGCTTTTTGAAAAATGCGGGGCTATCGGCCAGCAACCTGCATGTGATTCCCAATGCGGTTTCTTCCGTGCCGATCTCCAGCTCGCAGAGAGATCGACCCTTTGCAAAAGATCTGGCTTTTGGTCTCTATCCGAGTCGGGGTATCAGGAGGAAAAATCTGGGCGAGCTTCTGCTGCTCGCCATGAAATTCGAGGGCGAGGCCTTTCTAGCAACGTCGCTGAGTCCAGAGAATCCCGAGTGGCTTGCCGAGCACCGTCGGTGGGAAGAGCTGGTCGAAGAACTGGACCTCCCTGTGAAGTTGGGGATTGCCGACAGCGGGGACTACTGCTTTTCCGACCTCGTTGGTTGGAGTGACTTCATTTTAACCACGAGCGTGGCTGAGGGATTCGGACTTTCCTACCTTGAGCCGTGGACGGTGGGGAGGGGCGTTCTCGGGCGCGATCTACCCGAGATTACCGACGATTTTCGGAGCAACGGACTCGAATTGCCTGACTTGTATTCGCGTATCGAAATCCCTCTGGAGTGGGTGGATGAAAAACAGCTGAAGGAAGAACTCGAGTCGGCGCTCCGTCGGAGTTACCTCGCTTATAATGTTCGGCTGCCGATTGGTGCGGTGAAACAAACCTGGCGTGCATGGACGCGTAGGAAGTTGAGAAAAAGCACCGTCGATTTCGGAGTTCTTCACGAAGATTTTCAAATGAAGATTCTTCGTAAGCTGCGATCAGAGCCGGAATGTCTGGAGCAAATTGAAATTCCGCCGCTTCGTCTTCCGGACGAAAAACAGATAGCTGCAGCGAACCGTGTCGTTCAGGAGCATTACAGTGTCGATCGATACGGAGAAAGATTGGTTGCAATCTACGATAGTATTTTGTCTGGCTCGACAGGGAAGGTGGGGCACCTTTCGACGAGGCGGGTTCTGGATCAGTTTCTCGCTCCGTCGCGATTGAATTTGCTTCGCAACTGATAGATGGATTTCGTCCGCTACGTCCGGGAGAAGATGAACCCGCTCGAGCCGATCCGGAGCGGGGTCGAACCGAAGTTGCGGGCGCTGGGTGGGATACGTGCGGTAATTTTTGATATCTACGGGACACTTCTCATTTCCGGGGCGGGGGACAACAGTCTGATTTCGGAGCAGAAATCTGTGAGCGCGATGAAAAATGCGATTTCAAAATTGCCCGGTTCCAAGAGCGTCAGAGCAAATGAAGTGCTGCAGCGCTATACGCTCCTGATCAGGGAGCATCAGGAACGTCGTCGTCATGAAGGCATCCAGTTTCCGGAAATTGAAATTCGAGAAGTTTGGAAGGACCTTTTTTCCGAGTTTTTCTCTGACCCGATCTCCAACGAGACCTTGGAGCAAGTCGCTCGTAGCTACGAATACGAAGTAACGGAATGTTGGGAAATGCCACGCGCGGGCGACGTCGTGAGGAATCTCCACGAAGGCGGTTACCGTCTCGGAATTATCTCGAACGCGCAATTTTACACACCCGCATTGGTAGACGCCTTTCTGGGCACTCCGCTCGATTTAACCGTCTCAGATGGTGGGCCAAAACCTGTCAGGTACGGGGCTCGCCCCTGTTCGGATACGCCGCGATCAACTTCATCCTCCTGGAATAAAGAGCTGACGTTGCTGTCTTTTCAGATCCGGGAAGGAAAGCCTTCGATCCGTCTTTATGAGCGGATTCGAGACGCTGCAGAAAAAATGGGGATGAAATCGCAAGAAATTCTCTACATCGGGAATGATTTTTGCAAGGATGTGGCTCCTGCTCAAAAAGTGGGGTTTCGGACTGGTCTTTTTGCCGGAGATGCGAGAAGTTTACGAGCGGGGCCAGATGGATTACCAGCGGCTTTGGAAAGAGCTGATGTGGTGTTGACGGAACTTCAACAGATAGATCAGGTACTAGCAGCAAGAGGAATATGATAAAAAAAGTTTATTCGGTTCGATACAGCGACCGGCTCGATGTGATGTCCGGCAATTTGATGAAAGACTTCACGTTTCCGTGGAAACGAGGGCGCGCTCCGAGGACGGAATTCCGTGCGGTTTGGAATGAGCAGGCACTTGGGTTTCATTTTGACGTCGACGATGAGGATATCATTCTCCATGAGTCGGAAGATCCGGATGAGGCTGTTTTAGGATCTGATCGTGTTGAGATTTTTCTCGCGACCAAACCGGATTTGAAAGGGCTATACTACGGTGCAGAGATGGATCCTCGCGGCAATGTTTATGACTACAAAGCGAAGTATCATCGAGAGTTTGATGACAGGTGGTCTTTTGGGAACCTCAAATTTCGATGCGAAATCCGCGATGGTGGCTACACCGTGAAGGGACGTTTCGCGATGGATGAGCTCAATAATTTGGACCTCGTGAAGGGCAAGCAAATTGTTGCCGGTGTTTATCGCGCTGAGTTTGGTCACAACAAGAAAGGTGATTTGACAGAGGAGTGGATCAGTTGGGTGAACCCACAAAAGGACGAACAGGATTTTCATGTTCCCGAGAGTTTCGGTATGTGGAAGCTCGATCTCTGATCGAGCACTGATTTCTCGATGAGAGAAATTTACGAAATCGACATGCTCGAAGAGTTTGTCGAGCGGGAACACAATATCGCTGACTGTGTCGTGCAGGGGCTGGATCTGGGTGAAGTCTCTTTCGATTGGGGTGAGGTACGCTTGTCCGGCTCTGTGTTCCTCGGTTGCCAATTTCCCTCACTCGCTTTTCAGGAGCGTGTGCGTGAGAGTGGCGCACTGATTTTTCCTCGTCTGCCTCGGCTACCCTACAATCCCTATCGGCCTTCCTTGTATTCTCGAGCGGAGTTGATGAAAGGCTGGGCGCCGGAAGAAGACAACTCAGTGGATCTCCAGATTTACAATCACTTCGTGGAGAAAGGGCGCCATCGGCCCCATGTCATGGAGGCTCTTTGCCAGCGATTGCATGATCATGCGATCGACGATGCTTTGCTGGATTTGCTGGAAGGCCGAGTCGATCCGGGTGGCGAGAAGAAGGTCGTCGCAATTATGGGTGGTCATGGAACACCGAGGACCGATCCCTATTTCCGAAAGGTTGTTGAGATTGCCCGCGACCTGACTCGCGAAGGATATTTCGTCGCCAGTGGCGGTGGGCCTGGGATTATGGAGGCTTCGAATTTGGGGGCTTGGATTGCCAACGCAGATGATGCGTTTCTCGATCGGGCACTGACGGAATTGGCTAAGGCACCAATCTATTCAGACCCAGGTTTCAATGAGGCCGCTGCTCAGGTTTGCGATTGGCATCCCGAAGGTGCGGCGAGCCTTGCTATTCCAACCTGGTTTTATGGCCACGAGCCCAGTAACCAATTCTCCGTCCATATTGCGAAGTATTTCAGCAATGGCTTGCGCGAAGATGGCCTGCTCGCAATCGCCCGTTACGGAGTGATCTATGCTCCAGGAAGTGCTGGAACAACGCAGGAAATTTTTATGGATGCAGCGCAGAATCACTACGGCACTTTCGAGTTCGTCAGTCCGATGGTCTTTTTGGGAGAAGAGCGATATGGGGAGGAAACTGGATTGTATGAAACTCTCTCCCGGCTCGCATCCGGGAGGCAATACAAGGCGATGCTTTCACTGACCGATGATCCTGCGGAAGTTGTTTCAGCGATCAAAAAGAATCAGCCACAACCATTCGAGAATAAAAATTCCGCGACGTGATGGCCGAGCATCTAGGTGATTTAGCTCCGTGTCCCTTTCTTCCCTCGGTTGATCGGGTCCACAAAGCTGCCGAGATGAGGGTTCATGGCAAAAATAGAGGCGAAGAGTTTTACCTGCTCGCTTTGACCTGTGCCCAATCGCTCTGGCTGCAGGGCTTGCCGGCACAGGCAGTTCTGCTGTTGAACCGGGCGTTTTCGGCTGACCTCCGCGAAGATGCGGAAATTCTTCGTATGTGGCCTTTGCCCTATGCAGCGATGCATTGGGTGATGAGCAATCGCAAGGATGAGCACTTCGTGGGGAATCCACGACGCCATTTCCAGCATCTCGCCACGCGGATGGTGAAGCCAAGAAAAGTGATGCGATCCTGGCGTGCCTGGGCTTGCTGGGCCTATGCTTGCGAAATATTTCCGGAGTATCCAGCGGATGAAAAGCAGATTGCGGAGGAGGGGGTCGTAGAGCCAGACCGGGAAAAAATAGCGGAAGGGCTGAGGGAACATGGCCTGAAAGGTGAGGACCTGCTTTGGGAGAGGTGGTTGTGATCTGGTAATTCCCCTTGCGAATCTCCCATTGTGCCGCGTTAGTCGCCAACTCTGACACGGTGGCAATAATGTTACCGTCTTTTTTCAGGAAACCGGCTGTATCGAATCCTCGGCCATTATCCCCGCGCTGCTGTTATTTCAGCACCTCTCTATTCCAAAGCCCAATTGGTAAAGAGTGACGATTCCCCGGGGCAAAAAAACATATGACTACGGACCATTCTTCTCGGTCGAGCAGCACTGATAATTCCGGTGCGGATTCGACAAAACTGGAAGGCGTGTTCGCCGAATTGATCCCTGAATTGCAGCGGGCGATCAAAAAAGCAGGTTATGCCGTTCCTTCTCCCATTCAGGAGCAATCGATCCCACATTTGCTCGAGGGAAAAGATCTGATCGGAGGAGCCCAGACCGGAACAGGGAAAACGGCAGCCTTTAGTCTTCCGCTTCTGGAACGTCTTTCGAAGAGTGGTGGACGTCCGAAAAAGTGCACGCCGCGCGCCTTGATTCTCGCTCCTACCCGGGAGCTCGCCGCGCAGATTGGGGAGAGCGTCGAGGTCTACGGCAAATTCCTCCACATTTTTCACACTGTTATCTTCGGTGGTGTAAGCCAGGGGCGACAGGTCAAAGCAATGCAGCGTGGTGTTGATATCCTTGTTGCGACGCCCGGGCGACTGCTCGATCTGATGGGGCAGGGATACATCAATTTGAACAAGATTGAATATTTCATCCTCGATGAAGTGGATCGCATGCTGGATATGGGATTCATTCACGATATCAAGAAGGTCCTGAGGGAAATTCCGAGCGAACGGCAGACTCTCTTTTTCTCCGCAACGATGGCTCCCGAAGTGGAGTCATTGGCTAATACGATGGTGAGGTCTCCGGTTCGTATCTCGATAGCTCCCGATGAGCCGACAGTCGATCGCATCGCGCAGTCGGTCCTGTTTGTCGACGGAGGCAACAAGAATGACCTGCTCGCGCAGATTTTGAAGTCCGGCAACATCGGGCAGACAATCGTTTTTACCCAGATGAAGCATGTTGCAAACCGGGTTGTCGCAAAGCTCGAAGGCCATGGGTTAAAAGGTGCCGCGATTCACGGAAATAAGAGTCAAGGGGCACGGACGAGGGCACTTGAGGGATTCAAAGACGGGACTTATAAGGTGCTGGTAGCCACAGATGTTGCAGCGCGCGGCATCGATGTGGATGGCGTAACTCACGTCGTGAACTACGATTTGCCAGTCGAGGCGGAAACTTACATTCATCGGATTGGTCGCACTGCGCGCGCCGGTGCTGAGGGAAAGGCGATTTCGTTCTGCAGCGCGGAACAGCGTGGCTATCTCAGGGACATCGAGAAACTTCTTGGGAAGCCAGTGCCGGTCAATGAGAGTCATCCGTATCACAGTGAAGCCGCAAAGCACTCAACCGAAAAGCCACCCGCGAGAGGTGGCGGAGGAGGTGGTCGCGGACGTCGACGCAGTGGTGGCGGAGGTGGCGGAGGTGGCGGAGGTGGCTCGAAACCTCGCAGCGGTAACAGCCGAAATAGAAACCGCAGGGGAAGCGGCGGTGGTAAAGGCACTCATTCGCGTCCTCGTCAGGGCAACCGAGAAAGATAGGCGTTTCCCAGGCTGGTCGGAGATCGCGATCTCACGCTCTCACTCTTGGGCCTCCAGAATCTTTGAGAGTTCGCCATTGTAGAAAATCGCCTTCGATTGCACTTCGGGACGGTTTCTGATTTCCGAAGGGAGACGACTGATCATGGAGACGGCTTGTTCGAGATAGAAAATGGCGAGAAGCCGTGAATTGTCTTCTTCCGGGGTGAGACAGTCAGCTGCTTTCGCGTAGGCATCCGCGAGTAGAATTTTTCCGTCGGGGTCGTAGGGCCGGCGCAGCGTCAATTTCTCCCGCAGTTTAATTTCTTCTCGATACAGAACGAGAGCGGCTTCGGGTTGATCTTGTGCTTTCTGGATTTCGGCGAGTTGGTCGACCGCGAGAATATAGGAATTTGCAGCTTCCTCTACAATCCCGGGGGGCGCTTCATCGAGGCCGGAGGCGACAGACATGATTCGTTCGTATGTATCAGAAGCAGCATCGAGATCTCCGTCGCTTTGCTGAATCGCGGCCTTTTGTTCGAGTAGCCCGATTTCTTCGATGGAACTGGAGCTTGCCATGATGGGTGCTCCCTCTCCGCGGGAGGAAACAATACGAGTCAGCATTTCATTCAGCGAAGCGATAGAAGCAGCTGAATCTCCATTCGCGAAATGAGCCCTCGCGATCGCCTTGTGGGTTTCGGAAAGCTCGCGAAGGATTTTCGGCTGGAATTCATCGTGAGCCTCTTGATTGATTGTGCGCCAGCGCAGGGCCTCGTTGTAGGAAGACAGTGCATCTTCCAGATCTCCGTTTTCCTCGTGGATTTTTCCGATTTCCATCAAATCGCGAGAGGCCAGGAGGGAGAGTTGATCGGGCGCATTGGGGTCTTCAGCCAACTGCGAGCGAATTTCGTAGGCGCTTTGGTAGCGTTTGAGTGCTTCCTCAACATTTCCCTCGTCGAGGGCTTGTCTTCCCTGAAGCGAAGCGGTCTGCGCGGAAAATTGAAGGATGCGAGTGGAGGCTCGGTTACCTTTGGAGCGGCTATCGAGAAAGGTTGCCGAGTTTTCCGCAACGATGGAGTAAAGCCGGTCCGCCCCGGCTCCCGAAATATCACCTTTGTTGAGTTCGCTGACAAAGAGCAGCATCACCTCCATGGCCACTTCGCCGCGTTGCTCTGATTCCTCAGAAGCCGACATTGCGTCTTTCGTTGCCTTCTTTGCTTTCTGCGCTTGAACAAAGGCAAATCCAGATGCCCATATTGCGACGACGAGGAGGGTCGCGAAGATGGTATTGAGCCGACGAGCGCGCGAAACTATTTGCTGCTGGTCGAGCCCCTGGATACGACCCCAGACTTCGCGCATGTCGGCTGGGCGTTTTTGCGGATCGAGCTGCAAGCACTGCTCGATAAGTTCTTTGCGGTTGCTGGGGACGTAGAAATCCGATGGCCAATCGAGATCTTCGACAGCCTCAGTCATGTTGGCAAGTTGCTCGCCATCTACCGCGTTCCCTGTTTCTGCGAGAGTCGCTTCGAGGGTGGTCTCGGTCAGCGTTGAATCGAGATCGAAGCTCTCAATTTCTGCTTCGGCGTATGCTTCAAGTCTCGGCAGGTTGCCTGTCAGTAGCTTGTAAGCAACGACACCGAAGCTGTAGACGTCCCAGCGAAAGCCCTTTCCGTCGGCCGAGTCCCGCGGGTCACGTAGTTGTTCCGGGCTTGCATAGAGGGGCGTGCCGACCGGCTCGAAGCCTTCGGCAGTGAGACCTCGACTCTGTCCGAAGTCACAAATCTTCACGTTGAAGGGCGTTTCGTTGGTCAGAAGAATATTAGATGGCTTGATGTCGCAGTGGACGATTTGATTCCTGTGGAGATAACCCAATGCGTCCGCAATTTGTCGAATCAGCCTCCAGCCTTCACGATGGTCGACATGTCCGCAAAGGCGTTCGAGCGTTCTCGTATCCCATTGGTTGTCCGCTCCCTGATCGGCATGCAAGCCCATCGCGTAGTAGGGCGGTTCGTTCAGCAGATCAAAGTCGTGAAGGGTTACAATTCCCTGGTGCTCGGTGACTTGCGAGAGCTTCTCCAACTCTCTCGCCATATTGGAAAGATCGACTGCTCCGGGACGGAATATTTTTAGAGCCCGCTCCGAAATACCTCGGTAAGTCGCGCGAAAGACACGACCGTAGGCACCTTCCCCGAGCGGAGGGAAGTGAATCTGGTAGTCTTTGATACGAATGTTTTCTTCTTCGGGCACAACTCTTTAGGTTATTTGCTCAGACTTTGGACTTCTCCGCTCCAGCCATCGGGTGGGGGGGATTTTCGGAATGATAGGGCATTGTTCTTGAGCCAGTTGGTGGGAGGGTCTTTCTCAGGGAGAGTCTCCAGTGTATCAATGGTGGCATCCCAATTCCGAGAAATAAAATGCTCAAGAGCAGATTCGTAAATCGCCGCGTTTTCTTCGCTGATGCCGGAACCTCCCACCTCAGTTGGGAGAACCAGCTCGTGAATGGGGTAGCTTTCCTCGAATCCGGCTGGACGAATCACGCAAAGTTTTCGAAAACGCCGATCCCTTTCTCCCCGAATTCGTTTCCAGGTATCATCTGAGATCAGCATCGGAATGTGAAATTCCTTCGCGATGCGTTCCAGCCGTGCTCCAAGGTTGGCGACACTTCCAAAAACACTGATGTGCCATTGTTGGGAGGGGCCAGTTCGTCCCACCGCTATCCTACCCGTGCTGATTCCAATTCTCACCGCTGACATGTGGCGCCCCAACTCCTCTTCGTATACGACGCGATCCGCCAGTCGGTGGAGAATGGCTTCGGCGGCTTCCACCGCTTCAAGCGCGTGGTTGTGATCTGCCACTCCAATATTCGGCCAGCCCCAGAGGCCTAGGGCTCCGTCCCCTGCGAAGTCGGTCACGACTCCGCTGCTGCGGAAGATTTCTTCGGTAATGAGGCCCACGACGCGTTGGTTCTCGTCGAGGCGATCAAGAATTTCGTCATCGCTCTTCGCTAATTCCAGCATTCGGGAATGTCCGCGCCGGTCAGCGAACATGACTGTGCAGTCGACCATCGCTGGCTCGAGCATGGATTGGTTTTGGTTCTGCATCAGGCGGCGCAGACCGGGCGAAAAGTAAGCAGCCATCTGATCCTGCATTTTCTGCTCAGCTCTCGCTGAAAGGAGGCTTGCCACGAGTGAGGTGACAAGGCGAATGAAAGGAACAAAGGAAGTCGCAGCTACTTCCGTAGCCTGGCGGGTTTCAAGGTAGGCAAACACGGGGCGTCGGTCCTTGTCCCGGTAGACTTGTGCTGCGTCGTCGGGCCGAGAGACGGGCATGATGATCACCCAGTCTACCTGTTCACCCAAGCTGTCCGCTTCGAAGACGCGCTTGTGCTCCTTCATCGACCAGATGTGAATGTCAGATGCCCGGGGGTTGTCGAGATCGATGCGGGAAAGCAAAGTCCGGCTTGGGCGAAAATCAGCTCGCGCGTTGGGATCGGGATTCAGAATCTTGTGGGCGACTCCCTCTTCGGAATTCTCCAGACCAATGAAGCTGCAGCTGACGCCGCGCTGCCCGGGAAGAGCGTTTTCGAGAAAAACAGAGGCACTGGTAAACAGTTCCGTATCTTCTGACCACCCCGTCAGGACCTGTTCCGGGAGATCTTTCTGCAGCAGCTTCAACTGCAATCGCAGACTGTATTCGTCGAGCTGGGCTACCTCGTCGTAGTCCTGGTTGGTAAGGGATGCGCTTTCAAAATTATCCTTATTTTCTTCCAGTCGGTCCCGGAACTTTTGAAGTGCTCCATCGAGATCTTCGGGAGCTAGCAGGCATACGAGAGCGGTTTCGCCCTTTGCTCCGATGAATACGATATCACCGGGTTGCAGCTTCACGGGATCGCAGAGAGCCTCACGATTGATGGGACGCTGTGCCGTGTAGAGCGCATTCGGTGTCGAGCGCCCGGTCAAGGCAGGGAGCCGGGATAGCTGGATTCCAGTCGAAGTGCGCTTTGCTTCGCAGTGATTGCGACTGATGAGTCGATCATTCCAGGGTATCTGAAGTAGTTCGATATTCTCCCCTTCGAGGGCTTCCGGATTCCTCCCGATTCGTACGGGAACATCCATGTCGACTGGGGCAATAGTCTGCTTGCCCGAAAGTTCCAGATTTACAGCGACGAGAAACATGATGGTTCAATTAGGCCTTG
>ERZ1047472.3282-NODE-3282-length-10757-cov-17.619417_pt1 | contig 10757 bp, 12 predicted proteins | sample MGYA00383095_ERZ1047472 | MGnify/ENA primary metagenome ERZ1047472 (study PRJEB29581, sample SAMEA5548365) | metagenome | biome: marine; feature: coastal; material: water | depth 1 m | study: Short-term variability in the microbial, nano- and picoplankton...
GGTAAATTTGGGGCCGCCCGCCACGATCGGAGGTAAACAAAAGGGACTGGCCGTCGGGCATCCAGGTAGGCTCTGTATCAATGGCATAGTGCTTGGTAAGGCGGGTGAGACGCTTGGACGCAAGATTCATCAAATAAATATCTGGACTTCCATCCTTACTGAGCACCATTGCCATGGAATTGCCATCAGGGGAAAAGACGGGTGAGTTATTAAGCCCTTTGAAATTTGTCAGCTGCTCTCGAGCACCGGTACGTAGATTTTGCCGGTAAATAGCCGGGCGCGATGTCTCAAATGAGACATAAGCGACCTCATCACCATCGGGTGACCATGAAGGCCCGAGAATGGGCTCGCGACTCTCCAACAAAACGATAGGTCTTGAGCCATCGGAGTCAGCAATAGTCAAACGATAGAAATCCTTCCCTGCGGGGTTGCGAGTCACTGAGACGTACAGCAAACGTGTCGCAAAAGCTCCCGGTATACCTGTCAGTGTTTCGTAAACCTCATCGGCAATTTTATGCGCCAACATTCTGACTTCCGAGGCGGTTCCCATGACAACCCCCTCCTCTACAGACAGCTCCCGAGTGCTATCGAAAAGCTGCCAGCTGAGTTTCAAGTTACCCGCAGCAGCCAATTCGTAGCGACCAATCAATACGTAGTCGCTATTTATTGCACGCCAATCGCGGAAATATAACTCCGATCCCCGAGAGGGGTAGCTCAACATATCTCGTCGACTCACAGGGGAAAATTGACCGCTGCGCGCTAAATCTGAGTCGATGATACGAGCAACATCCTCTGGCGATGCACCGGCCCCTGACCAGCCAAAGGGCACTACAGCGATAGGCGTTGGATTGTCGACGCCTCGGGTAATTTCTATTTGCAGCTGAGCCAACGCAGGAAAGGATGCTGTGACAAGACTAAAAACAACAACTCGCAATAAATAGGGCATCAGTACCTCAGGTCTTCTGGACGGAAAATAAGTTGGAAACGACGAAAGTCACGTTCAAATACAGCACGGTCTAAGGATTTTACCTCAGAAAAGCGCGCCACTTTCTCCACCGCGTTCACTGCGCTTCGATCAAAAGCCACGTTACCGCTCGATTCCAAGACCGTCACTCCCACGACATCCCCTGTTGGCACTAGAGCTATTTCGAGAATGGCGACCATATTGTTGCGGGCCGAGGGTGGGCGGGTCCATCGACCGATCACTGCCTGTTTAATCACAGCGGCCACCTGATCGCTTTCAGAGCCCACACTGCCTTGCTGGGCAAGTTGCTCAGAAGCCAGCACAGATTCAATATCATCGAGGGTTTCTTGACTGAGTTGCTCGGGGGTTCGCTCGGGCTTGGCTGGCTCCACCGGAATTTCAGGCTCAACCTTCTGTGCCGGCGTTACCGTGGGCGGTGTGGGTTCAGGCGTTGGTTTGGGCTTGGGCGTTGGTTTGGGCTTAGGCTTGGGCTTGGGCTTGGGCTTGGGCTTGGGCTTGGGCTTGGGTTTCAGCGTATCAGCAGACACCAAGGTCGCTTTAATAGCGACGGGAGTCGAGGCGCGGGCTTCGATAGTCACTGGGGCAGCCCAGCGCACCATCAACAAGCCCGCCACTACGATGTGTAGCGCCAGCGTAAGCGCAACGGGCATTCCAAACCATGTAACTCGGTCTGAGAGGCTGCTCACGGGGCCATCGGTTCCTCTGTAACGAGTCCCACCGAGGGAGCCCCCGAAGCTTGCAACGCAGACATTACTTCAACGACCCTACCGTAGGGGACAGCAGTATCGCCCCAAACTAACACCGGTTTATCAGGATCACGCCGCAATACAGCGGCAACTCGCTGTTGTACGGTGACCAACTCAAGTGCCTGTTTGTCATTGCGCCCCAAGTTTATAAATAATTGACCCGATTTATCGACCGACACAATCAAGGGTTCACTATCCTGATTTTTAACCGGCTCAGCCGCGGCGTCGGGGAGATCAACCTTTACTCCCTGCATTAACATGGGTGCAGTGACCATAAAAATAATCAACAGCACCAACATGACATCAATGTAGGGCACTACGTTTATTTCGGCGACAGCTCGACGTTTACGCATCGGACTAATCCGCGCTGCGCCGAGCGCGCTGAGCGTAAGTCTGGCGCTGAAGAATTCCTGAGAATTCGTCGACGAACGTATCGTAGCGATTGATCAGGCTATCGGATTTTGCAGCGAAACGGTTGTAAGCCAGCACGGCAGGTATCGCGGCGAACAGCCCCATGGCCGTTGCAATCAAGGCCTCTGAAATACCTGGTGCTACAGTTGCAAGGGTGGCTTGGGTTGCATTGGCAAGCCCTCGGAATGAGTGCATGATCCCCCAAACCGTCCCGAATAAACCGATATAAGGACTCGTGGATCCCACAGACGCCAAGAAGGGTAAATTGGCCTCCAGACGATCACTCTCTCTCAAGGTGGCAACTCGCATCGCGCGCCTTGCTCCCTCAAGTATGGCGTCAGCTTCGATATCTGACTGCTGAGACAAGCGCGAAAACTCCTTGAAGCCTGCTCGAAAGATGCTCTCCACACCAATAGGCGTGGTCCCATCAGCCAATGCGTCATTACCCTCACGGTAAATTTGCGCGAGATCGACACCTGACCAAAAGTGCGCCTCAAAGCCCGCAAGCTCGTCGGACATTCGTCGGTACAACATGACCCGTTGAACGATGAAATACCAAGATGAAATGGAAGCCAATAAAAGAATCAGCATGACCACCTGTACGGTCCCACTAGCGCCGATAATCAGCTCTAGAATGCCTAACTCTTCACTCACATAAACCTCCCCATGTTGTTACCTCTACAGACCTTCGATTTTTTGACGCATCGCGGCGGGAATCCGACGCGGCCTACCGTGCTCACTGCTCACCAGTGCTAGAGTGACCTGCCCTTCTACCAGACATGTTGAATCCCGCATCACCGTTTGTGAAAAAGTCAGCGTCGCAGCACCCAATTGCGTGACGCACGCAGTCGCCATGATCGACTCATCAAGTCGCGCAGGACTTCGGTAGCTGACACTGGCCTCCGAGACCACAAACATTAGGTTCTCGTCCGGAAATGCCGGTTTCTCGTAGCCTATTGCGCGCATGTATTCAGTGCGGGCACGCTCAAAATATTTAAGATAGTTGACGTAATAAACAATACCTCCAGCGTCGGTGTCTTCTATGTAGACCCGCATAGGCAGAGAAAATTCCCCAGACTGAGGCAATGTCACCGATCGAGATCCAAGTCTAGAGAGAGCGTATTGTCTCGCTCAGTTTTAGGCATCGACATGCCAAAGTGTCGGTAGGCGGCTTGCGTCACCATGCGGCCACGAGGTGTGCGCAGCAAATAACCTTGCTGAATGAGATAAGGCTCGAGCACGTCCTCCAAGGTGCCACGCTCCTCCGATAACGCAGCAGCAAGGCTGTCCACCCCCACCGGACCGCCCTCAAATTTCTCAATAAGCATTAGCAAAAGACGACGATCTAAATGATCAAGGCCAAGCTGATCTACATTTAACATGTCTAACGCCTGCTGGGCGATCGATTCAGTGATCCGACCGTCAGACTTCACTTCTGCATAGTCACGCACCCGACGTAGAAGACGATTAGCAATACGAGGGGTGCCTCGAGCACGCCGCGCCATCTCCATAGCACCCGCATCATCAACCGGGATCTCCAGCAATTTTGCCGAGCGGGCTACGATTTTGGCGAGATCATCAACTTCATAGAACTCGAGGCGCTGTACAATGCCGAAACGATCTCGTAACGGAGAAGTTAGAAGACCCGCTCGGGTTGTAGCGCCCACCAGCGTGAACGGGGGAAGGTCGAGCTTGATAGATCGAGCAGCGGGCCCCTCGCCAATCATAATATCCAGCTGATAGTCTTCCATTGCCGGGTAAAGGATTTCTTCGACGTAGGGACTCAACCGGTGAATCTCGTCGATAAATAAGACATCACCCGGCTCCAGGTTTGTCATAAGAGCGGCAATATCCCCCGCCTTCTCAAGCACCGGACCACTCGTTGTTTTTAATGCCACCCCCATCTCATGGGCGATAATACTGGCAAGTGTTGTCTTGCCCAGCCCGGGAGGGCCAAAAATCAGCGTGTGATCAAGGGGCTCATCTCTTTGTCTTGCGGCCGCTAAAAAGATCTCCATCTGCTCGCGCACGACCCGCTGGCCCAAGTAGTCTTCGAGGGACTTTGGTCGGATGGCTCGATCCACCTGCTCGTCAACGCGAACCCCCTGCTCTGGAGCGACCAATCGGTCGGTTTCAATCGTCATCGATTTGCCTTTGGCGCTGAAGCCTTGAGTGCTCGTCGAATCAGCTCTTCACTGGATTCGATTGAATCATCATCGACCGCGGAGACAAGTCGTGCTGCCTCGGGTAATTTATAACCTAAGGCAACCAGTGCCTGCTCAGCCTCAGTTCGGCAATCCACTGTGGGGGCAGCTGGTTCGAATTGACCTTGTGCACCAGGGATTGTCGGCGACAGTTCCTCTAGCCATTTTCCCGCTTTATCACGCATTTCTACCAGCAATCGTTCAGCCGTTTTACGACCTACTCCGGGTAATGCAACCAGAGTGGCGACATCATCACGTTGCAAACATTGGGCAAAGGCACGGGCATCAAGACCGGACAACAGTGCCAGGGCGAGCTTTGGCCCCACACCACTCACTTTTATCAGCTCACGAAAAAGGCGCCGGTCTGCCTCTTCTCTGAAGCCATATAACAACTGAGCATCCTCTCTCACGACAAAATGCGTCAACAGCGTCACCTCTTCCCCAACCTCGGGAAGATCAAACAGCGTCGTCATAGGGACCTGCAGCTCGTAGCCAATTCCACCGACATCTAGCAACAGCTCAGGTGGCCGCTTTACCATGAGTCGTCCGCGTAAAAATCCTATCATTAGCCGTACTCAGCGAGACCGACCACGGCTGCGTGCCGTGGCGGGAATATGTTGTAGCGATTGATTTGAATGCAGGTGACACAGCGCCGCCGCCAAGCCATCAGCTGCATCCTCCTTAGGCGCAGCGGGCAATTTCAGCAATATTTTTACCATATGTTGAACCTGCTCTTTGCTCGCGGCCCCGGTGCCGACGACCGCCAACTTAATTTGGCGTGCAGCGTATTCATAAACGTCCATGCCTCGGTGAACGCAGGCAGCCATTGCTGTGCCTCGGGCATGCCCGAGCTTCAGTGCTGAATCGGGGTTTCGCGCCAAAAAGACCTCCTCGATAGCCAGCTCTTCAGGACGAAATTCATCAATAATGCTGTTCAATGAGGAAAACAGTACACCCAATCTAGGCCCAAGGGGCTGGTCAACTGGCAAGCGTATGATGCCGCTGGTCACGTAGACCGCCGCTGATCCTTCCGTCCTGATGACGCCAAATCCCGTTTTTCTCGAACCGGGGTCTATACCCAGAATCGTGGTCATGGCAACTCCCTTGTCGCTGCCTACATTCTGACTGAAACCGAGCCCAACGTCACAAAAAGCGTAGCAACCGCTTTCTAGTCGTTTTTACCCGCGTCTGACCGTCGCAGTTTGATGCTGAGATCACGAAGCTGACTGTCGCTGACTCGTCCTGGCGCCTCAGTCATCACACAAGATGCAGTTTGCGTTTTGGGAAACGCAATCACGTCTCGGATCGATTGCCCACCGACCATCAGTGTCACCAGTCGATCGAGACCAAATGCCAGACCACCGTGGGGTGGCGCACCGTACTGCAGAGCCGTCAAAAGAAAGCCGAATTTCTCAGCAGCTTCATCCGCCTCAATACTCAGGACATCAAAAACAGCCTGCTGCATATCTGGGCGGTGGATTCTAATTGAGCCCCCCCCAAGTTCAGATCCGTTGAGCACCATGTCGTAGGCGCGTGATAGCGCTTCCGATGGGTTGTCCCGCAATGCGGCTTCGTCGCAAGAAGGCGCAGTGAAGGGATGGTGCAACGGTGTTAACCCACCCTTGCCATCCTCTTCAAACATGGGGAAATCAACAACCCACAAAGGAGCCCAACCTGCTTCGATAAGCCCCAGGTCCTCCGCCACCTTGAGGCGCAAAGCTCCCAAGGACTCGTTGACGACCTTACGCTTGTCGGCGCCAAAGAAAATGATATCGCCATCTTTGGCCTCAAGCCGGTCCATCAACTTGTGGACAACGTCCTCAGGCATGAATTTTAGGATGGGGGATTGCAAGCCTTCCAAACCTTGGGCCAGATCATTTACCTTGACCCACGCCAAGCCTCGAGCGCCATAAACGCTGACATGGCGGGTATAGTCATCAATCTCTTTCCTAGACAGCTTGGCGCCACCAGTCACTTTCAGTGCCGCAACCCGACCGGCTGAATCCTGAGCGGGGCCGCTGAACACCTTGAATTCGACGCCAGCCATCAAGTCGTCAACAGAAACGAGCTCCAGCTGAATGCGAAGGTCGGGTTTGTCTGAACCATAACGCTCCATGGCCTCATGCCACGTCATATGGGGAAATTCGCCGAGTTCCACGTCTAGATGCTCTTTGAAAACCGAGCGAACCAAGCCCTCAGACAGGCCCATAATGTCAGACTCATCCAAAAACGAAGTCTCTAAATCGATCTGCGTGAATTCAGGTTGGCGATCAGCTCGTAAATCCTCATCTCTAAAACATCGGGCTATTTGGTAATACCGATCAAAGCCCGACACCATTAAAAGCTGCTTGAACAACTGAGGAGATTGGGGCAAGGCAAAAAATTCGCCCTCGTGGGTTCGGCTAGGCACTAGATAATCTCGTGCGCCCTCCGGCGTAGCTCGCGTCAAGATGGGCGTTTCAATGTCGAGAAAACCCTGTCCATCCAAGTACTGCCTAATCGATGAGGTCAGTCGAGCCCGAAACATCAGATTGTTCTGCATCTCTGGGCGACGCAAATCCATGTAGCGGAACTTTAACCGCACGTCCTCACCCACCGTGTGATGCGCATCCAGCGGAAAAGGTGGTGTCGCAGACTCGCTCAAGAGTTCAATATCTTTGCCGAGTATCTCAATAGATCCCGTAGCCATGGCGGGATTGACAGTGCCTTCACCTCGAGCACGAACACGACCCGTAATTTTTAGAACATATTCGCTGCGCACACGGTCGGCAAGGGCGAAAGCGGATTCGGTGTCAGGATCAAAAACGACCTGCACAATGCCTTCACGATCACGCATATCTAGGAAGATAACCCCACCGTGGTCACGACGCCGATCAACCCAACCATAAAGCGTTACCGTGTTATCGATATCTGCTTCACCGACTAGGCCGCAGTAATGTGTTCGCATACTCTTTTCACCATGTCCCCGCGGGGACTCAAACGTCCGTTACTTTGTGGTCGTATTATTTGACTGACCGGAAGACTTTTTCCCTTCTCCAGATGTGCCAGACGCACTGCTACTGCCCGTCTTGGAGCCACCCTCACTTTTTACCGCATTCGATGTCTCACCCGAGCTGTTTTTTTCTTTGGTGTCACCCGCCAGGTTCTTCTGGTTTCCCGTCTTAAAGTCGGTCTCATACCAGCCACTGCCCGCCAATCTAAAAGCCGGGGCACTCACTTGCTTACGCAGTGTTTCCTTGCCACATTCAGGGCAGGTTGTAAGCAGTGCATCTGACAGCTTCTGTAAGGCTTCGAGCTGATGTGAGCAGTCACTGCACCGGTAGTCATAAATCGGCACGTCGGTGTCTCCCAACAGGAACAGACAAATCGTTCCAGGCGAATTGAGTGGAAATTTGAAACTTCTGAGGGTGCGCAGAGTACCGGAAAAACAGGCCTGTTTAAACCGGAGTTACCCTTAACGGGGAGAGGGGGTGTTAATAGCCTAACTTTCGACGCGCACAACAGTTCAACTCTCGAGGAAGCGCCTCGAGCTGCGCATCAATACCGTCATGTAAACACTCCCCAAGGGCTAACGCCCCAAGGGAGTCACCGGAAACGCCTACTAGTTGGCGAATTCCTTCATTTTCTTCAACGGGCGAATTTTTACTGCTGTGCTAGCAGGCTTCGCTTTGAACATCGTCTCTTCGCCAGTAAAGGGGTTAATGCCTTTACGAGCCTTTACCGCTGGCTTACGAACCGTGGTGATTTTCATCATACCCGGGATTGTAAATTCCCCGGCACCGCGCTTTTTGATACTGCCTTCAATCAACGCGTCCATTTGCTGCATTACGTCAGAGACCTGCTTTTTAGTCAGACCAGTGTTATCAGCAATGGTGCCAACGATCTGTGTTTTGGTCATCTTGGTCGAGATGGCCTTCACCTTTGCAGGAGCTGCCTTTGCGGCCGGCTTTTTAGCGGGCGCCTTCTTAGCTGCTGCTTTTTTCTTTGCGGGTGCTTTCTTTGCTGCTGCTTTTTTGGTTGCCATAGGTCTTTATCACCTTTTAAGTAGTGGTATGGAGACTGGGTAACCGACTCAAAAACCTTAGAATTAAGGCTTCAAAGTGCAGTTCTGCAGATTCAACACGAGAATATGCTGTAAAACAAGGGGTTTTTTTCTTTAAAAACATAAAAACCCCTATTTTTTTAGTATTTTCCCCCGCGCACAAAGTTCTACCAAGCTTACTTCCGCCCATTGCCGACTCTCCGTACAATTGTGGCCTTTGTTTTCGGAGTCGCACTATCATGCGTGCCAGCCAGTTTTTACTATCAACCCTCAAAGAAACACCTGCAGATGCTGAAGTCATTAGTCATCAGCTTATGTTACGAGCCGGACTCATCCGCCGAGTAGCCGCAGGCATATACAACTGGATGCCTCTGGGATTGCGCGTGCTCCGTAGAGTCGAACAGGTAGTTAGAGAGGAAATGTGCCGTGCCGGCGCACTCGAAATCAGCATGCCGGTGGTCCAACCAGCAGAGCTATGGCTGGAATCTGGTCGCTGGGAACAATACGGACCCGAGTTGGCAAGACTTCAAGATCGACACAATCGAGAGTTTTGCCTGGGACCCACCCATGAGGAAATTATTACATCGCTGGGGCGAACTGAGATTAAAAGCTACAAGCAGCTGCCCCTAAATTTCTTCCAAATTCAAACGAAATTTCGCGATGAGATTCGCCCTAGGTTTGGCGTGATGCGATCACGAGAATTTATAATGAAAGACGCTTACTCATTTCATACCGATCAAGCTTCTTTAGAGCAAACCTATTGGCGTATGCACCAGGCATACACAGCTATATTTACCCGACTGGGCCTTAATTTCCGGTCGGTGGAAGCCGACACCGGCTCCATTGGCGGTTCTCACTCACACGAGTTTCATGTACTCGCTGATTCAGGAGAGGATGCTATCGCTTTCTCGGACACTAGCGACTACGCCGCAAATGTCGAACTTGCTCCCGCGCTTGCACCACCGGCTACCGATGCTGAGATCAGCGACTTATCCCAATTTGCGACGCCCGGAGTTAAGACGATCGATGAACTGGTAAAGCAGGCAGGTGTGAGCATATCTGAGACCATAAAGACGCTATTTGTCAAAGGCGAAGCTGATGAGATTGTCGCTTTAGTGCTGCGGGGCGATCACCGGCTAAACGCTTTGAAAGCTGAAAAATTACCCGGCATACACGCACCTCTGGAGTTAGCCGATGAGGCGAAAGTACTGGCGGTTACAGGTGCAGGGTTCGGCTCTTTGGGGCCTGTAGGACTTAGTGTACGCGTTGTTGTTGATCAGAGCGCGGCGGCGCTGAACAGTTTTATTTGCGGGGCAAATCAAGATGGTTTTCACCTCCGAGGCGTTAACTGGTCACGGGATGTTGCCAATATTGAAACTGCAGATATCCGAGAGGTCGTTGCCGGCGACGCTAGCCCTTGTGGCCAGGGAAAGCTGGAGATTCGTCGCGGTATCGAGGTCGGCCATATTTTCCAACTGGGCACCAAATACAGTGAGGCCATGAAAGCTGTCGTTCTCAACGAAGAGGGCAAGTCGGTACCCATGGCAATGGGGTGCTATGGCATCGGAGTAACACGAATTGTTGCCGCGGCTATTGAGCAAAATCATGATGAGCACGGCATTGTCTGGCCGGAAGCTATGGCACCCTTTGAAGTCGCATTGGTGCCGTTAAATATGGATAAGTCTGAAGCCGTAGCGGCCGCTACTGAGGCACTTTATGAGCAGCTCATTAATTTGGGCGTGGACGTTTTCATGGATGATCGCAAGGAGCGGCCAGGCGTGAAATTTGCTCAAATGGAGCTCATTGGCATCCCTGTCCGGGTCACGCTGGGGGACCGGTCTCTTGCTGAGGGCAATATCGAGCTGCAAGGGCGCACCAGCGACCAGAAGCAACTGATACCAATCGCAGAGGCTGCCGATGCGATTATTGCTATGATTCGCGGTGCGTAACCGCATCAAAATCGGCCTGTTGTTAACCTGCTTGTGGTGCTGGCTATTTATTAACGCAGCGCAAGCAGAGCCCGCGGAGCGGGCAGCAATGCGAAGCTTTCTCGAGCAATCCATTGCTGGCGCGACCAGCTTTGAGGATCGATTTGATGCTGAAGTTTGGCTGCTCGACATGCAGACCCGACTGGCACCTTTCATGTCTGACCCTGAAGAGCGCGTGCAGTTTTTGACCCTACTGCATCAAGAAGCACTGGCGGCTAATCTTCCCCCCGAGCTGGTACTCGCGCTTATTGAGGTCGAAAGCCACTTTGACCGGTTCGCAGTATCAAGCGCTGGGGCACAAGGCTACATGCAGGTCATGCCTTTTTGGAAGGATGAGATTGGAAGACCTGAGGACAACCTTACGCGCAGCGATACAAACCT
>ERZ1047472.3284-NODE-3284-length-10752-cov-7.703094_pt1 | contig 10752 bp, 14 predicted proteins | sample MGYA00383095_ERZ1047472 | MGnify/ENA primary metagenome ERZ1047472 (study PRJEB29581, sample SAMEA5548365) | metagenome | biome: marine; feature: coastal; material: water | depth 1 m | study: Short-term variability in the microbial, nano- and picoplankton...
GTAAATGGATTGACCATATGAAAGGTAATAGAAAAGTTACTGGTAAAAGTCAACGCTCAGATATAATGGTTAACCGTACTGAAGATTATTGGCGTTAATTATTTAGAACAATAAAATAATTTACGTTTGCCCTTTTCGTAACCTTCTAATAATAATTCTACGTGTGAATAATTATCTTTCAACCAAGCAATTTGCTCTGGTTGCATATTACGTTTACCATGTGTTTCAAACACTAGCTCTGACGGATTAAGATATGCAATTATATCTCTCCAAGGTTGAACCCATTTAGCTATTGCTAATGCAAATACAATATCAGTTTTTGGCAAATCATATTCCTTCCATTTTGAAAGATCAGCTACAGAAAATCTTACATTATGTATATTATGTTTTTCAGCTACATCATTAGCATATCGTGTTGCTTCTGGATTAATGTCGTTGCCGTAACCTTGTTTAATTTTATCAGCTACTGCGAATAATGTTCCGCCACAGTTACATCCTAAGTCAAGTACAGTTTTACCGTTAAAGTTAATCGGTAATACATTAATACGTTCTCTTGGATCTCTTGAATAATTTTCAAGTCCTGCAGATAGTAATTCGCCTTTGTAATAAATTTTTGTATAATCGTTTGTAAATTTGCTGTAATGTTTTGCCATAATAATATTTAGCAATAAATAGTTATATGCATACTTATAAAAAACAATTGCCTGGCTTTGCATCATTTACTAGAGAAGTTGACTGTTATCGCAGATTAGCATTTAGTAATCATGTGCCTAATTTAATATCTAAAGATGTAAAAAATTGGACCATTGACATTGAATATGGCGGCCTGAGTGTGCAACAATTACAATGGGATAATAAAAAAATAACTGTTCCAAACATGCACGAACAATTAAATCAAATAGCACAGGATCTGCATAGAAGCGGAGTTATGCATTTAGATGCAAATGTTGGAAATCTTTTAGTACGAGATGACGGACATTTATTTTTAATTGATTTTGAAAAGGCTTGTATAGACGGAGTAGCTGATAGTCATAAGTTGCATAAGCGATTACATAAGTTGCGTCTTAAAGGTGGCCTCACAGCATTAATAGTAAACTGGGAAGAAATGCTATTTACTATTATGGCTTAATTATATTTTGCCCACTTTACATTTTTATTTGTAAAGTTTTTTGTATCGTATAATGATACAAGTTCTAAAAGTAAATCTTTATTATTTTTGAATTTAAATTTATTAATATAACGTGTTGCGGCTTGTCCTGCTTTCTTATGTATATCTGCAACATCACTAGGATGATCGTTTACACCTCTAACTGCACCGTGTTCATTAAAATCAACTACAGGTCCTTCTTCATAGCAGTTATGCTTCTCCATACTCTTAGTATTATACTGTACTAGCTGTGTGATATAGTCAGGTGTTTTGCCTCCTATGTATAATGTACTAGGTGGTTTGCCTTCATAAAAACTTAGTATACTACGTCCTTTGCCTTGCATGTCTACAATAGTAGCACCTATTTCTTTTACAAACTTCATATAATTTCTAAAATAATCATTAGGCTCGAGATACATTTTACGACTTACATCTAATCTGTATCCTTGTTTTCCAGTCATCGATTCATAAATCTTTTGCCAGTTATAACAATCTCTATAAGAAAATGCAATAGGAGTATTGGGTAACTCTAGTGTTGCTAGGGCTAGTACAGGTAAGTTAATATTTGCTTGATCATTCCAAAAACGTATATGACGTTCGTCATTAAAAGGACATTGTAGTCTTGTACAGCGCATCCATAATGCTAACTGTTTGTCATGTTTGTACACCATGCGTTCAATGTCATTAAGTTCATGTCCGTTATAGTGTATGCCATTAACTCCATTGGCTTTTGCAGACAACACATCACTTTTCATGTTGTCGCCGTAATGATTTTCTATATTATATTTGGATTTTACTTCGTCCCATATCCAACCTTTTTTCTTGCCGTTAGGGGTAACAATAATATCAACATCTCTGCTCATTCCTACATTGCGTAACATTTTCATAATAAAGTCTGCTGGCAAATACATATCACTTAATATCAAATCACCGTCTTTGACTTGTATAATATTTTCATTGATAGCAAAGTTATGTTCTAGTTCAACATCTAATTCTATTTGAGGATCAACGCCTGGCAGTCTTGCATATATGTCTTGGTATGTTTTGTTGCTTGCTTTTTCAGCACGTACACGCTTTGTCCTAAAATCAGGATCACCTATTCTACGTCCAACTTCGTCAAACACAGTCTTTGGATGAAAATGTAATCTTGCTATTAGCGTATCAAAACAATCCCAACTATTCACTGTTATTCCTCCTTGGACTTATAAATGCTGATATAGAAAATCTTCCGTCTAACGTTTCATTTGATTGCATATTTACTGGCTCAACAGCATGAAGCAAACAACTAGGAAACAATACAGTTCTGTTGTTTTGTAATTGTATTCTATGTTCTTCGCCTTGTGATTCAATAATAAAATCACCTCCAGTAAACATTTTAGGTTCTTTATACAACCATGTAATACAAGACATTAATACCGTATCAGCATGTGGTTTGTAATGATCTCCATCGTTGTATCTACTCAATAGTATATCGTATTCAAAGTCTGATAATAGATACTGAAAATAATTACTTTCCTTTATAAGCATATTTTTGAATTCAGGATTGAATAATTTAGTATGTGCTTTCATAATAATACTATACTGAGGATTTAAAACTTGCGGAATAAACACACCTTTGTTTTTTTTAAGAATTGGTTTGTTAGGATCGTTTAACTCGTTTGCAGAATATGTATTTTCAGGGCCTTGCATCTTATCAGATAAAAATGCAAGTTCGTTCCATACTAAATTTTTTTCAGTATTGTTAAAGAAATTATCTATTATAAGAACAGGCAGATCGCCTACTTTAATTTTTTTTATTTGCATTGTTTACTATTATATCCTTTATAAATGGACGCTCGTCTTTGTCAATAACAACTACACTGTCATAAAAATGTATACCTCGTATATCGTCAAATAATTCAACAAAGTTAGCATCTAATTTCTCTAACGGGTTGTCACCAACCTTCATTATCTTTCTAGTATGGTATTCATTAATTAAATCAATTATTGATTTTGTATATTCAATAAATGACTCAGGGCGGTTAAGTCCGCCTCCGTGGCTTTCATAATAACTAGTGTGTACATCTTCACACCAATAAGTTCCACCTTTTTTAAGTAACCTATAAGTCATTTCTAATGTAGTAATCTGGTGACTACACATATGACTGCCATCGTCGATTACAATATCAAATGATTCTGAAGGCATATCAAACCAAAGTTCTCTATTAGTTTGATCATCAATAATAATTTCTATATCTTCTTCTTCATATTTTTTACAGTGTGGATTTTTATCTACTCCTACAACTGTAGTACCTGGTCCAAAATATTCTTTCCATAATTCTAAACTGCCACCACCAAATACACCAACTTCTAATATGCGTGGACTTTTACCTATATACTGTTCAAAATGTTTTTCATACAGTTCAAAGTAATGTATAAACTTATGACAGCGTTTGGTTAGTTTGTGAAATTTTTCTTCAAGTGTACTCATTTTGTAAATTCAATATCCCATTCATTTACTCTGTGTACTTTGTACCCAAACTGTTTAAGATAATCATCAAACATGTTTTTCATACCTTTTCGATTACCGTGTTCAATGGTCATAAAACGTATGTCAATTAAATTAAAGTTGATAGATTGTAGTGCTTCTATTTCGGCACCCTCAGTATCTAAACTCATGTAATCAATTACAATAGGTAGTCCTAGTGTGTCATTAACTATTGTTGTTACTGTGTCTGATTGTACTTTAAATGTTTCAATACCTTTGTCAAAAAACTTTTTAAATGATTTTTGATTACGCTCAATACCTGCAATACGCCCTAATTGATCTGCAGGATCTTTTTTCTTAAAATGTAATGGAACTTCGATGTCTACTTCGCCAGTGCCAATCCATACTGCTTTATGTACAATAGTGCTATTAGGTCTATTTTTAGTTAGAGGTTCAATTAATTTTGGATTTGCTTCTATACATAAACCAGTCCATTCGTAATCTAATTCTAATGTTGCTGTGTTACTGCCAAACAGTCCGTCATTAGCACCTATATCTAAAAATACTCCACTACGTCTGTGTTTAGCAATTTCTTCAATATAATACTTGTCTTGTCCTATTTGACTGTAGTATGTCATTTGAAATAAACTCCTTTAAGATGTGTCCAACATTCTCCTGTTTGAACATCTTTTTTATTCCACATACTGTATGCAATTTTATTTTTCCAATCTTGTAGATCAATATTATAATTAATATTCTCAATATCTTTTAAATGATGATGTGCTATTGGATGCACCATACTACCACCATCTAATGCAAATACAGGAATTCCTTTTACAACTGCTTCAACACCACTTAGGCTATTGTAAGTTACTACACAATGACAGTTTGCTAGATCAGCATCTAATCCTTCACCGCCTTGCGATCCACCTCTTGTTAAATTTGTACTAATCTCAACATTTGGTACATCAAGTTTATCTAAAATCCTTGTTGTAATTTTAACACCTCTGTCAAGGTTTCGTGGGTGAGGACGGATTATAATTTTTCTATCAGTATATTGTCTTATAGTAATAATTTGATCTACTATCCAATTGTATATGCTTTCGTATCCTTGCTCGTAAATTTTAACTAGACTACTGTCGCCTTCTTTTTGGCCCATGATAAGAATGTGATCACCTGGACTATGCCAGTCAGTAAATTTAATATTAGTTGCTTCTTGGAATTTATTCCAACGCTCAGGACCTACATTATCATTATTCCAGTTTGCATCATTCCAACGATAACTATTCCAACCAAACCGTAACCAACCTTTGTGTTCTCTAAATGGTTCACTTTCACTTACTATGTAAGGCTTATTACTATTGCGTATATGTAACATGTATTTTCCATGCCATTCTTCCCGTCCGCCGTGTAAAAATTTAGGTTTTAGTTCATTAGTTTGGTAGAAACAATCAGCACGTTTTACATCATAGTGTTTGAGGTCGTCAACTGTAGTAAACTTATCACCACATCTTTCAATACCACCTGCCCAGCCAAAATATAATTTGCTTGCTGGCGCTGGAAATCCTACCATACTAATCATACATAATCTCTCATATGTGACCAAGCACTTCCGTCAGTGAGCTCTTGAAACTTCCAATGACTCATTGCTAGTTTTTCAATCCACTGTTGCCTTTCAAATACATCTGGTGTTTCAATTTGTGACAAGTCTGTATTTGCTACAGGAAACGCTTGACTAATTTGCGGGTTTGGATCAGTTACAAATAATGGAATACCTTCAATAGCACTTGCTACACCAGGACTACTATTATATGTAATTGTAGCCCAAGCGTTTTGAAAATCTTGAACAATTTTTGGATTTACACTTACATTATATTTTTTCTTATTTAAATATTTTACAGCATGTTTGTCGCCTGGGTGACCTCTAACAATTATAGGCCTATCAGTAAATTTACGTAGTTGTTTTATAGTTTTATCTAACCAGTCTACAACCGGTAGTCCGGACATACTCCAGCCACCATTACGTTGGGTACAAATTAAAATATGTACACCGTTTGATCGCCAGTCTTTCAAACTTAGTCCAAGGTCTTGTTGAATCTGCTTCCATCTATTAGGATCTGGATTATCGCCAAAGTAATTACCTGTAGTAGGAAACACTCCGTCCATGCTATAGCGTGAATAATGCATAGGATGAAACTTTCCTACATCATAATTAAAAAGGTTACTATCGCACATAATACTATGCTTACCTTTTAATCTTGCTTCTTCAACTGCATATTTTCTTACTCTAAGATGCGGAGTCAAAACACTATTAGCATGTACCCATCCTTGGATCATGTTAACATCACTTTCTAATATATTATTTCCAGCATGTAATATTCCATTATCCCCATTTGCAATCACACCTTGTATAAATCTTTTTAACACCTCTACTTTGTGAGGAGATTTATGTGCATTAGGAACTCCGGCTGCATATGCTACTACAGTTTTTTTGTTCATAGTTGTTGAACCTCTTGCCAATAATTTTTAGTAAGTTGTACACATTCTTCTAATGCATGAGGATATGTAGGAACATCATCGATAATATCATTCCATACTTGAAGTTTAGTTAATATATATGGCTTGTGTTTTAACCCATAAAATTTAGTACTCCAGGGTTCAGTAACAATAACCTTACGTCCTAACAATGCTCCCCAGTATGCTCCATGATAACTGTTAGTAATAATTGTTTCTGCACTACCTAAAAGCTCTATAGTTTGTTCCATATTGCCACCACTGTTAATAAAACGTGGAATTGAATCACTGCCAAAGTTTGTTGCTTTAATTAATTGTTTCTTATGTTCAAACCAAATTACTTTGTTTCTTATAGGATATTTTTTTGCTAGTGCAGGATGCATACAACTAGCACAAGGCACATACTTAAACGGTTGTTTATAATCACGTATGCCAACCATATCAAAATAATTCATCCATCCAGGGTATGCTATTGACTTAACACGTTTTGCCACATCTGCATTATGACCTGCTCCCCATAGTATTCGAGGTTGTCTTGTATTGTCTAACTCATTAAGATATTCATGGACCAATGGCTGTAACTTTGCCATAAATCGGTCTCTTGGTTTTGCATTAGTGTGCTGTACGATATTCCATACATCTGTCCATTGTTGCATTACCTTTGCAGTGTCTGGTGCTTGTAATAATTGTTCAATAACATCTCCAAACATTTCGTTTCCTAACAATCCGCCACCGCCAATTACTAACGGAACATCAGTAGGAATTTGTTCAAGGCTACAGTTCATTATGTCTATAACTCTATATTCGTCCTTGTTTAAAAAATATTGAAGTGGGTTTGCAGCTAGATCGCCAACATTATTAGGGTCTGATCGATGTACAACTGCGTATTTAATTGGCATGTTTATCCTCCATTAGTATACGGTGGGCAGTTCCGTTTTTAAGTTCATCTATATGGAATTGCCCGTATGCTAGATGACACGCCCAAGCATATACTTCATCTTTGCTAAGATGCTTTGGCTTTTCTATATTCCATAAATTTTTGTTTGCAACTGGATCAGCTGCTGTTGGTGCAAGTGTAAATGCCGGTATGCCGTACAAAATACTTTCTATTGCTGCAATACTATTGTATGTAACAAGTGCATGTGCGCCGTCTAAATCTTGATAGATAGTTCTACGTAATCGTTGAAACCGTGGTTGTTTTTCTCTAATAACAATTGGACGATCAGTATACTTGCGTATTGTTTCTATTGTTTCTTCTTTCCACTCATCTAATTTTACGCCGTAAAACTTACAAGGTTTGGAACTAGGTGTTACTAACAAGATATGATTGCCGCCTTTTTTCCTAGTATGAATTTTTGTTTTTAATTTTTCCCAACGGTCGCTTGGACGTTCAATTATTTCATTGTGTTGTAATCCGTTAGGAACAATTCTATGATATAGTTTCCAGCCCATTGGATTTACTTCACATTTGTAATTGCCAACATATCCACTATCCATGTAATAAAAGTTTTGGTTAGATTTTTGACACTCCCAAATAACTTTACGTTTGGCTAAACTTCGTATTAATATAGAATCTTTTTTATCCTGATAGTTATAGTCGTAATCATGTATAGGAAGTTTTGCTCCTTTTGCATACATATTAATGTATTCGTCAGTAAGATTTTTACTTAAACATATCATATAGTTCTTGTTTCCACAATTCGTTATATTCACAATCACGATAGTTTTCAAACCAAGGACCACCTTCTGTATAGTGCAATAGTTTTGGTGTGCCGTCTTTCGGCTCTTTGTAGTGTCCTACTAACCAATTCCATTCAGGTGATAGTTCACCAATTAACTCGTCCTTGCCTTCTAACCAAGTAAATCTATGAAAATATGCACCGTTAAGTTCTTTCTCATTTACTAAGTCTATGTTAAGTCTTTTGTTAGCAGGATGTCCGCAATTGATAAGCATCATACTAGACCAATTCTTGCGTGGATAAACTGTTTGTGTTTGTCCATCCATCTTTATACCTTCTTTAGGTGCGTAGTCATGTTTTACACACATTATTGCTTTTGTATCGTCTGCTTGTGCAAACAACTCTGCAATGTCTGTTCTAAGTAGCATATCACAATCCATAAACACTGCCCAGCCATTAAAGTTAGCAAGTTCAGGAACTAAGAATCGAGTAAATGTAAATTCAGTACTAGCAAGTTTATCTGGAGATCTTGAATACCATCCTTGACGTTTAAGGTCAGTTTGTTTTAACGGAATAACTTTTGCAGTTGGACTGTGTCGTTCAATGCTGTGTTTACATACTTGGTATGCCATATCTTCTCTTGTGTCGTAACCTACAAATACTTTCATTAATTTCTTCTTTCTATATCTTCTTCAATACATTCTTCTCCGTATTGGACTTCTAATACATGTACAGGCTTATCTGTATCATTAAATGCTCTATGCCAAGTTTCACTACCTATAACAACACCGTTTGCATGTTCTTCTATAACAATGCCATTTTGAATCCTGCCGTCATCTATTGCTATTGTTACTTTTCCTTTAAGAACATACCAATGTTCTGATCGTTTAAAATGTCGTTGATCAGATAAACTACATCCAGGATTAATAACTAACTCTTTAACTTTGTAGTTAGGTTTTTCATCTAGCACACGCCAGTAGCCCCAGTCACGTACAGTCTTTTGTGTTTTCCAATCGTCTAAAATCCAACTACTTGAATTCTTTTTATTTGCGCCACCAACTCCCCAATAAAATTCAACATTAGGATGATTTCCGTATGTAACGTATTCAGGGGTAGAAGTATTTGTTCTATCACCGCCATTAGCAAAAATAATCTTACCTACGTTAGTTGACATAGTATGGAAAATTGCTGCACAAGCACTATCGTCATCATCGTCAAATCCAATAACTTTATCTACTACTTCAAGTTCTTCAATAATAGCACACCGTTCTTCAAAAGGCATAAAGTGTTTGCCTTTTTTCCTAGCAAGCCATGCATCTGAATTTATACCGACAATTAGTTTATCGCCAAGTTTCTTTGCTGATTTAAAATATTCAATATGTCCTGAGTGCAGAGGATCGAATCCTCCTGTAACTAATACAATTTGTTTCATAAAAGTATTTATATATGCACTTAATAGCTTAAATTTATTATGGTTTTTCTATAGCAAAGTCTATACGCATTTTGTCATTTTGTCCACTAAACACTATATTTCCATTAATGTGTCGGTTAACAAGGTTAGTCCACCAATCAATATTTTCTATAATTAAGTGAGCATTACGTCCGTCTGGTAAAACTTTTCTAGCAGGCATAGTATCAATACGCAACCATACATATTTTGTGCTGAGTTCATTTATATGTTTTAACACTGTGTGTATATGATCGGGTTCAATATGTTCAAGTACATCATTACTAAAAATGCATTCGTAATTTTGTCTACTAATTTTGTCAAACATAATAACTGCTGGATCGTAACCTTCTATTTTTATGTTAGAATATTTATTTTGCAAATGGCTTAATATTGCTCCTTTGCCACATCCATAATCTAGCATAGTTATTGGTTGCCATTTTGTTAAGTATGTTTCAAAATCTCCAAGCTCTTTTAATTTTCCGCCAAAGCCTTTTTTCTTTTTTGGATTGCCGTGTAGTGATTTTAGTTGTTGTAGATATTCGTCTGAAAACATTTATAAACCTATCTGATATTGTTCAACTGTATTTAACGCAAAACCAGATTCCATTTCTTTCCACGTAAACTGACTATACGATAAACTTTTTAACCACTCGTATCTATTATCAGAATATACTAAATTTTCAATATTTTCAAGTTTCATTTTATGTAATCCATCTAATGCACTTGGCGCTAAATTTATGCACGGTATTCCGTGTATAGTACTTTGCACAACACCCATACTTTGTAAACTAATTATTGCATAGCAATCATCTAAGTATTTTACTAAAGGATCATAACTACGAATTTTTTTGTTATCTTTATATCTAACAAATATTTTACGGTCAGTAAGTTTTAACAGTTTTGTTTTTACATAACTTACCCAATCTTCTATATTACAATTTGCATAATAGTTTAACGGATCCGGATTAGGGGCAAGTATAATTATATAGGATCCGTTTTTGTTCCAAGGTTTTATATCGATGTCTTGTAATCTATCATCGGGTACATCTATAATTTTATCTTGTTGAAATTTATTATACGACATCCGCCAATAGTGTGTAACTGTATTATTTGGCTGTATATAACCTTTATCAATATTAATAAAGTTACATTCTTTACAATTTATGATATTGTTGTATGATGTTCTAAAGCCGCCAACAAAAAATATATCACTGTTTACAGTTGAATATGCTGTAGGTATAGATTGTGTTGATGACAATAAATCTATCATGCCGTCAACTAATTTAGTTTGGTTTAATTTTGTAAATCTTTTATAGCGAGGCATCTTCCATGCCAGCTACACGTAGTTTAACTACATTAGTAATTTGCCATTGCTTTTGATCAAGTCCTTTAAGTAGACCTAACCATTTGTTACGCATTAGTGCAAACTCATTAATAATCTTTTCATAGTCAACAACGTCTGCCTCACCGTCTACGTATTTTTCAACGTCACGGC
>ERZ1047472.3285-NODE-3285-length-10751-cov-5.759162_pt1 | contig 10751 bp, 10 predicted proteins | sample MGYA00383095_ERZ1047472 | MGnify/ENA primary metagenome ERZ1047472 (study PRJEB29581, sample SAMEA5548365) | metagenome | biome: marine; feature: coastal; material: water | depth 1 m | study: Short-term variability in the microbial, nano- and picoplankton...
CCTGAGGAATAAGCTCTACATCCAACTCGCCAGAAAGCATTTGACGTTCAAATTCGTCATTCTCTCCAACATAGGAAGAGATCATTTTTTTGATTTGATGTTTTTGTAATAAAAGTCCTAATCCAAAATCATCTACTCCTGCATTGTTCGAAATACAAGTCAAGTTTTTCACATTCAAAGCGACCAATTCTGAAATAGCATTTTCGGGAATACCACACAGGCCAAAGCCTCCTAAAAGCATCGTCATTCCGCTTTTTACGCCCTGCAAAGCGTCTTGTACATTGTCTACTTTTTTGTTAATCATAAGCGTGTGTATTTTGATTAAATCTTATCTAAAAGTCAATATCTGGTGTAATTGTTTCTTGTAGAGCTGAATCTTCAAGCTCTGATTCTGGTACATCACACTCTGTTTTTATGGAAATACTTTCTGGCTTTTCAAATTCTTCTTTCGAGATTTCAAGTTCTTCTATAGCATAACACCCTTTCATGTAATTGGCCCAAATAGGCAAAGCCATTGAGGCTCCTTGGCCATAAGTAATAGTCTTGAAATGAGTGGCTCGATCTTCGCCACCAACCCAAACGCCTGTTACTAAATTTGGAACCATCCCCATAAACCACCCATCACTATGATTCTGTGTTGTTCCCGTCTTTCCAGCAATCGGGTTGTCGAATTCATAAGGATACCCAGTTATGATTTCTTTATATACCGCTTGATTCTTGGCAAAGCTATGCCGTAAACGCTGCCCAGAACCAAATTGGGTTACGCCTTCCATTAAATTGATAACCACATAGGCAATCTCCTCACTTAAAACATCTTTTGTTTCTGGGGAAAATTGATAAAGTAATGTCCCATTTTTGTCTTCGATGTGAGTGACCATGACGGGGGTTGTGTATACGCCCTTATTGGCAAATGTAGAGTAAGCGGCTACCATTTCATAAACGCTTAAATCTGGTGTCCCAAGAGCAATGGATGGAACAGCAGGCATGTTCTGTTCTACGCCTAAACTCTTGGCTAAATCAATGACGGGCTGAGGGCCTATTTCATTCATCAATCGAGCGGTAATGGTATTTCTAGAATTTGCCAAAGCGGATTTCAATGTTTCAAACCCAGAATAATTTTTACTTGAGTTCTTTGGAGCCCATGGTTTCATATTTCCATATTTAAGAGCTGGAATCGTGATTTGTGCTTTGGGTAGGGTGTCGCATGGCGACAAATGAAGTTGGTCTATGGCTGCAGCATAAACAAATGGCTTAAACGTCGAGCCTACTTGACGTTTCCCTTGCTTTACCATATCGTATTGAAAATGTTTGTAATTGAATCCTCCTACCCACGCTTTTACAAAACCCGTTTGTGGCGCCATAGACATCATTCCAGCTCTTAAAAAAGATTTGTAATAACGCATAGAATCCATTGGCGTCAATACGGTGTCAATTTCATTGTTGGGGGCTGTCCAAGAAAAAATTTTCATTGGCGTTGGTTTCTTAAACGATGCAATTATTTCGTCTACAGGTTTTTTAAGATCGTACCGCATTTTACGCCATCGTTCAGAGCGCTTCATGCCAAGATTAAGCAGCTTATTTATCTCTTCTTTTTCTAGATCTAAAAATGGTGCTGTTGGGTTTCGTCGACGGGTGTTTTGTACAAAAAATTCGGCCTGGAGTGCCTTCATGTGGCCGGTCACAGCGTCCTCAGCAATTGACTGCATTCGCGAATCAATTGTAGTGTAAATTTTCAGTCCGTCTTTGTAAATATTATACTTCTCGCCATTGGGCTTTTGGTTTTCTTTTTTATTGACCCACTCTTTCAAAAACGTTTTTAAATAAGCCCTAAAATAAGTAGCAATTCCCTCACGATGCGACTCTGGCGTATAATTTAAATCCAAGGGTGTTTGCTGGAGTGAATCTTTTATACGTTTGTTGATATAGCCATATTTTTCCATTTGTGAAAGCACTACATTACGGCGATTTTTCGTCCCTACAGGGTTTCGTTTTGGTCGAGGATTGTACAAAGATGAATTTTTAAACATCCCGACCAACATCGCGGATTCTTTGATGTTGAGCTCTGAAGGTTCTTTGCCAAAATAAATGCGTGCTGCGCTACGAATCCCATCAGCATTGTTGCCAAAATCATAGATGTTGAAATATTGTGCTATTATTTCTTCTTTGGTGTATTGCTTTTCGAGACGGGTAGCAATAACCCATTCTTTTATTTTTTGAGTAATTCGTCCAAAAGTATTTCTTGAACCTTCGCCATGAAAAAGTTGTTTGGCTAATTGTTGAGAGATGGTACTTGCTCCTCCTCCTTTTCCGAGTTTGATTAGTGCTCTTAATGTCCCGCGCGCATCTATTCCAGCGTGGTCAAAATAACGAATATCCTCGGTAGCAATGAGAGCATCGACTAAATGTTTTGGAAGTTCGTCAAACCCTACAGGAGTTCGGTTGTCTTCATAATAAAATTTCCCAAGAGTCACACCATCGGAAGAAATGATTTCTGTTGCTAAATTTGTTCTTGGATTTTCAAGAGCTGTATGATCAGGCATAAAGCCAAAGACACCAAAAGAGGCCAAAAGAAAAACTAAGGGAACAATGCAGATTCCACTTAAAAATAAGATCCAAAACCAACGCTTTGGCGTTGATAAATCAGTCTTTTGTGTTGTTTTTTTCTTTGTCATGATTTATAATACTATTCCAAATTCTCGATACAAAAGCCAACGTCCAAGACACCGGCTAAAGAAGTAATCCCTGACACTTGATCAAGTGCGCGCATAGCGTGGTTGATGCTGATTTTATAATCTCCTTTTTCAGCAAATGCAAAAGGGCTTTCGTGTCCTTTGTACCAAAGCTTATGCTCTTTTATGGACATTAGTCCTTCGCCCATCATAGAGCCATCTGGTCTAGCCATTTGGTATTCCAGGGTGTCTTTTTCGACTTTCCCATTGGGATACTTTAAGTCGACTATAAGATACAAATTGCTGTATTCGTATAGTTCAGATGTTCTGAGTTTAATATACAAATTTTGTTTTTGAAGGGTATCATTTATAGTGAAATCATAAGAAACAATTTCATGTTTACTCCAACCGTCATCAATTGAAGTGTAGCGTTCAAAGACATTATTTTGGCGACAAGAAGTCGTCAAAAAAACAACTAAAATGCTAAACGTTGCCCTAATTTGCATTGTTTTGAGGTTTCGGTCTCTTGCTTCTTTGGTTTTTTTCATTTTGGGGCTTTCGTTTATTGTTGCGTCTTCTCTTTTTTTGCTTTTGATTTCTTTTTGGGCGATCAAATCGAGTTAAACTATCTTGTCCAACAACGTTTTCAAAATCAATTTTAGTGTCCGTTGTTGCAGAAAGTTCAGCTGCATATTCTTCCAGACTTGATACTTTTTCTCCAGATTTGTTGGTGGTAATAATTGAGTTGGCTTGTTCTGTAGTTAATTTAAACCAATTCATCCACTCACCTTCATAGGCATACCACATAATCCCTTTAAAAATATCTGTTTTTTGACATACAGCAGTACCTTTTTCTGTTTTGAGTTTAATACTTGTTTTTGGGAAGGATTTTAACGCATCCAAATAGGCGTCTAACTCATAATTTAAACAGCATTTCAATTTTCCACACTGTCCTGCCAATGTTAATGGATTTAAAGAGATTTGCTGGTAGCGTGCCGCAGAGGTGCTCACCGATCTGAAATCTGTAAGCCAAGTCGAGCAGCACAACTCTCGGCCACAAGAACCAATACCTCCAAGACGTGCAGCTTCTTGTCGAAGTCCAACTTGTCTCATTTCGATACGAATTCTGAATTCTCGAGCATAAACTTTAATGAGCTCTCTAAAATCCACGCGGGCATCTGCCGTGTAATAAAACGTGGCTTTACTTCCATCGCCTTGAAACTCAATATCTGATATTTTCATGTCGAGCCGCAAATCTATAGCAAACTGTCTGGCTTTCACTTGCATTGCTTCTTCTTTGTCTCTACACTCAATCCAAATGTCAATATCTTTCTGTGTTGCTTTTCGGTAAATTTTAAGACTATGATCTGGTGTTTCAGATATTTTTTTGCGTTTCATCTGAACTTTGACCAACTCACCAGTAAGGGTTACCATGCCTACATCGTGTCCAGACTCGGCTTGTGTAGCGACAACATCGCCAATACTTAAAGTAAGGTTTTCTGTGTTTTCGTAATAGTGTTTACGCCCATTTTTAAAACGCACTTCCACCCACTTAAACGGTTGAGCATCGTTGGGTAGACTCATATTAGATAGCCAATCAAAAACGGTGAGCTTGTTGCAAGAATCGGTACCACAAGTTCCATTGTTTTTACATCCTTTTGGTTGACCATTTTTGCTTGTTGTACAACTTGCACACCCCATACGTTATCTGTTATATATTGTATTTGCTCATCATTTTGGATGAGCATCTGTTTTTAATTCAATTGATAGGTAAATATAAGCTTATTTAAGAACTTAAAAAAGATAGATTTCTTACGCCACTGAATCCGTTGAGGTTTTGGACTTCTTAAAGGTCTCAAAAATGTTTCTAAGATCTTTTTTGTAGGGTAAATGATCTGCCCGGCCTTTTTTGAAAATATCATTGCTGTTGCCTTGTCCTTTACGCAGTGCTTTTTGCTCTTCGTAGGGTAATCGATTGATTTCCATGCAAGCTGTAGAACAACAGTTCTCCATGCTTTCTTTACATGAATCGCATTGTATGAATAATAAGTGACAGGCCTCATTAGCGCAATTGACATGAATATCTGCTGGTGCGCCACATTGGTGACACTGTGCAATGATTTCGTCTGATATTTTCTCGGCGCGGCGCTGATCGAACACAAAATTTTTACCCAAAAATTTGTTTTCCAATCCAAGAGCATTCACTTGTCGTGCATAATTGATGATGCCACCTTCAAGTTGATAAACATTTTTGAACCCTTTGTGCTTATAATAAGCACTAGCTTTTTCGCAGCGAATACCGCCGGTACAGTACATTACAAGTTTTTTGTCTTCCTTGTGTTCCTTGAGTTGGTCTTCGATCAAATCCAAAGAATCTCTAAATGTGTCAACGTCGGGTGTAACGGCATTTTTGAAATGACCAATTTCGCTTTCATAATGGTTACGCATATCGACTAAAACAGCGTTTTCGTCCTCAATAAGTTCGTTGAATTTCAGAGCATTGACATGTGTTCCTATATCAGTAACATCAAAAGTAGCATCATTTAGTCCGTCGGCCACGATCTTATCTCTAACTTTTACTTTTAATTTAAGAAAAGAGAACATATCTTGTTCGATAGCAATATTTAGGCGGACATTTTCTAGAAAAGAAATCGTATCTAAATGTGTTTTAAAAACCCCAAAATTATCTGCAGGTACAGACAATTGCGCATTAATGCCTTCATGTGCGACATAAATACGCCCAAGAACATCAATGTCGTTCCAAAATAAAAATAAATGATTCCGTAGAAGCTCAGGATTGCCAATTTTGGCATACTTGTAGAAAGAGATAGTGAGGCGATCTTTACCTGCCTTTTTTATAAGTTCTGCTCTTTCATTATTGCTTAAGTTGTTGTACAGTTGCATGCTATACTAATGTTTAAGTTAATGAATATATGTGCTACAAATGTACTACTTTTTAAAATTGTGAAGAGCTAAACGCTATATTTGGCTAAAGTTTGTCAAAAAAAATGAAGCAACATGCGTTAAAGTTATATAAAAAGCGTTTTTGAATACATTAAATTTTAGAAAGAAATAGTATTTTAGCATGACTAAAGCAACCCTCTAAAAATTATAACATGAGCAACGAAAAAGAAGCAAAACTCAAAGCATTAAAACTAACCTTAGATAAACTCGATAAAGCTTACGGTAAAGGAACTGTAATGAAAATGGGGGACGCTCCTGTAGTCGATGTAGATGTCATCTCATCAGGGTCACTAGGACTAGATATTGCCTTAGGCGTTGGAGGTTATCCTAAAGGGCGTGTTGTGGAAATTTATGGCCCAGAATCCTCAGGAAAAACAACCCTTACACTACACGCTATAGCAGAAGCTCAAAAAGCAGGAGGTATTGCTGCATTTATTGATGCAGAACATGCTTTTGATCGTTTTTATGCTCAAAATTTAGGTGTAGATATTGATAACCTCATCATTTCTCAGCCGGACAATGGAGAACAAGCTTTAGAAATTGCCGACAACCTCGTTCGTTCTGGAGCAATTGACATGATTGTTATTGACTCCGTAGCAGCATTGACCCCAAAAAGTGAAATTGAAGGGGAAATGGGCGATTCAAAAATGGGACTTCATGCGCGTCTCATGTCGCAAGCATTAAGAAAACTTACTGGGTCCATAAGCAAAACAAACTGTACCATGATTTTCATCAATCAATTGCGAGAAAAAATTGGTGTAATGTTTGGAAATCCAGAAACCACCACGGGAGGGAATGCCCTAAAATTTTACGCCTCTGTGCGCTTGGACATCAGACGTTCAACACAAATAAAAGACACCGACGGAACAGTTCGTGGAAATAAGACCCGCGTAAAAGTTGTTAAAAACAAAGTAGCACCCCCATTCAAACTTGTCGAATTTGATATTATGTACGGAGAAGGTGTTTCTAAGGTTGGAGAAATTCTTGACCTTGCTGTAGATTTCGAAATTATAAAGAAAAGCGGATCATGGTTTAGTTATGACGAAACAAAGCTTGGGCAAGGTCGCGATGCTGTCAAGCAAATGATCAAAGACAATCCAGATCTTATGGATGAACTTGAAGAAAAAATTAAAGCAGCCATTAAAGGTGGTGTAGAATAAATTATTAAATTAATTAAATCCCTTTTTTAAGGACTTGAGCAGTAGGTCATAAACTTCACTGCTCATTTTTTTTGTAGCATTTTTTTCATAATCCTGAGGGTATAAAAAAGGATGCCCAAGGGCTCTCATCTTTCCTGGACTTCCACTAAAAAAAGTGTAGGAAAGCCGCTTTTTATTGTCAAAAAAAGTAATGGGTACCAAAGGAAGCTTATGCTCTATTGCCAATCGAAATGCGCCCATTTTAAAGCGGTCCAAAACAACAGACTCTGGAGGTACACCGCCTTCTGGAAAAATACAAATGCTTAGCCCGCTTTCGATACGTTGTTGCGCCCTTCTAAAAACAGCTTGCCGACTCATCGCATTGCCTCGGTCTACCAAAATACATGTTCGCTTATAAAAATAGCCAAACAGTGGGATACGTGCCAATTCTTTTTTTCCAACAAAAACAAAAGGATGATCTTTAATGATGACCAACATCAGCATGATATCGGTCATAGAGGTGTGATTAGCAACAAAAATATAGCTCTGCCCTTTTTCTAATTTTTGTGTCCATTTTATACGCCAATAAAACCCCATACCTATTAGAATACATTTGGACCACACACGAGCAAGTCTGAAAAAAAAACGATACCAAGAGGATTTTAAAATAGAAACAAACAATAAAGGAAATAAAACAACAATGGCTAACCCTACTAAAACATAGAACCAAACTCTATAAATTATCCAAAGTGGGTATTGTATGAACTTCATTGTCACCAAAACTACTAAAAAAATTGAGCGATTTGGTCAAAAAAAGTACCTTTGTAAAAAAATTAAAGCAACAACTGCCACATGGCCAGAATTTTAACAGGAGTACAAAGTACAGGCACACCACATTTAGGAAATATTTTGGGAGCAATCCTCCCCGCAATTCAAATGAGCAATGAAAGCGCTAATGATTCTTTTTTGTTTATTGCCGATTTACATTCATTGACACAAATCAAAAATGCAGAAATTCTGCGCCAGAATACATTGTCCACTGCTGCTGCTTGGCTTGCCTTTGGCTTAGACATCGAAAAAACCGTATTTTACAAGCAAAGTGATGTTCCTCAAGCCACAGAACTAGCGTGGTATTTGAGCTGTTTCTTTCCGTTTTCTAGATTAGAATTGGCCCATAGCTTCAAAGATAAAGCAAGCCGATTAGAAGACGTCAATGGCGGATTGTTCAGCTATCCCATGCTGATGGCTGCAGATATTTTGTTGTATGATGCGCACATAATCCCTGTCGGAAAAGACCAACTACAACATATTGAAATGACTCGAGACGTTGCGTCGCGTTTTCATGCAAAAATGGGAGAAACTTTCGTTATGCCTAAAGCAAAAATTCAGGAACAAACAAAATTAGTCCCTGGTATTGATGGACAAAAAATGAGCAAAAGCAAAAACAACGTTATTGATATTTTTCAAAACGATAAGGCTTTGCGCAAACAAATTATGTCTATCAAAACCGATAGTACTCCTCTAGAAGAACCTAAAGACTGGACATCGTGCAATTGTTTCGCTATTTATGAACTTCTTGCGTCAGAAAAAGAAGTGCAAACCATGAAAAAAAACTACGAAAATGGAGGTTATGGCTATGGTCATGCCAAACAAGCGCTGTTCGAACTCATATGTTCAAAATTTAATCAAGAACGTGAACGCTACAACCATTATATGGCAAATCCCGAGGATGTTGAAAAAGTATTGGCAATCGGAGCAAAAAAAGCAAGCCGAGTAGCCCATGAAGTTTTGGGTCGCGTACGTGAAAGATTAGGGTACTAAATCAATTCAAATTCTTTTCCAGGTAAAGGGCGTACAGCACCTTTCAATTCTAAATTTAAAAGCAAATATGCCGCCTTGGAGGTTGGCATTTCGCAGTTCAATGCAATTAAATCTAAAAATGTTTTCCCTTCTTTTTTTAAATAATTATAAACGGCTTGTTCATCCGGCTCTAGATTTACAAATAGTTTTTTTTGAATAGGTTTTACTTTGGTATCTAAATCCCAATTTAGGATATAAGGAACATCTGCTGGAGTGGACAGTAAGTGTGCATTTTTTGTTTTGATTAAATTATGACATCCCTCACTCTGAGCGTCGGTATTGCGCCCCGGCACAGCAAATACTTCGCGGTTGTACCCAAAGGCCAATCGAGCGGTTACTAGACTTCCTCCTTTTGCTCCAGATTCTATGACAATTGTTGCCACACTTAGTCCAGCAATCAACCGGTTGCGGCGCAAAAAATTGGAAGGATCAAATTTTGAAATACTCCAAAAATCAGTCACAAACCCACCATTGGCTTCTATCAAACTACGGTATTTTTTATGGGAAGATGGGTATGTATTTTGGAGCCCTTGCGCCATACAGCCCACCGTTTGTAAATTATGATTTAGTGCTGATTTGTGGGCTGTTATATCGGCTCCATAAGCAAACCCCGAAACAATAATAGGATCGAAAACAGAAAGCTCGTCTACCAATTTTTCGCATTGCTGTTTGCCATAATTTGTTAATTTACGTGTGCCTACAATACTGATGATTGGAGAATTTTCCCAACGAATATTCCCTTTTTGGAACAAGACAATCGGGCCATCTATGCAGTGCTTTAGACGAAAAGGATAATCATCATCGTCGAAATAATACGCTTGAATATTGTGTTTTTGAATAAACCCTAATTCTTGTTCTGCTGCTTTTAACGTTTTTGAATGCTGCAATGCGTTGACCACCACACTGCCTATCCCGTCAATGGATTGAAGGGCTTTGCTGGAAGCTTTAAAAACAGCTTCAGGACTTCCACAATGCTGAATGAGTTTTTTGGCGGTAATGTCGCCAATATTAGGAACGGCTTGCAAGGCCAAAGCGTATTGCAATTGTGTAGATTTCATCTGGGGGAATTTGTTTGTAAATATAAAAAATCTAAAGCACAAAATTCTTATTTGGTCCTTTATGGAAATTCAAAAAAAAATTATACATTTGAATTCATGCAAATAAGCAAGTACATAAGTGATCTTCTCTTCCGCTACGAATGTGTTGTAGTTCCTAACCTTGGGGCATTCTTGACACATAAAGTTTCGGCAGAAATTCATCAACATAACAATACATTTTATCCGCCAAAAAAACGCTTATCATTTAATGCACAATTACAATCCAATGATGGTGTTTTGGCCAACCATATCGCAGTATCTGAACGCATTTCGTACGAAAATGCCTTAGCAAAAATTGACAAACAAGTCACTGCGCTTAAAGCACAATTAGAAAAGAACGAAACACTTTTGTTGGAACACATTGGAACGTTGCAACAAATAAAAACAGGTCAGCTCGTTTTTGAACCTATATACCACTTAAACTATTTGACAGAATCTTTTGGTTTATCTCAATTTGTTTCGCCTGTAGTATCGAGAACGACATCCCTGAAAATAGCCGAAGCTCTAGAGCAAAAAACTCCAGTTATTTTATCTTCTAGAAAACGAAAAACACAATCTGTTTTTAAGTATGCTGCTGTAGCTATTGTCATGCTAGGATTGGGTGGGGTTTTGGGCTCGAATACTTATCTCCAACAGATTGAACAGCAAAATATTCTGGCACAAGAACAAGCTAATATGGCTTTGGACAATAAAATACAAGAAGCCACTTTTGTGATGAGTAATCCACTACCCGCAGTGACCTTAGAAGTCACAAATACTTCCGGAAATTTTCATATTGTTGCTGGTGCGTTTAGAGTTGAAGACAATTCAGATCGAAAACTTCGCCAACTCAAACGTCTTGGTTTTAATGCTCGAAAAATTGGCCAAAACCGTTTTGGATTACATCAAGTCGTGTACGATAGTTACCAAACAAGACCTGAAGCAGAACGCGCACTTTACAAAATCAAACGCACGCAAGATGCTGCAGCTTGGTTACTCGTTAAGGCGTTACCTTAACAACCCTTCTTTTTTTGTTTCAAACT
>ERZ1047472.3289-NODE-3289-length-10741-cov-9.750234_pt1 | contig 10741 bp, 11 predicted proteins | sample MGYA00383095_ERZ1047472 | MGnify/ENA primary metagenome ERZ1047472 (study PRJEB29581, sample SAMEA5548365) | metagenome | biome: marine; feature: coastal; material: water | depth 1 m | study: Short-term variability in the microbial, nano- and picoplankton...
ACCAGCATTAAGATGCAACTCAACGAGCAACAACAAAAATTTGTACACACCTGGGGAATCCTCGGTACAAACTGGGGTATTAACAAGACTATGGCTCAGTTGCACGCCTTATTAATGATTAGTGAGAAAGCCCTAAGTACGGAGGAGATGATGGGAATACTTCAAATTAGCAGAGGAAATACAAATATGAATGTAAGAGCTCTCGTAGAATGGGGTTTAGCGAACAAGGAGATGATTTCTGGTGATAGGAGAGATTTCTACAGTGCAAAAAAGGATATATGGGTTGTGGCTCGACAGATTGCGAAGCAACGAAGAAAAAGAGAGTTAGAACCGGTAATTAGTGCTCTTGTAGAGATTAAAAATGAGACTGACGATACCCAAGAAAATATGGAATTGCTGAACAGAGTAAACGATATTGAAGATTTCGCAATAAAGGTTGATAACATGCTTGAGAAATTCGAAAATAGTGATGAAAATTGGTTTTATAAGGTGCTCCTTAAATTGGTATAACTTTTTTTTGATACAAACTTTCAAAAATTATTGAAAGTACGATAATATGAATGTCAAAATAATAACATATAGCTTATACCTCGTTTCGGGGGCATTGATTACATTAGTTGTAGGTCGAGATTTATATAACAATGGATATTTACTCATACTTGACCTTTTCAAAAACAAGGATCTCGCTATTACCATCAATAAATTTTTATTGACAGGTTACTATCTAGTCAACATTGGATATGTATCGCTTACATTGATTCAAGTAGGGAAGATAGATAGTTTGGCATCTGTGCTTGAACAATTAGCTGTAAATACGGGACGAATAGCTCTTATTCTGAGCTATTTACACTTTCAAAATATTGCTTTTCTCGCAATTTTAAGTCAGAGAAGGCAAAAATTAACTCAATACTTTAATTAACATTTTAACCAAAAAAAATTATGAAAGATTTAATCGTAACAACCTATGTAGCGTACTTACCAGTCGCCATTTTATTGACTTTTGCAGTCGCAAGGATTTTCTTTAAAAACAGTAAAATTTTCGTGTTGGATATTTTCAGTGGTAGAGAAGATATAGCCAACAGCACCAACAGACTTTTTGAAACCGGATTTTACCTTCTCAGTCTAGGCTATGCCTTGTTCCGAATGAAGATCAATAAATTTGATTTCATCCGAACTGATTATCAAGTGATCAACGGGGTGAGAGAACAGGTCAAACAACTCACTTATGGTCATCAAGAGCTCTTTGAGGTTTTGAGTAGTAAGGTCGGAATGCTGGCTGTAGTGCTCGGTGTTATGGTTTTCTTTCTAATGTTTATGCTCTTTAGGGGTAAAAAGAAAAGTGCTGAAGGAAGAGCAAAGCGAGATGAACTAGCTAGATTACAACAGATATAGAATGATAAACTAATAATTCCTACGGTAGGCATAGTCTGCTGTAGGAACTAAATCACTTAGATATGAAACAAATCAATAAATACATTCAATACATCATATTCATCAGTATAGTAATTTTCCTTATTGCAAGCATATTCGAATCTGGCCTTCTTATCTGGTTACTATTTATTGCACTACCAATTGGCTTCACACAGTATGTTACATCCTTGATAGATGTGATTATAGATAGGAATAAAAGTCGATACAAGTATCATTTTATATTAAGCACACTTGTCTTGGTAGACATATATTTTGTGAGTGATTATAGCCCCATTCCACAAATGCCTGATTTGTTAGAAGGGTTATTAACTTCTATCGGTTTTGCTGGATCATTTGCGATTGCATTTTACTACTGGGGTATTACCTATCGCAAAGAGCCGGAGATTATGGAAATGGAACACAATGTCTTTGATTTATGAAACTATCAATTAATATCACTGGTTTCATAGCTTCATTATTAGCAGCTAGTGGGTTTGCATTGGTAAAGTCTAGACTAAATGATTGGTGGGGGATTAATGATTTGAAATCTGCCATCTTTTGGTTAGTAGTCTTTTCTTTGACAATAAGCCTTATATCAAAGACCGTATTAATGCTAATTCAAAATAAAAGCTCTATTTATCAAACACTTACGACTTTTGTTTCGTCATTTTTATTTGCGTATGGAGCTTATTTTCTAATGTTTATTATAATGGGTGGCTATGTAAACGCATTTAGTTTATCTTTTTTTTTAATGTTTCTATTTGGATCATTTGTTCAACTGTTGATACATTCCTTCTCTGCAATTTCGCTGTCAAGTAAAACAGTTATTAAACCTCTCGTTATAGTGGTTTTTGGATTCCCATTGATATTTCTTGCAGTAAGTTATTCAATCATCCTTTTACAATTTTTAGTAAATTATTAACAACCAAATATGAAAATTATACTAGCAGGCGGAAGCGGATTTATAGGTCGTTTTTTAGAAAATCGATTTAACCAAGATGGACATACAACCATAGTCTTGACAAGAAATCCTAAAAATTGAGTGATGTTTACTAAGATGGTGTTACCAGCGGCGAATGGGTTAAACATTTAAATGGTGCTGATGTGTTGATTAATATGGCTGGCAAGTCAGTAGACTGTCGCTATACTGCAAAAAATAAGCAGCTTATTTATGATTCTCGATTAAAGTTTACACAAGTTTTATTTGATGTGATAAATACCATGGACCATCCACTTAAGGTCTGGTTAAATAGTAGTACGGCGACTATCTATAGTCACACAGAGGACCGATCTATGGATGAGGAAACAGGAGAAATAGGAACTGGATTTTCTATGGATGTAGCTACTCAATGGGAGAGTACTTTTTATCAAAGCACATTACCCAAAACACGGCGAATAGCACTTCGGACAGCTATAGTTTTAGGTACTGAGGGTGGAGCGTTGCTGCCCTTAAAGAGGTTGGTGAAGTATGGATTAGGTGGAAAGCAAAGTTCAGGAAATCAAATGTTTAGCTAGATTCATCAAGAAGGTGTCTATCACAGTATCTTGTTTCTGATTAAGAATGAACAGCTTGAAGGTAGCTTTAATTTATCTAGTCCAAATCCGATAGATAATACGACGATGATGAAAGCGTTGAGGAGGGTATTCAAAATGCCATTTGGTTTACCTTCTCCGATTTGGTTACTGAATTTTGGAGCTGTTCTGATTCGAACGGAAACTGAATTAGTCTTGAAAAGCAGGTGGGTACTTCCAAAAAGACTGGTCAAGAATGGATATCAGTTTAAATATTCTACCATTCAAAACGCTTTAGAAAGTCTGATGCATTAAAAATCTATCAAAGTTTATCCCCGATTTATCACTTCGCTTTCATCTAACTCCAATATTTCTGCATATTTGCTCAATATGAGAAAATTTACTGTGCTGCTGTTTGTAGCGATTTCATTCTTAGTTTTTTCACAAGATAAATCACTTACTGTTCAAGATGCAATTAGAGGATATCATTTGTATCCCAAAGGACTATATGATATGCAGTGGCTCCCTGAGGGGAATTGGTATTCTCAGCTTCGTGTATCAGATGGGGAACAATCTATAGAAGTACAAGAAATAGCCAATACTGCAGGCAGAACTATAAATACGACATTAGAAGATATTAATGCAAATCTGAGTGAAGATACTCAGCTTAAACGTTTACCAAGAGCGAATTGGATAAATAATAAAGAGTTTCAATTTGTATCAGGAAGGGATGTATACGCATATCATATAGAATCTAAGAAAATAAGGAAGTTGGATGTGATGCTCTACACAGGAGTTACCAATCCCACATTATTTAGTAACGGTAAAGGATACTATGTGACCATTGAAAATGGGTTTACCTACGATTATCAAGGGATGGGTGATGTTGTAAAAAACGAAAATAAAGGCATTGTTAGCGGTCAGGCTGTGCATAGAAGTGAGTTTGGAATCACAGGTGGTATTTTTCCATCTGCTAATTACAGTGCTTTGGCATACTATGAAATGGATGAGACTATGGTCACCGAATATCCACTTTACAAGCTTGCCGATACTCCTGCAACTGCGAATATGCTCCGCTACCCAACAGCAGGGGCAAAAAGCCACCACGTAAAGGTGAAAGTGGTGAAGCTAAATACAATGGAGGCTCCTACGGTAGAAATAAAAACTACTGGTGATCCAGAACAGTACTTGACCAACGTAAGTTGGACTCCAGATGAAAAATTTGTCTTGATAGCAGTAGTCAATCGTGCTCAGAATCATATGAAATTGAATATGTACAATGCATCTACAGGAGATTTCGTGAAGACCCTATTTGAAGAAAGAAATGAAAAGTATGTAGAGCCCGAGCATCCAGCTATTTTTTTAGAAAAAGATCCGACAAAATTTATTTGGTGGAGTGAGCGAGATGGATACAACCATCTATATTTATATGATATAGAAGGTAATTTGTTACGCCAACTAACCAAAGGGGAATGGGTAGTTACAGATTATCACGGAATGAATGCAGATGGAAGTAAGCTCTTCATATCGGGTACAAAAGACTCTCCGTTAGAGAGACATTTATATTGTGTGAATGCAAAATCTGGTAAAATGGAGAACTTGACAGTGACTCCAGGTTATCACTCTATTACAGCCAACTCTGATTGCTCTATGTTCATAGATCAATTTAGTTCTACTGAAGTGCCAAAGCAAGTGAGAATTCTCGATGGATCAGGAAATTTGAAGGATGTTCTACACGAAGCAAACAATCCATTAACAGAGTACAAACTTGGAGAAATGAGTCTCGGTAAGTTGAAAGGAAAGAGTGGTGATGATTTATACTACAGAGTATTCAAACCGGTAGACTTTGACCCCAATAAAAAATACCCAGTAGTTTTATATCTATACAACGGGCCACACTTACAATTAGTAAGAAACAGCTGGCTTGGAGGTGCTAATCTATGGTATCAATATATGGCTCAAAAAGGATATGTCTTATTTAGTATTGACGGAAGAGGAAGTGCAGACCGTGGATTTGAGTTCGAAAGTGCGATTCACAGAAACTGCGGTGAATATGAAATGGAGGATCAATTGACAGGAGTAGAATGGCTAAAAAAACAGTCGTGGGTGGATAGCGAAAGACTGGGTATACACGGATGGAGTTATGGTGGATTTATGACGACCAGTATGATGTCTCGTCATCCAGGTGTGTTCAAAGTAGGTGTAGCTGGAGGTCCTGTCATAGATTGGACACTATACGAGATTATGTATACTGAGCGTTATATGGATTCTCCTCAAGAAAACCCCGAAGGATACGAGAAAACCAATTTGAAGAATAACGTTGAAAATCTAGAAGGTAAATTACTTATGATTCACGGAGGATTGGATGATGTTGTCCTATGGCAGCATAGTCTTCAATACTTAGAGACCGCAGTGTCTAAAGGCGTTCAACTTGATTATTTTGTGTATCCTAAGCATAAACACAATGTTTATGGACAAGATCGAGTTCACTTATATGAGAAGGTTAGCAATTACTTCTTTGATCATTTATAAATATGAAATTAAACCACCGATACCTCGTTGTATCTCTATTAGTGTTTTCTTCTTGTTCTCACAGTTTCGGACAGCTATCTAACTCGAAGAAGGATAAGAAAAAGTCAGTTGTAAGTTCACGTAACTTATCTGGTGTGAGTGTCCGCGATGAAGTGTTCATTTCAAATCAAGATTCTATTCATCTCTATGGTGAGTCATTCAGTGGGTTTGAGTTGATGGATAGTCAGGTAGCTGATTATGAAGTATTCATTACAGGTGAGAATCATATGTTTACGGAGAGTAATGCCCGTATCTGGCTGAAAATGATTAAGTACTTGCATAGGAATGCAGGAGTCCGAAACATTATGTTTGAATATGGCAACTCTTACGGTATTTTGGTCAATGACTATTTGAAGACAGGTGATACTAGTTTATTTCAAAGCATCAATAGATTTGCCTACAAAGAATATGGATCTGTCATTCAAGAACTCAAGGAATTCAATGATAGCTTGGCAGATGATGAGAAACTATATTTTACGGGCATAGATTTAGATAGGGGTGTTTATCCCATTGCTAAGACCTTAAATTTTTTACTTCCTGATGAGAGTAAAACTGTACCTGACTCCATAGCAATGCATATTGCCAGTATTAGAAGCCTTGCATCATACAATGATTTTAAGCTAGGGGAAGGTGAATCAGAAAATTACTTTGCAGGATTTCAGTTTAAAACGGGGAGTTCTTTGAAACTTATAAGTGAAAACTTCGAAAGTCAAGAATCACTTTACAAAGAATACTTAGGCAATCGATATGAAGAATTCAGACAAATCATCGTAGATGAATACCAAGCACGTCAGAAGTGGCAAGAGCTAGAATCTACCGGAGCTATTCAAGAATACCATTTCCGTGAGAACTATATGCACCAACGTTTTTTATCTGAGAGCAGCAGTCACCCTGGGAATTGGTTTGGTCAGTTTGGTAGATGCCATACGACAATGGATGTGCAGAGTAGTAACTCGTGTGAATGGTTTAGATTCAGCAGCTTGGCAGATAGGATAGAGAACAGTCCTGGAAATAGCTTCAAGGATAAGGTGATGACCATTGGTATTGTGTATAATACGGATAGAAACTTCGCTCCTGATAAGTCAGAAACTTTTGATTTATTCAATCCATACTTTGAAGATATGGAAGAGAATAGTGTTTCACTTATTGATTTGAGTAAGGACAGTCAGTTAGTGAAGAACTTTTCGAATGATTTCAGCCTGCTGCTTTTAAATAGTTATGATAAAAAAGGTCAAGCATATACCAATAGTGTAAGTTCATCATCCAACTCTAAAGGGTATGATACCAAGTATATATTTGGAATAGGAAGTTATTCAATAGACATGACATCACTGAATGACTTGATGAGAGATGCAGGTGCTAAGACACTATTTGATTCTCAGAGAGAAATTCGAGAATTTGCAATGTTGAATAGAAGTGGTAACTTTATCTCAGGCTTCAAAATAGGTAGCATAGTTGATGAAGAGGTATCTGTAGGGTCAATCGCTACTGGTTTTCAAGACTATGAGCTTTCTGGTTTGATGTTTAAGACTATGTTCTTCTACAACGTAACCCATAAGGTGAAAGTAATTGATTTACTACCTGGCATTGGATTTGGCTACAATCAGCTTGAATTATCTACTGAGCAAAATGCAAATGTGACTGGTAACGTAGCCAATGGATTTTTAGGAAGCAATAGAACGATAACCTATGAGAATGACGCATTTATATTCGATGGATATTTAGCTCTGGATATTAATCTAGGTAGGTTTGTGATCAACGCTACTTCAGGGTATACGTTAGATGTGTCAAATAAAAATTGGAAGTCTGGTGATGAGAGAATCAAAGGAGGTCCTAAGACTTCCTTTACTGGCTTTTTCCAAACTTTTGGGGTTGGAGTCGCTTTTTAGACGCGAATATCTTTTAGTCTTCTAGTAGAATGATATCTTCAAGAATATCATCACATTCAGACTCTAGTCCTTTTAGTCTTTCAGTAGCTTCTGAATACTCTTTGCCTAGGGCTGCAATGTCTTCTGAAGATAAACTTTCAGTGTCAGATAGTTTTGCTTCTATCTTTTGTGTGTGGCTTTTAGCATTTGCAGTCTGTTCTTCTTTCTGAGCCAGTTTCTTTTTCAACTTTTTAAGTTGCTCTTCAGATTCATCTCTTTGTTTCCATGAGTTCTTGCTCGGTTCTGCCTCTACAGTTTGTACCTTTTTCTTTTGCTTAGTGGGTTTTGATTTATCTTCCTCTTGTGACTGTTTATAGAGATACTCATGGTACGTACCTGGATATTCTCTTACGTCTTCGTCTTCTATCCACCATACTTTATTCGCTAGTTTCTCGATGAAATATCTATTGTGAGATACAAAGATGAGAGTACCCTCATATCGCTTGAGTGCTTCTATGATAATCTCTATGGAGTCTATATCCAAGTGATTCGTAGGCTCATCCAGAAGTAAAAAGTTAGCTTCAGACACTAAAGTCTTCGCTAGGGAAACTCTTGCTTTTTCACCACCACTAAGTACTTTTATTTTCTTAAAAACATCATCACCCGCAAAAAGGAAGCAACCTAGCATGCTTCGCAATTCCATTTCCGTTTTATGCGGTGTATCGTATTGGAGTTCTTCCAGTATCTCGTAATCCATATGCAAGATTTCGAGCTGATGCTGGGCGTAGAAAGATGGTTCTACATTATGACCTTGCTTGCGAGTTCCGGTGTATTCTAGTTCATCTGCTATGATACTCAAGAAAGTAGATTTACCCGTACCGTTGGCACCAATGAGGGCAATTTTATCTCCACGTACGATTTCTCTGGATACATTTTCAAATAGATTTTCTGCACCAAATCCTTGGGTGATGCCATCGAGTTCCATCACTACTTTGCCACTCTGCTTACCTACCTTGAAATCGATTTTTAGATTGGATTTATCCTCTTCTATAACCTCGATTCGCTCTATCTTGTCTACCATCTTCACCCTAGACTGTACAGCTTTTGCTTTACTTGCTTTTGCTTTGAATCTATTGATGAATTTTTCTTGTTCCTTTATATATTGCTCTTGATTTGCTGCTTGTCTGCTGATTAAATCATCGCGTTCTACTTTAGCTTTAAGGAAGAAATCATAGTTGCCATCCCATAAGTAGAGTTTTTTTCCACTTAGCTCAGCAGTTTTAGTAATCATCTTATTCAAAAACTCCCTATCGTGAGATACGATGATTACACTTCCCGGATAATTACTCAAATAACTCTCTAACCATTCAATACTGGGTAAGTCCAAGTGGTTAGTAGGCTCATCCATAAGCATAATGTCCGGCTCTTCCAGCAGCATCTTAGCCAATACCACACGCATACGCCATCCACCGGAGAATTCTTTCATTGGACGATCTAAGTCTGCAGTCTTGAAACCCAAACCTTCAAGGATTTCAGCAGTCTTATTGTCCATGTTGTATCCGTCCAAGGCATCAAACTCTTCTTGGTAATCGGCCATTTTTTGGATGTTTTCTTCACTTGGATCAGTTTCCATCAAAGCGTAGAGTTTCTCTAGTTCCTCTTGCACGAAGAGGGCACGAGCATAAGCTTGCTTAGCGTGTTCTAAGATGGTCTGATCTCCATCTTCACTGATCATGTCTTGTGATAGATATCCTAAGTTTACGCCTCCTGCTTTGTTTATGGAACCTTCACGCACATCGTACTGGCCCATGATGAGCTTTAGAAGGGTAGATTTACCCGCACCGTTCTTACCTATGAGTCCTATTCGCTCTCGTGGTTTTACAAACCAGTCAATGTCTTTGAAAAGGTAATTTCCACCAAACTCGAAGGATACGTTTTGAATATGAAGCACGTGTTTTTAGATTGAACGTACAAAGTTAATGAGTACATTGATAATGCCGAATAGAAGTTACTTTTATAAATATCTTGTTAAATTAGTGTTTTTTGCTAAATATCTTCGCTAAATGAGAAAGCTCTTGATAGTATCAATTCTTTGTTTGCCAATGCTCTTACTTGCTCAAGATTCTGCATTGTACGAATCTTTTGATGTCACGAGTAGAGCTCAGTTTCCTGGTGGAGATTATGGCTTACAAAAGTATATCGGTGAGCATACTATTTGTCCTTCAGAGGCTTTAGAAAAAGATATAATGGGCAATGTAATGCTGATGTTTACCATAGATACTGAGGGTAGGATAGTAGACCTCAAAAACCTGGATACCACGGTTCATCTCTTGTTGGTAGCAGAAGGATTTAGAGTCATTCAATCTACTAATGGTATGTAGACACCTGCAATCAAAGAAAATGAGAAGGTGCGTATGCTGTATCGCATACCGATCAATTTTGAAATGAACATTCAAGAAGAGAATGAGAAAGATATTGTCACAGAAAAACTAACTATAGCAGAGTCTGAAAATGACACGAAAGAGGCTGAAGAGCTTCTCAATATTCTTGAAGAGAGTGTCGCACTGGAAGACACCATTTCTTTGAAGAAACTATAAGATAGTTCCTCACCAGAAGAAAAGACTCGTGCAGTAAAGCTAAGTGAGATAGTATTTAAAGAATCTCAAGTTTATAAGCATTACGAAGTTACCGAGGAAGCAAGTTTTCCAGACGGAAGAAAAGCACTGCTAGAATACCTCGCAAAAAACGTGAACTATCCTACCTCAGCACCAGAAAAAGGAGAGTATGGTACTGTACTCATCCAATTCGGGGTAGGCGAATTTGGCCAAGTCTCAGAGGTGAAACAGATCAATTCTGGCGTCTCCACAGCTTTAGTAGAGGAATCAAAACGCGTAGTGCTCAGCACGAATAGGGTGTGGATACCTGCGAGCAAAGACGGACTGAAAGTCAGTATGATTTATACCACTCCTGTGAAGTTTCAATTGTTCTAAAGTCTTCATCTTCATAATCCTACTGCACAATACTTGATTATTTGTGTTCGTCGATTGGTAGAAGTCTCCTTTTGCTGAACCTGTAGGTCTACCGATATATTTGAGACTATGAAAAGATTTTTAACTGCTAGTTTTTTATTGTTATGCTTCGCTATGGTTTATAGCCAAGACAAAGTATATGAAAATAGAGAAGTGACATCTCCAGCCTATTTCCAAGGAGAGCAAGAAAAATTAAATTAATATATCAATGCTACTTTGGTCTATCCTACGGTTGCATTAGAGAATGACTATACTGGTGAAGTCAACATAGTATTTACAGTAGATAAGTATGGGAATGTGAAGGATATTTATACGGATGGGAGTGAGGTACACGAATCACTCACAGAAGAG
>ERZ1047472.3290-NODE-3290-length-10733-cov-5.661734_pt1 | contig 10733 bp, 3 predicted proteins | sample MGYA00383095_ERZ1047472 | MGnify/ENA primary metagenome ERZ1047472 (study PRJEB29581, sample SAMEA5548365) | metagenome | biome: marine; feature: coastal; material: water | depth 1 m | study: Short-term variability in the microbial, nano- and picoplankton...
AGATCATATATACCTGAATCAATTACATCATCTAATATAATTGTCGCTGCGCCAAATTTCTCTTGGAAAACTAAAACTTTTCCTAGAAGAGCTTGAGCTGCTCCTTTAGTCACACGACCTTTTTGATCCCACGATGTAGGTAATACATTTGAAGCGAATGTTAAGTCAGATTCTATCTGTGCATATACATTAGCTTGCGCTTCTCTGCCATAATCTTGCACAGACCCAAAACTTACTCTCACATCAATAGGCATCGGTATATCACCAAACCATTTTGTCAATTCAAAAAAGTAATATGCTCTTAAGAAAGCTGCTTGACCCATTACTAGATCTTTATTTTCGAAATTAGTTTTATTTTCAAATTCGAAAATGTAATTACATCTATTTACTCCAGCATACATCCAATTCCAAAGATCTTGTAAATTGCTATTTACAGGACCATGTCTCATATCATCTATCTCTTGAAACCCCGGAACATCATTTGCATTTTCTCCTCCACAAAGAGTATTATCAGATGCAAATTCACCCATCATGACATTGATGTAAGATGACTGCAGTAAATCATATGCTCCTATTAATGCCTGTTGGTAATCGTCTTCAGAGTTGAAAAATGTCTCCGAATTAATTTGGTATAATGGATCTACCTCTAGGAATTCACTACATGACTGACTTACCATTATTATAGCTGCCAGTATCCAAAATTTTATATTAGTTATTTTATTCATAGTCTATAATGTTATTTTGATACCTGCAATAAATGTTCTTGCTTGAGGATAGTATCCGTTATCTATTCCCGAGTCCAGAGGATTTCCAGAGGAAATGTTAGGATCATATCCTTGGTATTTTGTCAATGTAAATGGATTACTTACTGATCCATAGATTCTTATTTTTTCAAATCCGATACTTTGAATTCCATATCGAGGAATAGTGTATCCTAGTTGTAAAGTTTTGATTCGTAGGTATGAACCATCTTCAATAAAATAATCAGAGAATAGATTATTGTCGGTAGCTCCGGTAGTTAGTCTTGGTATGTTAGTACTAGTACCCTCACCGTGCCATCTATCAACGCTGTAAGCTGTCCTATTAGTGAGTGGAAGGTTACGTGCGTAGTTACGAACTAAATCTCTTCCTACCTGAGCATCCGCAAATGCTGAGAAATCAAATCCATGAATCTCTGCGCTGAAACTCATTCCAAATATGTATTCAGGAATAGGGCTACCAATAAATGTGCGATCTTCTGAATCGATTGCTCCATCATTATTACGATCTACAAATCTTAAATCTCCTGGTAGTGCGTCTGGTTGCGATGCGTGAGATTCTATCTCACTTGCATTTTGGAACACACCATCGGTTTCTAAGCCATAGAAATATCCAATTGGTTGTCCTACTTCCCATCGTGTTGGAGGTAATTGGCCAATTGAGAATCCTCCACCTTGTATAAATGATACACCGTCATTAAGACTTGTAGTTTCGTTCTTTAATTTTGATCCGTTTACTCCGAAATTGAAACTGATATCTTCGGAAAAATCATATCTATAGTTGATCGCTAATTCGATTCCAGTGTTCTTAATCGATCCCGCATTAGCAATTGGAAGTCCTCCACCAGGAGCAGTATATCCGGTAATCCCAGATACAGGGATCGAAAGTAGTAAATCATTACTTTCTTTAACGAAATAGTCTGCTGTTACGGTTAATGCTTCATCAAAAAGATTTAGATCTAATCCTAGATTGAACTGTGTGTTGCGTTCCCAATTGATATCTGGATTGGAAATAGCACCTACTGCTTGCCCAAATACTAAAGTATTACCATCGAAAACATATTCTGATTCACCATTGAGCCCAGCTACATATCGGAAATCTCCAATTTTATCATTACCCGTTTGGCCATAACTCAATCTCAGTTTAGCAAAATCAATAATACTATTATTCTGTAGGAATAACTCTTCGCTCATCACCCAGCCGACAGAAATAGAAGGGAATATTCCGTATCTGTTGTTAGGGCCAAATCTAGTAGTACCATCGCGTCTAATGATACCTGAGATAAGATATTTATAATTATATCCATATTGTATTCTTCCAAACTGAGACATCAATCTGAATGTACCAGCACCAGAGCTAGCGCCTCCAGGTCTGATCTCATTAGCTTGAGATACTGCTGCAAATTCGAAAGAGTTGTTAGGCACTCCAAATCCTGTTGCGTAAACACCTTGAAAGTTTTCTTCATACATAGAAGTTCCTGCTGTAACATCTATTTTGTGAACATTATCGTAAGCATAAGTATAATTTAATACATTATCCCAACCCCATGATGAGTATGTCTGTGTCGATTCGCTTACTGAACTTTCTACAGTATTGAATACTTTTCCTGATCCATAAAATTCGATAGGGGAAAAACCTCTATTCGTAACTAAAGAAAAGTTGAAAGGAAGGCTAGAAGTGAAGGTTAATCCTTCAGCTATATCATAACTTAACCCTGCTGTTCCACTGAATCTATTGACATCTACATTGTTAAATGTATTTGCGATCTGCTGTAGGGGATTGATTACTTCTGCACCTAATCCCTCAGCTAAAGTGTAATCTCCATCTTCATCAAAAGGCGTAAGTGTAGAAGGCATATTGAGTGCATTGAAAAGAACTGATCCAATTGCATTTTCACTAAGTGTTTTTCTGTTTTGCTTCGCATATGTTACAACAGAATTGAATTTGAGTTTCTCCGAAAGATCCACATCAAGATTTACATTTCCAGTATATCTTTTAAATCCTGCTTTTTCGCCACCTACAATACCTTGTTGATCAAAGTATGATCCACCAATAGCATATCTAGCTCTATCACCACCACCCCGTACATTTAGGAAGTAGTTTCTGATAGGTGCATTTTGGAAAACTTCATCTTGCCAATCAGTACCTTCTCCTAAATCAGAAATAACATTAAATGGAGGCGTTTGTCCACCATTAGCGTGGGCTTCATTAGAGAGAATTGCATACTCCGTTGCATTAAGTACTGGAATACGTCGAGCAGAACTCTGGGTGCCGACATATGCATGGAAGTCGATGACTGGCTTATCACTTTTAGTACCTTTTTTGGTAGTGATTAATACTACACCATTGGCGGCTTGTACACCATATATACTAGCTGAAGCATCCTTAAGAATGTTTATACTTTCTATACTATATGGGTCAAGTGCGCTGAGGTCAGCATATCGTACACCGTCTACGAGTATGAGAGGATTATTGTCACCATTTGTTGAGATACCACGAATACGTATGTTGTAACCGCCACCTGGAGATCCAGATTGTGAACTGATCTGCACACCAGCCGATTGTCCTTGTAGTGCTTGCTCTAATCTATTAGGGTTAAGTTTAGCGACCTCTTCAGCTTTCACAATAGATACCGCTCCTGTTATTTCCTTTTTTGTTGATGACCCATATCCGATTACTACTACTTCGTTAAGTAGAGCTGATGAAGAATTAAGTGCAAAATTCATTTTTTCAATTCCAGTTACGGTTGCCTTCGCAGATTCGTAGCCTACATAGCTCATTTCTAAAATGTCACCAACGGAGGCTAATATTTCATAATTTCCGTCCAAATCGGTAACAGTACCAATTGTAGTTGTTAGATTAAAAATATTAGCAAAAGCTAATCCTTCGTCTGTGCTAGCATCCGTAAGCGTACCAGTAATTGTGCCAGTTTGTGCCAATAATCCCATCGGTATTAAATACAGGAATATTAGCCATAGTCTTTGTTTCATATGGTTTGTTGTGTTAGTGCGATTATCTATTAATAATCGGGAAAAGATAAAAGAAATAGACAGAAAGAACATTTCAAAAAGTGTCTTTTGTCTTTTTGACGATCTAATAATTTCGATACTCTAATGAAAACTAAGTAGAAGTATGAGAATACCTGTGTATTCAAAAAAGTTAATAGTTGTAAGCCGAACGCCGCTCTCATGTGGCATTCAGCTTACAATAAAAATTATTTATATTTTTATAAATCTCTGAGTACTTCTGAATGTATCAGTAGTAAGAGACAAAATGTATGTTCCTTGTGGGTAATTGGCTACATTGATTGCATTACCTGTTGTGTTGTTTCCAATTTGGATCGTATTTCTTAATTCACCTTGTAGAGAGATGATCTTTACAATACCATTGTCAAATGATGTGAGTACATCTAAGTACATAAGATCTTGAGCAATAGTAGGGTAGAGGTTTATTAAATTGTTATTCGCTTCTAGATCGGTAGTATTTGTCATACAAGCTTCACAGCTCTCATAACAAACTACGCCTGTCGATGATACAGCTTCAGCTTCTGTAAGGTCTACTAATCTATTAGTGAACATTCCGTCCGGTGTTGTCACAGTACATGAACTACCTTCAATCAAAGATTCTTGGTTTTCACCATCCACTCCGTTTTTGAATTTGTATTCGTAGATGGTTTTGTCCAATTCTATAGTTACTGTCCATACACCATCCCCATCATCGTCAGTCATTGGGATATTACCCCAGTTAGAGAATTGCCCAAAAAGATTAACACCATCTGCACTTACCGTTGCAACTTCATTCATATCTACAGAGAAAGTAGTCATTGTAGGTTCTGCAGCAGGGGCACAGTTAGTATCAGTAGTACACTCAGCGAAGCAAGTGTTTACTTCTGTAGTCCCAGCGTCTAGATATCTGTCATTGAAATTGTCTGGATTTGCACAGTCCTGCCCTGCTATGTTTTCCTTACATGAGAAATCAGGGCAATTGCCATTAGTGAAAGTATAAAACCCTTCCCATCCTACAAGTCTTTCTATAGTAACACTATAAACTCCGTCTCCATCTTCATCGCTCATTTCATAGTTTCCTCCTGGAGCCCCAAATTCAGCACCTCCAGCTAACCAAACTCCCGTATCAGACGGATCATCTACACCTACGTTCCATGTAATATTTGCTGAAGTGCCACACGCATAGCAGCTTGCATAGCATACTGCATCTAAGTTCGTATCGGCAGTGACTGAGACTATTCTATTCGTAAATCCGTCTGTAGTAATTGTACAACTGTTTGTTTTATTTAGATCTTCCGATCCTGTCCAATCATCGAATGAGAATTTGTATTCATGTGATCCAATTGGTAAACTTACTGTAGTCGTCCATACTCCATCTGCATCATCGTCATTCATTGGATTGGCATTGCCTGACCACTCATTAAAAGCTCCACTTAGATACATTTGTGTGAATGTTTCAGTAGACTCATTCATATCTACATTAAAAGTAACTTCATATTCAGGAATTTCACCACTAGTTACTACTCTTACATTGTCGAAGTAAGTGATTACATCTACGTCAGCAGCATCTACCAGAAAATCAGCGAAGAATACTAGCTTGGAGTATGTATCTCCTAATGCTGGTGTGAAAGGATCTTCTAATGATGGTGCTGTGAAATCAATACATACGGTTTCCCATTCATTTACAAGGGTATTTGATACTGATTGAATCCAATTTGGTGCACCACCCATTGCTTCTTCAAATTTAACAGAGATAGTACCTATATGATCCATATGAACATCAAGGCAAATCATACCACTAGTCGCGTCTACTGGTGTCGTAGGATTAGGATTTGTAAAGGCTCCAGCCCATGGTTGTGCATTTGCTGGCTTATTAAGTTCGAATACAGTACTACTCATGTTGATACCTGACATATTAGGGTTCGGTACTGGTGCAACAATAGAATCAGCTAGTGTACTTCCAAAGTGAAATAAGCCTGCAGTTGTTTCCGCAGTTTCCGCATCTAAAATTATAGTTGTCGTTTCGCCACTGCCGCCACCATCTGGGAACACTATATTATCAATATATATTATTTGTTCTGCAGGTGCAGCTTCTCCTAATCCATGGAAAAGAACTAATCTAGAGAACATTTTTCCCGCAGTCATAGAATTATTAGCTTCTCCTGCCTGAGTTAAATCAAAACATAACGTTGTCCATTCGTTCAGTACATCGTTTTGCACTGTTAGTTGCCATTCGTCCTCTGCTGTTCCATTTTCTAACTTTACAGTAAGACTATTTGTTTCTGAGAAATGTACGTCAATACAAATTTCTCCACCATTGGTCGCATCTATTCCTTCTAAAGGATCAGGATTAGAAAACCCACCTGCCCATTCTGGACCGTTGGCTAATTCTGTGAACGGATATACAGTTGCACTTGTATTGATACCACTAGGATTAGGGTTAGCTACAGGGTCTAATACTATTCCTTCTTGGGCTCCTCCAAAGAATTGAAAAGGAATAGTTGTCTCAGGAGACTCGTAATCAAATACATTCTGAGCGTTTATCGATACCATTCCTAAGAATAGCATAATAGGGAGTAAATGTTTTTTCATTCTTTTAGGTTTATTTGATTATCCGATTAGTAAGTATGAGATGCAATGATCGACATAGATCTCTAAATAGTTTGACAATAATACGCCATAGATAACTGAAAAACAGTGAAAATAACTACATCTTTACTACATCATCGTCTAATTAATTTATATTTACAGATGTATGGAATATAGTGATAATTATAACGTAACTAATTGCAAGTCATTATTTTGTGTGCCTTTAATTCGCTTGATTGTTTGTGTTTTATTACTACATCATAGTACATTTTTACTTTCTCAAGTTAAAGTTTTAGGTATTCCAAATATAGAATCGTTTACAAAAAAGGATTATAAGGCAGGTACGTCTAATTGGTCTATTGTCTCCATGAATAATGGAAATATACTTGTGGCTAACAATTCTGGATTTTTGGATTACAATGGAGTAAAATGGAATCTAAAGACCTTGCCTAACAGATCTATAGCAAGATCGATATGTTTAGCAGAATCGGGTAGAATATATGTCGGAGGACAGGATGAGATAGGTTATTACATGGCAGATTCTATTGGGAATCTCAGATTTCAGTCGATTAGACAGCAAATCCCAAGCATACATTTACCATTGGAGGATGTATGGGAATGTAGGGCAATTGGGAATAAGGTATGTTTTAGATCGACAAACAAAGTTTTTATATACGAAGAGTCAATAGGTTTTGAAGTAATTGATCCAAAAGGAACGATTATATCGATTGATGATATCAACGGTGCATTCTATTATACAGATCTTACCGAAGGTATAGTTTCGGTTGATAGTCAGATTCCACTTCAATTGGAGGGAGAGACTTTAATCGGCACTCAAATTGTCTCAATATTAGCTTTCGGTGAGCAAGAGATGCTTATCCTTACTGAGCAAGATGGTGCCTATTTGGTATTAGATAATATTGTCCGAAGAATTAAAGAGACTACATTTGATATTATTAAGAGATTTAGAGTGAACTGTGCTGTAGCTATATCAAACGGTCAGTTTGCAATTGGTACTCAGTTTGGTGGCATTGTCATTATTGATCAGTATCAAGAAGTCATTTCTATCTATGACAAGTCCAATAATCTCATCAATAATGATGTCAGATCTCTAAGTACTGATGCATATGGTAACCTTTGGGCAGGCACTAATAATGGTATAAGTAAACTAGATCTAGCAGGTCGTATAAGAGTGTTCTCTCCTGACGGTGATGAACAAAGTTCTACGTACGATATTGCCTGCGCTAATGACAATCTATATATAGGCACTAATACTGGATTGTATAGAACGGGTATATCTAAAGCAGGTAGGAGTTATATGCATGATGGATTCACGAAGGTGCCTGGATCAGACGGACAGATATGGGGCATCAATGTAATTGATGATAAAGTACTTATAGGCCATAATGATGGGCCATATCTATTAGAGGATGGATCACTTCGAAGATTAGCAGATCGGCCAGGAGTTTGGAAGTTCATTTCTACAAAGGATGAATACCTCTATGTGGGAACTTATACTGGTGTTGATATCTACAAATGGCATTTTGGTGCACCAATCTATTATAAATCCTTGGAAGGATTCACAGAGTCATCTCGAATAATAATTTCTGTAAGAGAAAATGAAATTTGGGTTTCCCATCCATATCGTGGAGTATACAGACTTACTCATAATGATCAATTTGAAAATGTGATTATTGAAAAATACGGAGAAGCAGGAGGTTTGCCCTCTGGCTTAGGTAATTATATTTTTGATATAAATGGAATACCTACTGTGACGGCTAGCACCGGTGTATATAGTTTTGATAGAGTGAGCAATGTATTTAAAGAAAATACTAACTTTCATGAAATAGATTCTGACGAACACAATGTGAGACGTCTATTAAATGAGGGATATTATATTGCAGAACACGAAGTGGGAAAGCTAAATATAGTTCAAGAATCTAAAGATACTATTAGGGAAATATATCCAGAACTTAATGATGTTTTTGTTGGAGGTTTCGAGAATTTATACGAATTAGATTCTAATACAATTTTGATCTGTACTGATAAGGGAGTCATACTATATAATAGTTCTAATATTGGGGGAAACATTGCGCCTAATGTAGAGATACACGAAGTGAAATTGGCTACTAGAGATAATCAAATTCTACATGCTGGTTATGGTGTGATATCGGAAGATAATGTGGTTCTGCAATCCAATGAAAATGCTATAAGGTTTTTGTTTAACAGTTTTAACCATAGTGAGAGATCAAAATTTAGATATCGCCTAATTGGGTTGGAAGAGGAATGGTCAGATTGGACGAATGAATTAAGTAAGGAGTATAATAACCTATCACATGGATCATATAGCTTTGATGTACAGACCGCAGATATGTACGGAACCACATCTGTATCTAAGAGTTATTCATTCGAAATTAAAGCACCGTGGTATTTGTCTTCAGTTGCTAAGTTGCTTGTTATAATACTATTTGTTGGGGGATTATTACTGATCTATATTGTTCCTCAAAAAAAATACAAAACTGAAACCAAAGTATTACAATTAGCAAATCAACAATCGGAAGAAGAAATCGAAATACTCAAATCTCAACAGCTTGAATCTGAAATCGTCCATAAAAATGCTCAACTCGCATCTTCAACATTACATCTAGTACAGAAAAATGAAACGATTAATAAAATCCGGACAGAAATAGAAAGCGTTAGAAAAACAGTTAAAGATCCGGAAGCGAAGAAAGAATTGAAGAAGGTGATTTCTGTATTGTCCGATGATGAACGATTGGAGGACGATTGGGAAAGCTTTAGTGTGCACTTTGATCAAGTGCATTCTGACTTCCTTAAGCGACTGAAAGGACAATATCCTGAGTTGACTCGAAAGGATCGCAAGATGGCCGCTTACCTCAGAATGAATTTATCGACAAAAGAAATTGCACCGCTACTAGGTATCTCAGCTAGAGGTGTAGAGATCGGAAGGTATAGATTGAGAAAGAAAATGGAGTTGGATACTGGGATAAAGTTACGCAAGTATATGGTGGAGTTTTGATGGAAGAGAATGATTGAATTAACATTTTATAGTATTTTTTGAATAATACTTTGAAAATGGCGTGTTTACTATATCGGTAACTTAATTAATTAAATTTGACATATTTTTTGCTGTTGCTGCTTGTAGACGTTGCATTTTTGTCTAAATTATGAAAAGCTTCATAATTCCAATCACACGTTCAGTAGTAATCCTAGTAATGTACATTTCTATTACATATTCTTATCAGATCTATATTGTATTGATCTAAGGCAGATGATCAAAATCATATTTTTTATAAATGACTTCATTATATTTGAAACTAAATATAATAACTGTACTAATGGTAAAATATAGAAAAGAGAAAGACAGCATAGGATATATCAAAGTACCTTCAGATGCATATTATGGACCGCAAACGCAAAGATCTATTCAAAACTTTAAGATAGGTGGACAACTTATGCCTATCGAAGTGATTAAAGCGTTCGGAGTACTTAAAATGGCTGCGGCAAGGACTAATGCCGCATTAGGTGTATTATCAAAAAAGAAAGCAGTACTCATAGAAAGAGTATGTAAGGAGATAATAGAAGGAAAACTCGACGATCAATTCCCATTAGCAGTATGGCAGACAGGTAGTGGTACTCAGTCTAATATGAATGTCAATGAGGTAGTAGCCAATCGAGGACATGTACTTAAGAAGGGTAGTCTTGCTGACGAGAAGAAAACGTTGCATCCAAATGATGATGTAAACAAATCTCAATCATCGAACGATACATTCCCAACAGCTATGCATATCGCGGCTTATCATACGGTGGTAGATGTAACTATCCCTGGACTGAAAAAACTAAGAAATACACTTCATGCTAAGTCAGAAGAGTATATGAATGTGGTGAAGATCGGACGTACTCACTTCATGGATGCTACACCTCTTACGCTAGGACAAGAATTGTCAGGATACGCGTCTCAATTAGAGCATGGTATACGAGCGATAGAAAATACTATGGCCCACTTATCGGAGCTAGCACTTGGAGGTACTGCCGTTGGCACTGGACTGAATACACCTAGAGGATATGCTAAGAAAGTAGCCAAAGAAATAGCTAATATAACGGGCTTACCTTTTGTAACTGGAACTAACAAGTTTGAAGGATTGGCAGCGCACGATGCTATCGTAGAGACTCATGGAGCACTCAAGACTGTCGCTGTGTCTCTTATGAAAATAGGTAATGACATACGCATGTTGGCATCTGGTCCAAGGTGTGGCATCGCAGAGCTTAATATTCCAGCTAACGAACCTGGATCATCTATCATGCCTGGTAAAGTGAATCCAACACAGTCAGAAGCACTGACGATGGCTATGGCTCAGGTAA
>ERZ1047472.3292-NODE-3292-length-10728-cov-24.906868_pt1 | contig 10728 bp, 8 predicted proteins | sample MGYA00383095_ERZ1047472 | MGnify/ENA primary metagenome ERZ1047472 (study PRJEB29581, sample SAMEA5548365) | metagenome | biome: marine; feature: coastal; material: water | depth 1 m | study: Short-term variability in the microbial, nano- and picoplankton...
TGAAGGCCGATTTGAAAAGAATGACAGAGGAGCGTGACATTCTAAAAAAGGCCGCAAAGTACTTTGCCAACGACCCAGGGTAAAGTACGCGTTCATTCGCGATCACCGGCACGAATTTTCAGTAGGCGCCATGTGTCGCGTATTTATGTTGCATCGAAGCGGGTTCTACGCGTGGTTGTCTAACCCCGTCTCAGTTCGCGCGCAGGAAGATCAGCGGCTACTAAAGCAGATAAAGACGTTCTACATCGCCAGTGGTGGAACTTACGGAAGCCCTTGGATTCACAGAGACATGAGAGACGCAGGCGAGTCCTGCAGCGTCCACCGCGTTGCTCGAATCATGCGCGAACACCACCTCAAAGCTCAGATAGGGTATAAACGTCGATACATGAAGGGCGGGAAAACAGGCAGCATCGCCAGTAATGTTCTCGAGCGCAACTTTAATCCCGGCAAACCGAATCAAGCATGGGTCAGCGATATCACGTACGTGAGAACCCACGAAGGATTTCTCTATGTCGCCACGGTTCTGGGTCTGTTTTCTCGCAGGGTAGTAGGTTGGTCCATGGACAAGAATATCGACCGACATTTAGTGATACAAGCACTGATGACCGCGGTATGGAAGAGGCAACCCAAAGAGCGGGTACTGGTCCATAGTGATCAAGGAAGTCAGTACGGCAGCTCCGACTACCTCGCTTTCCTCAAAGAGAATAACCTTCAGCCGTCTATGAGTCGCCGCGGAAATTGTCACGACAACGCAGTCGCTGAGAGCTTTTTTGCAACCTTCAAGAAACGCGTTACGAAAAAGAAGATCTACGCTACTCGAGACCAAGCAAAGTCGGAGATATTTAACTTTATCGAGATGTTCTACAATCCGATAAAGCGTCATAGTCACACAGGCGGTATATCCCCAGCACAATATGAAAAAGACTATTTTTCGAGGCTAGGAAGTGTCTAGCAAACCCTGGGAGGTCCAAACGTCTGCTCTTGTGTAATCTCCGGGAGGCTTGTCAGGCAAGAACTCTAGTAAGCACTTTAATGCTTGTTTCGCATCGTTAATAAATTTTTTATCTTCTACACGACCACGCAGGCCGACATAGCTATCCACATAGAAGGAGGCTCTGGGCCTGTATTTGCCCTGCACTAACTCCAAAGCTGCTGAGTCAACGGCTTCCATTAATCCTTCAGATATAGCCTCACCCTTATACCAAATAGCTTCGAACTGCTCCTTTGGCACGACAGCTCTCAGCTTGTCTTCCATGTGGTCTAGAAAATCTGTTGCTATGTCTACAGGCGCGCTCTGGTCATTTATAGCATTGCGGTAAAGCCCAAAGGTATTGAGCTTCTCTATAGCTAACTCATAAGTTGGTTGCGCAAGAGTCTTAGGCAATCCGCGTTTCAGACGGCTAAATTCTTCTTCATAGTGTCGGTTTAGCTCTGTTGCTAATTTAGCGGCTTCGACATCATCTTCTGTCTGCAGGGACTTAAGTATGTGGGGCTGAGCGTAGTGAGCTTTTACACTGGAGGGAACATGTCGACGATAATGCCAAGTACGGCGGCCTTTTGGCTTAAATAAATATTTAACAGACACGTTGAATGCACCTAGAGCAAGTAAAACCATATCTTACCTCAATTACAAATATGTATACGAATATGTATACGGTAGAGGAAGATTTTCTGCTTAGGTTATTGATTTTTATAGATATTAAATCTAATTATGGTGCGCCCGGCAGGAATCGAACCTGCAACCCCCGGCTTAGAAGGCCGGTGCTCTATCCGATTGAGCTACGGGCGCGTAATCGTTGCGGATGCAATTCTACACCAATTAGTGAGTCGAACTAAGTCTTTGCTGCGCTTTGCGCGATAAAATGACCACGGGAGACCAATCGATGGTTTTATGACGAGGATATTGTCGAAGAGGAGAAAAATGGGGTGACTGACGGGGTTCGAACCCGCGACCACCGGAGTCACAGTCCAGGGCTCTACCAGCTGAGCTACAGTCACCACTGTTCGTGGTCTGGCGCCAGATAAGTCAGCTAGAGAACACTCGACATCACTCGAGAAGGCTAGAGACTGTAGCGCCAATCGGAGGAACGTGGTTCCTTCGAAGAGCAAATCCGCCAGAACAGGCCAGAACAGAAAGCCGGTGGCGATTTGCCGAATTGGTCGGGGTAGAGAGATTTGAACTCCCGACATCTTGCTCCCAAAGCAAGCGCGCTACCAGACTGCGCTATACCCCGATAGGGATCGAGTAAGGCCAAGCCTTTACTCGGAAGCTAGCTTACTCCGAATTCTTTATTTACACAAAGCGCTCGAGCTAACTTTACTACTCTCGGCTCTGCCCCAGTAATGCGAGCCCGTTTCGAGAGAGCGGCATAATACTGATGTCGACTCGCTTCGTCAACGATTTAAGCAGTGTTTTGCCGTTACGGCGCTTCTATTCGCCAGCCACTGCCGCCGCGAGCGCCGTCTTCAACAACCACGTGCAGCGCCGCTAACTCATCTCTGATTCTATCGGCCTCAGCCCAGTGTTTGTCGGCACGCGCTTGCTCCCTCGCCGCAATCAACGCCTCGATATGGGCAGCGTCGATCGACTCATCCATTCCGCGGCGCAAAAAGTCTTCGGGAGTGCGCTGGAGCACGCCCAGCACCGAGCCTAAACGCACGAGCAAGGCACCGAGTTGGTTTGCCGACTCGGCTTCGGTTTCGCCCTCGCCCTTGAGCCTATTAATCTCTTTGACTACATCCATCAGCACCGCAAAGGCTTCGGCGGTATTAAAATCATCATCCATCGCGGCGATGAAGGCCTTTTCGAAGCGACTGTTTGTCAGCGTTTTCGCACCGGCAGTATCGAGTCCCTTCAGTGCGTTATAGAAACGCTCAAGCGTACTCTCAGACTGCTGCAGGCTCTGTTCTGAATAGTTGATCGCACTGCGATAGTGGCTGGCTATTAAGAGATGACGCAGCACCTCGGCGTCATAAACCTTCAGCACTTCGCGCACAGTAAAGAAGTTGCCTAACGACTTAGACATCTTTTCATTGTCTATACGCAGCGGCCCATTATGCATCCACAGGTTGGCGAACTTAGCGCCAGTTGCCGCTTCGCTCTGCGCGATCTCGTTCTCATGGTGTGGGAACAACAGATCCGAGCCACCCCCATGAATGTCGAACGTGTCGCCCAAACAGCATGACGACATCGCAGAGCATTCGATATGCCATCCGGGGCGTCCGTAGCCCCAAGGAGAGTCCCAACCTACGCCGCCCTCTTCCGCTCGCTTCCAGAGGACGAAATCGCGAGGATCTCGTTTTAGCTCACCAATGTCGATACGCGCCCCATCTAACAGCTCATCCATTTTTTTCTTCGACAGCTTGCCGTAGTCGGCGAAACTGCTCACCGAGAAGTAAACATCGCCATTGGCCGCAGGGTACGCATTATCCTTTTCGATGAGAGTTTGAATGAGCGCCACTATTTCACCGATGTGGCCTGTGGCACGAGGTTCTTGATCAGGCGGGAGGACACCTAGCGCTGCCTCGTCTTCGTGCATCGCATCGATAAAGCGTGTCGTAAGATCGGTAAACACTTCCCCGTTCTCTTTCGCTCTATTGATAATTTTGTCGTCGATATCAGTGATATTACGCACATACTCAACCGCCAATCCCTGCGAACGCAGGTAGCGAGTGACTATGTCGAATGCCACTAGCATCCGCGCATGCCCCAAATGAAGATAGTCGTAGGTGGTAATCCCGCACACGTAGATGCCGACCTTGCCGGTCTCGCGCGGAACAAATTCTTCTTTGGTCTGGGTAAAGCTGTTGTAGATTTTCATAAATAATTTCTTGGCGCTAATGCGACGCGCGTAGACCTATAGTCTGATTGAATACCAACGCTGCGTTAGTTGAGTCCACCGTGTCGCGGGTGAAATAGCCCTCGCGTTCGAACTGAAAACTCAACGCCGAATCAGCGGACGCCGCTGCGGGTTCTACTAAACAGCCTTCGAGCACGCGCAATGAATCAGGATTAAGCAAGGTCCTGAAATCTTCGACGTCTTTGCTTTCGGGGTTCGCCACAGTAAACAGGCGGTCATAAAGGCGTACCGTCGCTAGCACGCCGTCTGTTGCCGACACCCAATGAATCACACCCTTGACCTTACGCCCTTCGGGATTTTTGCCGAGGGTCGCCAAATCGACACTGCAGCGCAACTCGGCAATCTCACCGTCGGCATCGCGGACGAGCTCGTCACAGCGAATCACATACGCGCCACGCAGGCGCACCTCGCCTCCGTTTACGAGGCGTTTGAAGCCGGGTTCCGCTTCTTCGCGAAAGTCGTCACGGTCTATGACAATCTCAGGGGTGAGCGGCACCGTCCGTCTCCCCATTTCTTCTTTCTTCGGGTGATTCTGCAGTGACAACTCGATTGCCTCGGGCAAATTGGTAAGCGTTACCCTGAGCGGGCGCAGCACACACATCGCGCGCGGCGCGTTATTATCTAAGTCCTCGCGCAGCGCGTGTTCGAGCATGCTGATATCTACCTGACTTTCACTGCGCGCTACACCAACACTCTCGCAAAAATTACGCAGCGACGCGGCGGTGTAACCACGTCTGCGCATTCCCGCAAGCGTCGACATGCGTGGGTCATCCCAGCCCAGCACTAAGCCCTCATCAACGAGCTGCTTAAGCTTACGCTTGCCCACCACCGTGTAATTAATCTTTAGCTTGGCAAACTCAGTCTGCTGAGGCAACACATAGGGACTATCGGACGATGACAGGTCGCTCACTTGTCTAATTGATTCGAGGTCTAGGCTGTTAAGTATCCAGTCGTAAAGCGGACGATGGTCTTCGAATTCAAGCGTACAGAGCGAATGCGTTACCCCTTCTATCGCATCGCTTATGCAGTGTGTGTAATCGTAGGTGGGATAAATACACCACGCATCGCCAGTCTGATGATGGCGAATATGCCGAATGCGATAGAGCACCGGGTCACGCATATTGATATTGGGCGATGACATATCGATTTTGGCGCGCAGGCTGCATAGGCCATCGACGAATTCCCCTTCGCGCATCCGCGTAAACAGGCTTAGGTTTTCGGCAATCGAGCGCTCCCTGTGGGGGCTATTGCGACCCGGCTCTGTGAGCGTACCTCGGTATTCGCGCGCCTCGTCTGCGCTCAAATCGCACACATAGGCGAGCCCCTTTTCGATAAGCTGCACGGCGAAGCCATAGAGTTGCTCGAAATACGAAGACGAATACCGCACCTCGCCAGACCAGTTAAAGCCGAGCCAATTGATATTCTCTTTAATCGCATCGACAAACTCTTGACTCTCTTTCGCCGGGTTCGTGTCATCAAAACGCAGATTACACTGCCCCCCGTTCTCGGCGGCAATGCCGAAGTTAAGGCAGATCGATTTCGCATGGCCGATATGCAGATAGCCGTTAGGCTCTGGTGGAAAGCGAGTCTGGATGCGGCCGGCGTGGCGATTAGACGCAAGGTCTTCGGCGACAATGTGCCGAATAAAGTTAGCGCTCGGTGCGCTTTCTTTACTCGTCGTGACTTCGTTTTGCGTTGGTTTGTTCGGATTTGTCATTCTGTTTCGCTTCCTGGCGCTACGCGAACCCTACAAAGGGCTTGATAAAGCGCGTATTATAGCCGATTACGAAAGCGGCACGCGAACCCCTTGCGGCCACAACGTCGAACTTTTACTCGGCATTATTTCAACAGTAGGAAGCTTCAATGATTGTTTTAAACACAAACCACGGCGCGATCACCCTTGAGCTAGACTTCGACAAAGCGCCCCTCTCGGCCGCTAATTTTCTCGACTATGCCAAAAGCGGGTTTTACGACGGCACTATTTTTCACCGTGTTATCGACAATTTCATGATTCAGGGCGGTGGCTTCGAGCCGGGTCTTACCCAAAAAGAAAACGGTGAGCCCATCAAGAACGAAGCCGACAACGGTCTCCCTAACGTGCTTGGCTCGGTAGCAATGGCACGCACCTCGGACCCACATTCGGCCACCTCACAGTTTTTTATTAACGTCGGCGACAACGGCTTCCTCAATCACACAAGCCCGAGCCCACAGGGTTGGGGGTACGCAGTTTTCGGCAAGGTCGTTGACGGTCTCGACGTAGTGAACGCGATCAAAGGCTGCAAGACCGGTTCAATAGGCGGGTATCAAGATGTGCCAACCGAAGACGTGATTATCGAATCGGTTACGGTAAGCGAAGACTAGGCAGCCTTGCTGATGACCCAGCCCGATTTATCGCACCTGCCGACACTCTTGATCTCGGATTTGCATCTGCAAGACTCAAGGCCCGATCTAACCCGGGCCCTGATGGGCTTTCTCGATGAGTACCGAGGCCGCTGTTCGCAGCTATTCATTCTTGGCGATCTGTTCGAGGCTTGGATTGGCGACGATGACCCTTCAGCGCTCGCCGACGAGGTTGCGGTGGCGCTAGCCGACTTCGCGTCCACGGGGGCTAAGATAGCCCTCATGCACGGTAACCGCGATTTCCTCCTAGGCGAGGCGTATGCCGCTCGCTGCGGCGCGAGGCTAATGGGTGAGGCCGAGGTCATCACAAGTGGCTTGCGCCCTATTTTGCTCATGCACGGTGACTCGCTTTGCACCGATGATGTTGGCTATCAGGAGTTCCGCAGCTTAGTCAGGCAGCCCGCTTGGCAGGCTGAATTTCTCGGTCAGCCGCTCGCGGCACGCCATGCCTTCGCCGCGCAGGCGCGGGCGCAGAGCCGCGAGGCAACCTCGTCTAAGGCAACAGAGATAATGGATGTGAATCATGTGGCTGTGCAGCAGGTGCTTGTAAAACACGGTGTATGCGACTTACTGCATGGACACACCCACAGGCCCAAAGTGCATGAGTTTGCATTCGGCGGCCTACCGGGCAAAGGCGAACAACCAGCCACCCGGACTGTATTAGGCGATTGGGAAACTAGCGCGTGGTTTGCCCAGATACATGCGGGGGAAATATCGCTAATAAAGTATAATTTTCAATAGTTTATAGCGATTATCTAAGAATTAAAATAAATTAGTTCTGAGCGATTAGGTTGAGCGATTAGAGGGACACGATAGCCAAGAAAACCGATAGCTAAGAGACGCGATAGCGCTCCGCATGCGCCTGCGTGAGGACCAAAATTTCTTTTTCGACCTGCTGCTCTAACTCCCCCATACTTAGCCCCGCGTACTCGGGTCTGACACTCACACCAAAGCCTTCAAGCGTCCCGATGCGATGATGCGCCTTCTTGAGCAAATTATGTAACCAGCAATAAGGCGACAGCGCAGGGTCGTAAGGGACACTTAAACGCCTAAGACCAGCGCGGAGTTCGTCCTCAGAGTCGATGGCAAACTTCTCTTCGAGAATCTGCTTATTGAGCTTTTCGATGCGCCGCATCACCGCCGCTTTTTCCTCTTCGCCGAAGGATATCCAGCCAATAACCTCGGTTGAATACCGTTTGCAGCCACGGCACACCCAATCGCCTACCGAGGTGGTGGAACAGATGCCAATGCAAGGCGTTTTAACGGGGGCGCGAGCGTCTGCAAAAGTATCGGTTAAAGGATCGGTCATAGTGCGTCTCGAATTCAGTGTGCGGCGAGTCTAAACCTCAGGACGCCGTTAAGCAAAGCCAAGGCAGGTTAGGATGACGACTGCAAAACGACGCATTGGCGATAAGAGAGGTGTTACGCCCAACGCCTCGATCTGGATTTTTACCAGCAAAACCAGTAGACTTACGCGCTCAAAATTAAGGGAAATTCGATGACTCGGCGACCGCCCTGAATCGACTCCCCTCCGCCATCTTTTTGATTACATCTGGCATCCAAGCCCCAAGGAAATCTTATGTTAGAAGCCTACAGAGCCCATGTCGCAGAACGCGCCGCCGAGGGCATTGTCCCGAAGCCCCTTTCTGCCGCACAAGTCGCCGAGCTTATCGAACTGCTCAAAAATCCTCCAGCAGGTGAAGGCGAGTTTATCGTAGACCTCATTTCAAACCGAGTGCCTGCGGGCGTCGACGAGGCCGCTTATGTGAAGGCCGGCTTCCTGTCTGCCGTGGCGAAGGGTGAGGTTAACTCACCGCTTATCGATCGCGCACTGGCGGTAAAGCTGCTCGGCACGATGCTTGGCGGCTACAACATCTCAACGCTTGTCGAGATGCTAGATGACGCGGAGCTTGGCCCTAATGCCGCAGACGAACTAAGCCATACGCTGCTCATGTTCGATGCCTTCCACGATGTCGCAGGCAAGGCAAAGGCTGGCAACGCCAACGCACAGCGCGTGATGCAGTCGTGGGCAGACGCCGAATGGTTTACGAGCAAGCCCGAGCTGCCAGCAAAACTGACTGTTGCGGTATTTAAGGTGCCGGGCGAAACCAACACAGACGACCTTTCACCGGCGCAAGACGCCTGGTCGCGCCCCGACATCCCCCTGCATGCCAAAGCCATGTACAAGAATCCACGCGAAGGCGTAACCGATGCGGCAGCGCAGATCGAAGAGCTTGAGGCTACCGGACACCCTGTGGCCATTGTCGGCGATGTTATGGGCACAGGCTCTTCGCGTAAGTCAGCGACCAACTCGGTGCTGTGGTTTATCGGCGACGACATCCCTTATATTCCTAACAAGCGCGATGGCGGCGTCTGCATCGGCGGCAAAATCGCCCCTATTTTCTTCAACACGATGGAAGACGCAGGCGCCCTGCCGTTCGAATGCGACGTTGATAATCTCAACACCGGCGACATCATCGACATCGATGTTTATGCAGGTAAAATCACGCGCCACGGGTCCGAAGAGCTCATCACAGAATTCGAACTCAAAACCGACGTGCTGCTCGACGAAGTGCGCGCCGGTGGCCGCATCCCACTCATCATTGGTCGCGGCCTGACACAGCGCGCACGCGAAGAGCTTGGTCTCGAGGCCTCTAGCGCTTTCCGCGCGATGGTACCTGCAGCTGCGTCGGACAAAGGCTTCACGCTTGCGCAGAAGATGGTTGGCAAGGCGTGCAACGTGCCGGGCGTTCGCCCTGGCGACTATTGCGAGCCACGTATGACGACTGTCGGCAGCCAAGATACAACGGGGCCGATGACGCGCGACGAACTCAAAGACCTCGCCTGTTTAGGCTTCTCGGCCGACCTCGTGATGCAGTCTTTCTGCCACACGGCTGCTTACCCTAAACCTGTTGATATCGAGACTCAGCACACGCTACCCGATTTTATTCATACGCGAGGCGGCGTTTCACTGCGCCCCGGCGATGGCATCATTCACTCGTGGCTTAACCGCATGTTATTGCCTGACACAGTCGGCACGGGCGGCGACTCACACACGCGCTTCCCTATCGGCATTTCTTTCCCAGCCGGATCGGGCCTTGTCGCTTTCGCCGCCGCAACGGGGGTTATGCCTCTCGACATGCCTGAGTCGGTATTGGTTCGGTTTAAGGGTGAAATGCAGCCCGGCATCACGTTGCGCGACCTCGTTAACGCGATCCCTTACGCCGCGCTGCAGAGCGGAGACCTGACTCTTGAGAAGAAGGGCAAGAAGAACATCTTCTCTGGCCGCATCCTCGAAATCGAAGGCTTGCCAGATCTTAAAGTCGAACAGGCTTTCGAAATCTCCGACGCCTCTGCCGAACGGTCAGCCGGTGGCTGCACCATTCGTCTTGGTCGCGCGCCGATCGAAGAGTATTTCAAATCGAACATTACCCTCCTGCGCTGGATGATCGAACAGGGCTATCAAGACGCCCGCACGCTCGAGCGCCGCGCACAGGCAATGGAAGCTTGGCTTGCGAATCCGGAGCTGATGGAGCCCGACGCCGATGCCGAATACTATAAGATTATCGAAATCGATCTTAATGAGATCAAAGAGCCTCTCCTCGCCTGCCCGAATGACCCAGACGATGTGAAGCCTTTGTCTGAGGTGCAAAACACCAAAATCGACGAAGTGTTTATCGGCTCATGCATGACGAATATCGGCCACTTCCGCGCAGCGAGTGAAGTCTTGAAGCAGGTAGACGGCGGTTTACCTACCAAGCTATGGATCGCCCCGCCAACGAAGATGGACGAGCATCAGCTCACCGAAGAAGGCATCTACAATGTCTTCGGCGTGTCTGGCGCGCGCACCGAAATGCCAGGCTGCTCTTTGTGCATGGGCAATCAGGCACGGGTTGCACCGAACTCAACGGTTGTGTCGACATCGACGCGTAACTTCCCTAATCGCTTAGGCCAAGGCGCAAACGTTTATCTTGCGTCTTCCGAGCTCGCAGCAGTGAGCGCAGCGCTAGGTAAGATTCCGACGATGGATGAGTACATGTCTTTCATGGGCAATATCAACACAATGTCCGACAGCATCTACCGCTACCTGAACTTCAACGAGATCGAATCGTATATGAAGGCAGCCGAGCGCGCGAAGTCGATACCGCTGACTAATATTCGCGAAGTCGCTATCGGCTAATTCGGCTAATAAAGAAAAAGCCCCGTCGAATTAAATTCTACGGGGCTTTTTTTTACATCATCTAGTTTGCATCAACTAGCAGACCACTCGTAAGCTCGCTAATTAAGCCTACCGCGGCGCCGCATTCGGCGCGCGATCAAACCGTGCTCTTCGCCACGACCTCAAACACATCACGCGACAAACCCTCAACCGCCTTGATGCGCGCAAGCTCTCCCTGCATGAGGGCACGTCTTGCGTCGTCGAATTTACCGAAACGGGTAAGCGGGGTCAGCAGGCGCGACGCAATCT
>ERZ1047472.3297-NODE-3297-length-10713-cov-7.726966_pt1 | contig 10713 bp, 8 predicted proteins | sample MGYA00383095_ERZ1047472 | MGnify/ENA primary metagenome ERZ1047472 (study PRJEB29581, sample SAMEA5548365) | metagenome | biome: marine; feature: coastal; material: water | depth 1 m | study: Short-term variability in the microbial, nano- and picoplankton...
GCGCCGGAAGCTACACGAAAAAGTAATGCATAGCCGATTTGGCCTGCGGCTCCGGTAATGGTAATGCGAACTGGATCTTTCATGGTTTCTCTCTTGAAGTGTTATCTATTTGGAATTTGTTGCGTCGCATTCTAATTTGTCTCAAAAAAAAATACCGCAAAGAAATGCCTGTTATCACCAGATTTCAGCAAAGTTACGCCCTAATCAACGCCATTGCCCGGCTGCAAGCGCCACTTGGGTTCGCCAGCGGTGCTAAATGCACGTTTACCGTTTTTTGCTGACCTGTTTTGCACGCCCCAACTTTGGCTTCGGTAATGATACAAAGTTGCATAGAGGGCCTAACCTGAGGCCAAAACTCACTAAAGGTACAGAAGGTTTGAGAGCTGAATTTAGAAGTTAGAGTAATAGTTACAGTGGTCACTGGATTATTGGTTAAATTTTTCCGCTCGAGCTGGATTTTAGGCATGACGATTTAGGGCTGTGAATAGGCGCTCTAAATAAGCAACTTCCACCTCGGTTACACGCACCGTTTGATCGAAATCTGCGATTTTAAGATTAGCAACGATTCTGAAGACAGCCCATCTTTAACGATCCACTAGGACTCCATTAATCAGACATAAGTGAGACTGCAGTCCTGTCCACCAGATGCATACCAACGTAAAGATTACTACTGCAAACGTACCCAGCAAAAAGAGGCTATAACTTATTTAAATAGGGGTAAATCATTGCAATAAAAACCGCGACTGTGGGCAAGTAGGAACCTTCACCGCTACTTAAGCGGCTAAAAAAACCAAGTACAACGGGGTTTTGGGCACGAAAGTACCACCAAGGCGGAAATTGTTTGAGCTTTTGCTGCATACCATGAGCGCAAAGATTCTTATCTTATAACGCTTCCTTTTGATGGATTTATGCAGGCATTAACCTGCACAAAAAAAGGCAATATGCCCCAAATTTGCGTCATTATCATAAGCCAATAAATCCCTCTGAGACTTGCTTCAGAGCGCTATTTTTGAGATCTTTCACGGCTGGAATGTTCGGCACGCCGCAGTGCCCCAGAACAAACCATAGAAGGCTGACGTTACGAGCCTACTACAAGGCAGAATATAGCCACTTTTAAGGTCACTGAACGGGCCTTGCGCTGAGCTCCTCGCTAGCAAAATAATCAAGAATACTTGTCCACTCAGAAACTGAGTAGACGGGGTCCCTTGCCCTCGACAAAAGCACATTTGAGTCGGCAACAAGAAATGGCAAGGACCATTGCGCTTATGACGGCGCGCATTAACTGAGAGAAATTATGACGGTAACATTTGACGGCAACTTCCCCGCCAAACACGGGCTTTACGACCCAGCCAACGAAAAAGATGGCTGTGGTGTAGGCTTTGTATGTGACATTAAGGGACGCCCCAGCCACCAAATAGTTATTGATGCTAGCCTCATGAACTGCTGCATGGAGCACAGAGGCGGCGTTGGCTACGAAAAAAATTCTGGCGACGGCGCAGGCATTTTAACCGGCTTACCCCACAAACTTCTTGAGCAAATTGCCACACAACAATTCGGTAGCAGTCTGCCTGAAAGCGGTCAATATGGCGTTGGTAACGTTTTTCTACCTACAGACCCTGAACAACGCGCCCACTGCATAGCCGTCATAGCTGAAGAGGTTGCTGCAAACGGACAAAACCTTATTGGTTGGAGAGACCTTCCAACCGATCCAGACGCAGCAGACCTAGGCAATGCATCACGCGCTGCCATGCCCTACTTTGCACAACTCTTTATTGGATCGAATGACAGCACACAATCTACCGAAGAATTTGAACGTAAGCTGTACCTTATCCGCAAGCACAGTACCCACCGCCTTCGCGGTGACGAGGCCCTGAGCCAAAACTACCTGTTTTACGTTTGCTCGCTGTCCACAAGCGTCATCATCTATAAAGGTATGCTCACGCCAGCACAGCTGTTCCCGTTTTACCCAGACTTACTCAACGCAGACTATGAAAGCCATTTGGCCATGGTCCACTCACGCTTCAGCACCAATACGTTCCCATCTTGGGACCGCGCTCAGCCAAACAGATTTATGAGCCACAACGGCGAGATTAATACGCTGTTGGGTAACGTTAATGCAATGAATGCCCGTGAAGGGGTTGCAGCATCTGCGCACTTCGGTGAAAACATTAATAAGCTGTTCCCTATTGTTGAAGCCAACTGCTCAGACTCTGGCAACTTCGACAACGTCTTAGAGTTTTTAATCATGTCCGGCAGGTCGCTGCCTGAAGCATTGCTCATGATGATTCCTGAAGCATGGCAACAGCACACAAATATGTCTGCTGAAAAGCGCGCTTTTTATGAGTACAACTCGTGCCTCTTAGAACCTTGGGACGGCCCGGCGTCTATCGCATTCACTGACGGCACCTGCATTGGCGCGGTTTTAGATCGTAATGGTCTGCGCCCTTCTCGCTACTACATCACTGACGACGACAAGTGCATTATGGCGTCCGAAGTTGGGGTAGTGCCGGTAGATCCTGCACGGGTCATAGAAAAAGGCCGTTTGCAGCCAGGCCGAATATTCCTCATCGACTTTGAACAGGGTCGTATGATTCCTGACGATGAACTGAAGTCTGACCTAGCAGCGCGTAGACCCTACGCAGCTTGGGTTGAAGAGCAGCGCATTGACCTGACTGACCTTAATCAACAAACTGGTCTGGGCCTAAATGCGGATACGCTGATTTCTCGCATGCAGGCATTTGGTTATACCCAAGAAACCATGCAGTTCATGCTGCAGCCAATGATTAAAGAACTCAGAGACCCCTTGGGTTCTATGGGTAACGACGCCGCCCTTGCGGTTATGTCTGAAAAGCCCCGTATGCTTTATGACTACTTCAAGCAGCGTTTTGCGCAGGTCACTAACCCGCCCATCGACTCCATTCGCGAAGAGGTGATCATGGCATTAGATTGCTATGTGGGCCCCGAGCAGAACCTGCTCCAGTCCGAGCCTGAAAATGCACACCGTCTACGCGTGCCGCACCCCATTCTTACCAATGACGAGCTGGCATCAATTGAGGCAATGGATCATCGAGGCTGGAAAACCAACAAGATCGACATTACCTATCCATCGGGTTCTGGAGAGCAAGGCCTAAAAGCTGCGCTAGAGCGAATCAACAATGAGGCCTTACAAGCAATTAATGACGGCTTTAGCCTAGTTATTCTCAGCGACCGAGGTGTAAGCGAACAACAAGTGCCTATCAGCGCACTGCTTGCTGTGGGTTGTGTGCACCAGTTCTTAGTTAAAGCGCACAAGCGCAGCCAAATTGGTCTTATCTTGGAGACGGGCGAGGCCAGAGAAGTTCACCATCATTGCTTGCTCGTAGGTTACGGCGCAGATGCCATTAACCCGTACCTTGCCTTCGAAGCGCTTTGGGATGCCCAAGCACAGGGCGAGTTTAACAGCGTCGCTGGCGTAGAAACGCCAGAAGACGTGGTTTACAACTATCGCAAAGCAGTGGCCAAAGGCATTCTTAAGGTCATGGCGAAAATGGGTATTTCTACTCTACAGTCTTATAAGGGCGCACAAATTTTTGAGGCCGTTGGACTCGCCAGCGACGTCATTACACAAGCATTTACCGGCACAGCCAGCCGCGTTGAAGGTATTTCACTGAGCGTACTCGCTGAAGAAATGCAGCGCAGACACGGCCTTGGCTTTCCCAATAGAGATGCATCGCCTATCGCGATATTGCCTAACCCTGGCGACTTCCATTGGCGTCGCAACGGCGACACCCACATGTGGGATCCAATTGCCGTGACCAATCTTCAGTCTGCAGTAAGACAAAACAATGAAGATTCTTACTGGGCTTTTGCCAAGCAAATTAATGAAGAAAATACCCGTAAAGCCACTTTGCGCGGCTTGCTAGATTTTCAGGAAGGCCAGCAGCCTGTGCCGTTAGAAGAAGTAGAAGCGGCCAGCGAAATTGTCAAACGTTTCGCCACTGGCGCTATGAGCTTTGGTTCAATCAGCGCGGAAGCACACGAGTCTTTGGCAATCGCCATGAATCGTTTAGGCGGCAAGTCTAATACCGGTGAAGGCGGCGAAGACGCCAAGCGTTTCACCCCAATGGACAACGGAGACTCTAAGCGCTCGGCCATTAAGCAAGTAGCCAGCGGTCGCTTTGGGGTAACCATTAATTACCTCAGCAACGCTGACGAACTGCAGATCAAAATTATTCAAGGCGCCAAGCCTGGTGAAGGCGGCGAGTTACCCGGCGGCAAGGTAGACGATTATATCGCCAGCCTACGCCACTCAACCCCAGGAGTTGGACTCATTAGCCCGCCACCACACCACGACATCTACTCTATTGAGGACATGGCGCAGCTCATCCATGACTTGAAGAACGCCAATCCAAAAGCGCGTATCAGTGTGAAACTGGGTGCAGAAATTGGGGTAGGCACGGTCGCAGCAGGTGTTGTTAAAGCGCGCGCAGATCACGTTGTGATAGCTGGCGACTCAGGGGGTACCGGTGCATCGCCCCTGACCTCCATTAAACACGCGGGCGTACCTTGGGAACTCGGCATTGCCGAAACCCACCAAACACTGGTTATGAACAATTTGCGTTCACGCGTTGTATTGCAGACAGATGGTCAAATTAAGACCGGACGTGATGTGGCAATAGCCGCGCTACTTGGCGCAGAAGAATTTGGTTTTGCTACCGCGCCGCTCATTGCGCTGGGTTGCATCATGATGCGCAAGTGTCACCTGAACACCTGCCCAGTAGGCATAGCAACCCAAGACCCAGAGCTACGTAAGAAATTTACCGGTTCGCCTGAGCACGTTGTTAACTACCTCTTTATGGTAGCGAAAGAACTGCGCATGATTATGGCCGAACTGGGCCTACGCACGCTCAACGAAATGGTTGGCCGTGTAGACCTGTTAAAAACTGATGAAGCCATCAACCACTGGAAAGCAGACGGCGTAGATCTATCTACCATCTTGGCGCCAGCGCAGATACCTAACGAATTCCTAGGTGCCTTTGCCATACACGATCAGGACCATGAGTTAGATAAAGCATTAGACAATCAGCTTATTCCATTGGCGCAACCCGCACTCAAAACGGGTGAGAAGGTTTATGCAGAGCTGCCCATTATTAATACCAACCGTGTGGTTGGGGCGATGCTCTCCAATCAGGTCATAGACCAGGTTGGACCGCAAATGCTTCCGGACAACACGATTCACTTCAAATTTAACGGCAGCGCCGGTCAAAGTTTGGGTTGTTGGTTGGCTAAAGGTATTACTCTAGAGGTTGAAGGCGACGCCAACGACTTTGTTGGTAAAGGCCTATCCGGTGGACGCGTTATCGTTTATCCACCCAAAGTCAGCACATTTGCAGCTGAAGACAATATTCTTTTAGGCAACGTTGCTCTATATGGCGCAACGTCGGGCGAAGCATTCTTTCGCGGAGTAGCAGCAGAGCGTTTCTGTGTAAGAAACAGCGGTGCATCTACTGTCGTAGAAGGCGTGGGCGATCACGGTTGTGAATACATGACCGGCGGACGCGTGGTTATTTTGGGCGCCACTGGACGCAACTTTGCCGCAGGCATGAGTGGCGGCATTGCGTACATCTGGGACCCCAAGTCTGAATTCAGCATTAACTGCAACCCGGAGATGGTAGACCTAGACCCAATGGATGAAGCTGGCGACATCGCAGAGCTACAAGACCTTATCCAAAAGCATGCAGATTTGACCGGCTCAACCGTCGCGCAAAAAATTCTCGCAAACTGGGAGAGCAGCCTTGGCGAGTTTGTGAAGGTCATGCCAAAAGATTACAAGCGCGTGCTGGAACAGCGTAAGCAACAAGTGAGCGCGGGTTAGTAACCGCGTCAGACATTAAAGATTTGAGAAAAGACAATGGGTAAACCCACAGGATTTATAGAGTTTCCACGTAACGCTGCGCCATACCGCACGCCTGCTGATCGGCTATTAGATTTCAACGAAATCTATACAGACCATGACGTGCAACGTTTAAGCACCCAAAGTGCGCGCTGCATGGATTGTGGTGTGCCGTTTTGTCAGTCCGAAGAAGGTTGCCCAATTCACAATCTCATTCCAGAGTGGAACGACCTAGTATTTAGAGATCAGTGGAAAGATGCGTTAGATCGTTTACACCAGACCAACAACTTCCCGGAATTTACTGGTCGCGTGTGTCCCGCACCTTGCGAAGGCGCCTGCGTATTGGGCATTACCGATCCAGCAGTCACCATTAAAAATATTGAAATGGCGATTATTGATCGCGGCTATGAAGAAGGCTGGGTGCTACCCAACATTCCGGCACTGCGATCAGGCAAAACAGTTGCCGTGATTGGTTCAGGGCCAGCGGGCTTAGCCGCTGCGGACCAGCTCAACAAAGCAGGCCACAGCGTAACAGTTTATGAGCGCGCAGATAGAATTGGCGGCCTGCTCATGTACGGTATTCCGAACATGAAACTCGCCAAAGACGAAGTGGTAGAACGTAGAGTGCAGTTGCTAAGAGACGGCGGCGTGCAATTTATCACCGGCGCAAATGTGGGCGATGGCAAAGACGGCTCAATAGATATTGCGGCGCTGAAGTCCTCTAACGACGCGGTGTTGTTTACCACCGGCGCAACCGTGCCAAGAGACCTGCCGATAGAAGGTAGAGAGTTCACCGGCGTACACTTCGCCATGGACTTCTTGTCAGCCAACACCAAGAGCCTCCTAGACTCACAGCACGATGACGACGCCTATATATCCGCAAAGGGTAAAGATGTGATAGTCATCGGCGGCGGCGACACCGGCACAGATTGTATAGGCACCTCGCTGCGTCACGGCTGCAAGAGCGTCACAAACTTTGAGTTGTTTGCACAGCCGCCAGAGGGCCGGGCAGACAACAACCCATGGCCCACATGGCCAAAGATCTTCCGCGTAGACTACGGTCACGAAGAAGCAGCGCATACCCAAGGCGCAGATCCCAGAGTTTATTCAATATCGTCGTTATGTTTCATAGGAGATGACGCGGGCAAGTTAACCGGCGTACGCACCGTACAAGTGGAAATGAAAGACGGTAAGTTTGAAAACGTACCAGGCTCTGAAAAAGATTGGCCAGCAGATTTAGTTTTCTTGGCAATGGGCTTCTTAGGACCAGAGCACGTCGCCACCGACACATTGGGCGTGGACTACGACGAGCGCTCTAACTATCAAGCGGTCTATGGCAAGTACAAAACCAATGTAGACAATGTCTTCGCTGCCGGCGACTGCCGCCGAGGACAATCATTGGTGGTACGAGCGATCAACGAAGGCAGAGAAGCGGCCCGAGAAATCGACCGGCATCTAATGGGCAGCACTGAGCTGCCATAATCAAGCGAGAGCGCCTCGCTCAACGCCTATCCAACGAAAGCTGGACCCTGTCCAGCTTGCACCCTCAGCATTTTCCTTACCCTGAAGAAATAGCAAAACCTAAAAAGAACAAAAGATGAAAGGCGTAAAGAAAAGCGATCTCCCCACAAAAATATGCCCCACCTGTAATCTACCGTTCACGTGGAGAAAAAAGTGGGAGAGAGATTGGGACCAGGTTGTCTACTGCAGCAAGCGGTGTAGGAAGTAACCAAATCCACGACTCCGAATCTATGAGTGTTTAGCCGCCTTCCACCCTTATTGCCGTTCCAGCTTAAGATCCCGATTTGCCCTCATCCCACTCAAACGTCAGATAGTCCGTCACGACCCTATAACTACAATCAAGCGAGACTGATTTCTTGAGATATTTAAATCAAAACTTCCCATACAAGATGAGTATATTGATCTTGTGAAAGCATGGTGCGGTTACTCAGGACCCAACAACCGCCAAAAAGTTTCTAATCTTGCAACGTCGTCCGAATGGACTTTTGGATAGGCATCAATTCTCGAACCCAAAGCGTCGGTGTTTCGTTAAAGCCTTGCAGGTTTTCTATAAGCAATTGACTGCCTGCCTCTGCGGCTTCTGGGGTGGCGTATACGCCATAGGTAATTACGTAGCGTAATTGGTTATCTGACTTGTAGCGAAAACGCGCGAATCCGCTTAGAGATTGCGCGCTTACTAGGTCTTGTATCTGTTGAGCGCCGGAAAGGGTGACTATCTGAATTGCGTAGTTTTTTGGGTTTTGCTTAAGCAGCCACTCGGCGTCGTTAATGGTTTGTTGGGTATCACTCTCACTATTTAGGTTTTCACCTGACGTTGCCGCCAAAGCGTTTGCGCCGAGTAACGACAGCAATACAACTACCGCATTCAAAGACTTACTAGTGTAGCTGCTGAAGTTGGATTTTTGTTGGCGGCGTAGATCTAACAAAATTCTGCCAACGTTTTTTCTAGGGCTACAATGCTCACATCTGCGGCCACTCGCACTGCGCCCATCTGATCCGCAACAATAAATCTCAACTCACCATCTACCACTTTTTTGTCCATACCCATGGCTTCGATCATGTCTCCGGACTTTAACGCTAGGCCTTCCAAAGATACTGGCAGGTTGAGCTGCTGTAGGAGTTTTTCAATGCGCTGGCAGTCCTCTAATGGTAATCCACTGAACTCGACCGACAGTCGGGCTGCCATGACCATGCCTATTGAAACGGCTTCGCCGTGTAGCAATTTGCCGTAGCCAAGTAGCTTTTCGATGGCGTGACCAAACGTGTGTCCGTAATTAAGGATAGCTCGGCGTCCGCCTTCGCGTTCGTCTTCGCTCACAACGGCTGCTTTGACTTCGCAGGATCGTGTGATGATATGAGTGAGTGCTGACTTGTCGCGTTGCATTAATGCTTGAGCGTTGTCTTCCATCCAAGTAAAGAAATCTGCGTCGTAGATAATGCCGTACTTTACAACTTCGGCTAAGCCTGCCGCATACTCTCTGTCCGGTAATGTGGTAAGCACTGAAATATCTGCGAACACCGCTAAGGGTTGGTAGAACGCGCCGATCATATTTTTACCAGCAGGATGGTTTACCGCTGTTTTACCGCCAACGGATGAATCTACTTGTGAGAGTAGTGTTGTGGGGACCTGAATAAAATCTACACCGCGCTGAAAGGTCGCCGCGACAAAGCCACAGAGATCGCCCACTACTCCACCACCTAGAGCGATTAAGCAGGTACTGCGGTTGTGTTTCTTCTCTAGGAGAAAATCCATTACCTGAGTGTAGGTGTCTAGGCTCTTGTAGCGCTCGCCATCCTGCATTTGAAAAACGTCTACTTGTCTGTTGCCTAATGCAGTGAGCACTTGCTGAAGATAAAGTGGCGCAATAGTTTCGTTAGTGATCACGGCAACCTGATTGCCCCTGATAAACGGTGCTATGCCGTTTGTTAACTTTGCTGGATCCGAAAACCCGACATCGCCCACAAAGATGGGATAACTGCGCTCGCCCAAAGACACCATGAGCTTTTGATCGCCGGAACTTGTCGTGTTTGCTGTATTACTCATTAATTCTTTAGAGACCTTTTAATTGTCAGGACAAAGAAGCATTGTTTCTAATTGAGATTTGTCGCTGCTAGTTTTCTACTTGCGCTTTTCTAGGTGGCGCATAATTTGGCGGACCACCGCTGTCGCATTTTGGCGATCTGTAGATATGCGGTAATCCTCTACTTCTTGATATAGCGGCGCGCGTTTTTCCTTTAGATCTTTGAGTACCTTGCGGGGATCTTCCGATTGCAGTAATGGTCGCTTCTTATCTTTGTGCGTGCGTGCGTAGAGTTTCTCTAAGGAACTGTCTAAATGAAAAACTGTACCCCGAGACGCCAAGTTTTTTCGGTTTGTTTCACGCAGCACTGCGCCGCCACCCGTGGCCATAACAATACCCTGCATCTGTGACAGATCATCAATGACTTGTTCTTCACGGTCGCGAAAGCCCACTTCGCCTTCAACATCAAAGATCCAGGCAATTTCTGCGCCCGCCCGCTTTTCTATCTCATGATCTGAGTCAAAAAACGGCCGATCTAATGCTTCCGCTAATTGACGGCCAACTGTGCTCTTACCCACAGCCATCAATCCGACTAAAAATATATTTTGCTCATTCATAGACTGTCAGCGTTTACGTGACCGCAAAAAGCCCCTATTTATTTTTACAATGTGCAGACGAGTGGTGCAATGTCATTTGCTTGGGAACCCTCCAACCCATTGGGAAGGTAATTCCGGGGCCAAGTGTGACCTTCGTCTTTAATACGAGAATTGTAATCTAAAACGGTACCCCAGGTATGCAAATCCGCGAGGGCAAATTGCTCCCGATGAGGCATTAGCTTTGTACTGGGTCAGCGACCTTAGAATGCGAGTGGGAGCTAGCTTTCAAGGCCCGCTGCTAGCGCTCCCCAAGAGGGTACTATTTTTTTGCGCCGTTGCGCTTGTAGGCCCGGCGAGAATAGTGGGGGTAATGAATATCAGTAGCTCTTGCTTGTCTTCACGTCGAACTGTACGGCGAAATAGCCGACCTATTAGCGGAATGGCTGCAAGAAGGGGCGTTTTCGTTTCGGCGTTGTTTTTATCCTCTTGAAAAATACCGCCCAATACCAAGGTTTGTCCATTATCCACCAGCACTTGGGTTTCTATGGCATTTGTGTTTATAGAGGGGATGCCGTCAAAAATTTGCCCCACAGTATCTTGCTTCACATTCAACTGCATAATAATGCGCTGATCTGGGGTGATCTGCGGCACTACGCGCAAACTCAGCACCGCATCCTTAAAAGCGGTAGACGTCGCCCCGCTA
>ERZ1047472.3298-NODE-3298-length-10702-cov-4.269090_pt1 | contig 10702 bp, 11 predicted proteins | sample MGYA00383095_ERZ1047472 | MGnify/ENA primary metagenome ERZ1047472 (study PRJEB29581, sample SAMEA5548365) | metagenome | biome: marine; feature: coastal; material: water | depth 1 m | study: Short-term variability in the microbial, nano- and picoplankton...
AATATCCTGGGGATCTGGGGGCGTAATTTCTGACATAAAAAGCGGGTTTTCGACCAACAAAAGTAGTCGTACATGCTAACACAACACCATCTGATAAGGGTGATTTGTCTACGGGCCGAAAGGGGTCGAATGAGGCACTGTGATCCCCCTGATTCGGGCTGACGCGCCGACAGGAAAACGCCGCAACCTCGTCTCTAACACGACGCGGTATCGCTCACTCGCCGAGCATCTCCGGGGCTCTTGCATAGGGCAGATGACCCGATTTTATCCACAATTTAGCACCCCCGACGCCCGCACGCGCCATCAACGCCTCACCCTCTGGCAGGCGCAGCCATCCGTGTTTGCTCAGTGCGTTATTGGCCACGGCAACGGAACCCTCAATGACCAGCATTTCGATGCCGCCCAGGTCTTCCACAACCAACGTCACCCCAGCATCAAGATGGCGATAGGTCACGACTTCTCGCGCGTCTTCATGGAGTGTCGCCGTTGCGATGCCATCAACCGGCGCGGCCAATTCGTCGACCATGAGCTTATGGAACTGGTTGCGGTCGTTGGGATCGAACTGCCAGAGTTTGACAAATATCGTGCAGCCGGTCGCTGACCCCGGCGTGTGCGCAGTGGTTGGCGGATTACGCACATAGGTGCCCGTTGGAAAGTCACCGTACTCATCCTGAAACACGCCGTCGAGCACCACAAATTCTTCACCACCCGCGTGGGTGTGTGCAGAGAATCGACTGCCCGGTGCGTAGCGTACGATGCTGGTCGCTCTGGCCACCTCACCACCGATCCTGTCCAACATGCGCCGATCAACACCCGCCATCCGCGACGGCGTCCAAGCCAACTGTTCTGCATGAACCAGCGCGGTCGAGGAAAAATCCGAATTGATCTGCATGACGCTCTCCCTGTTGATTGGGTACCGGCAAGAACACGATACTAGGGGCAGCGTCGAACATAAGACAATCGGTGACCGAGTAGCCGTTCACAAAATCCCGTCCGATACTCCAAGCGACGCTCGCTCGCCGCTCTACCACTGGGCGGGCACACCGCTATACTCTGCTGATGACACCTATCGACTTACTGATCAATCCCCACAGCATCCTACAAAGCACGCTGCCCGCGGAAGGCGGGCCGCCAGGCGTCAGCGCCCTATCCGGTATGGGACTCGCGATACAGGAACGCCATATCATCGCCCTTGATACACCGGCAAACCTCAGCGCCCAATATCAACCCCGTGAGACTCTGGATCTGCCCAACCATCTGCTCATCCCCGGACTGATCAATACCCAATGTCATGCACTGGGCATCGTCTCTCGGGGCCGTGCCGCCCCGTCAGACGTGTTCGCCGCGCCCTTGGCCCTTGAGCCAGACGGCAACCCCGAGGCTTTCTCCGGCGATGAGCTGTTCGCTGCCGCGCAATTGGCGTTTACCGAAATGATGCTGGCGGGAACGACCACCTGCGCCGATTTATCGCCGTTTAGCGAAATTGTCGCAAAGGCCGCGGAAGCGGTGGGCATACACGCCCAAATCAGCGTGCCGGTCACAGACGAAGCCAATGCCTGGGCTGACAGCGCACAGCAGGGATTGGAGCGAGCACTTGCCCTGCACGATACCTACGCCCGCCATCCTCGCATTGGCATCGCTCTGGGCCTGCCGAACCTGGCACATATCGACCGTGAAACCTTGGTTAAGGTAGCCATGTACGCCGAGGAACTTGGCCTGGCCGTGCAGGTATTGCTACACCCAACCCCAGCGCATGCCTTGGCCATTGAGGGACGTCATGGCTGCAGTGGTATCGCGCTACTGGAAAACGTCGGGCTACTGGGACCCAACCTACAGGCCGTGCACGTGAACGCACTGGACGACAGCGATGTCGAGCTGTTGCGGCGTTATCGCGTCGGGCTGGTACGCTGCCATCACCCCTTCGAACACCAAATGCGTCACTGGACGTGGATGAATCGCGAACAACCCGTCGCCTTGGGCACCGGTGGTTACGGGCTGAACTACTACGCAGACCCCTTCAAAAGCATTGCCGCCCACGGCGTGTCAGGCCTTTATCACGCCACCCAAGGTGCAGCCCAAGTGATGGGGCTCGAGGAAAACATTGGTGCCCTAGCCGCCGGCAAACTCGCAGATGTGGTCGCCCTAGACCTGCGCGTACTGGACGCACGAATTCATGCCGATGCGGTGAGCGTCGATCTACCACAGTTGCTCACACTCGGACGGGGCAATCAGGCGGTCACCGATGTCTGGGTAGCCGGTGTCAGGCGCGTCAATGGCAGGCAACTCGTCGACTGAGAGGACCGAGAAGCCTTCAGACCGTCAGTACAAACTAACCGCCGCGCAGTTCCTCAGCGTGAAATGGAAAGTCAGAGACTGCCAACGCAGCGTCTCGAGCGGCAGAATCTGTTGCAAACTTCCCACGCTGCCCATCAGGTAGGCCCGTCGCTATCTGAGCCATCACCTGATCCCCATAGGCATCCAACTCGGCACGGCGCGCCTTACCCCCCACAGAGGCCTGCGGGGGAGCCATCGCCGGATGGAATTGGATTTTCACCCCGCGCCTTGGCCCGCCCAACAAATCCTCCGCTCCGGTAATACTGATGGGCACGACACTGGCCTGACTTTGCAGCGCGATGTACGCAAGCCCGGGCCGCGCCGGTCGCAGCAGACTGGCCCAACTGCCGCCTTCGGGGAAAATACCCAGCACGCCATCTTGCGCCAAGACACTCAACGACTGCTTGAACGTGGATCGACTGAAGCCGCCGCGATACGCGCGGATGAAACCCCACAGCTGAGGAATCATACGCGCCCACAGCGGAGAGTTTGGCCGGTTGGCACCACCGATAAACTCCACCATGCGAGGACTGGCGTAAAGCACTAAGGGTGGGTCGACAAAATTGAAATGGTTCGCCGCCAAAATGATCGGGCCGGATGCCGGCACATGTTCAGTGCCGACGACTTCCAGATCGCCGAATATACGAATCAACCGGCCGGTTGCCGCCCGCAGCACAGCACGAGCGGCCCGCCTGCGTGGGTATTTCATGTGGTTCTTCGAGCCCATCGACACACGCTAACGGGGACAGGGCCGAATGGCAAAGCGATATCACCTCAGGGGTCAGGGTGAGCCCGTGCGTGCTTTACCCGTCCTAAGCAGCGGTCAGTCTAGACGCTTCCCAGTCTCAGTCGCTTGACATGGATGGTGGGCGCGCTTGGATGAACCGAAATGCCGACAAAACCCCCGGCTTGATTCAGCGGATGGGTTTCGACATCCAGCCCATGCACGTGTTGGATCTCCAGCACGGTATACCGGCGGCGATACAGCCACGTGCGATTTTCAATCGCGGTAAGATCCGGATCGGGAGGCATCTCTTGCGTGAACCCATAGAAGTAGAGTGTGAATCCGTAGGGCTCTACTGGCTGCACGCCGAGTGGTGTCATGCCCGCCGCCAGCAGGTCTGGTTCGACGCTCGCAATGTCTGCGGTCCGCAAGGTCAGCAAACTGATGTGCGGCCCGCCCCCCAGCAGAGTTTTGTCCACGGACTGACTCGGGCGATCTCCCTGAAACCAGTGTTCAATCAACTCGACGGTAAAACCTTCTGGATCGGTTACGTGGGCGAGATAGCCCACATCACGGAACTGGTGAGGCTCTGAAACCCGGGCACCCCGAGCCACAAGCTGCTGGTACGCCAGTTCAATGTTGGGCACTGAAACGGCGATTTTCCAATACAGATCCGAGGGTTGAGGCCGGTAGGAAGTTTCAGACTGCACGAACCTTAGGTTCATCTCGCGGTCACTGTATCCCAGACCGCCGCTGTCTTGGGTCGCCATACCCAAAACACGCCGATAGAACCCGCGCTGGGCATCAGGGCGCAGAGCCCGAAGCGCGAGAATGTGGAGCTTTGACATGTTCGCCTTTATGGATCTCAGCTGAAACTGTTAACGTACACGGCGTAACAGCCACTTTCTCGACGCAACTACCGATGCTTGATGTCGGTCACACTGCGACGGTGAATCATCGATTAGCCGGCACTCTCTGTATATACCGAACGTCCGAATGTGGGTGGCCAACCGGCCAAAACCCTGAGCAACAGACACATCAATCCAGCACCCTCGGGCCTTCGAAGGTAGACTGGCGGTTGTTAACCATCGCCTCACTGAGCTTGTAATTTGGACGATCAGTGATTTAACTGCGCGGCCTGTAACGGAGACTTTCATGACCGAGCGCGACAACGTAGATCCAGAAGAGATTGAAAAGTTCAATGAGCTGGCTCATCGCTGGTGGGACACCGAAGGCGACTTCAAACCCCTCCACGACATCAATCCGTGCCGTCTGAGCTACATTCAAGACAAAGCCGACCTAGCCGCTGGCCCAACGCTGGATGTGGGTTGCGGTGGCGGCATTTTGGCGGAGTCCATTGCACGCTTGGGCCACGACACCACAGGCATCGACATGGCAGAGAAAGCCCTAGGCGTTGCCAAACTCCACGCCCTCGAAGATGACGTGCCCGTTCGCTACGAAGCCAGCACCGCCGAGCACTATGCGCAGTCAAATGCCGAACACTTTCGCACGGTGACCTGTCTGGAAATGTTGGAACACGTGACCGACTACGGCGAGACCGTCAAAGCCTGTGCCGCCCTAGCCCAGCCCGGCGGTGATTTGTTCTTCTCCACCATCAACCGCAATCCCAAGGCCTATGTGCTCCTGATCTTGGGTGCGGAATACGTGCTGAACATGCTGCCCCGAGGCACCCACGAATACAGTAAGTTCATCAAACCGTCGGAATTGGCCAATGCCATCCGTGCTGCGGGTTTGGAACTGCAGGAAATTCGCGGCATGAGCTATAACCCAGTAACGCGTAAGGCGGCCCTGAACGACAACACGTCGGCCAACTACATTGTGCATGCAAAAAAGCCCGTCGCCGTCTAATACACCCTCACCGTCCATCGATCAGCGAATTACATCGACTATGAATCCATCACCCGACACCATTGCCGAGCACCTAACCCACTATCCAGAACTTGCGGAGCAGGCCAAAAACTGGCGACATCACTTCGCAACCGATGCGCTGAGCGGCAAGGTCATATTGATCACCGGTGCCGGCGATGGCCTCGGTGCCGCCACAGCCAAAACCTACGCAAGCTTTGGTGCCACCGTGATACTGCTTGGAAAAACACGAGAAAAGCTGGAAGCGGTCAACGATTGGATCAGCAAAAACACATCGACTCAGCCTGTCATCGTGCCCTGTGATCTGGAGACTCTGGATCTGGAGACCGCGGGCAACTTGGCGGATTCCATTGGCGACGCCTTCGGCACCTTGGACGGCATCGTTCACCATGCCTCGCGTCTGGGGCCGCGAGCACCGCTGGCCCACTATCCAAACGATGAGTGGCAGAAGGTCATGCAAATCAATGTGAACGCTGTATTTCTGCTGAATCACGCCCTGTTTAGCCTCTTGGACGCAAGCAATCGGGCCTGTGTTATTCACACATCGTCCAGCGTTGGACGTGAAGGCCGCGCCTATTGGGGTGCCTATGCGGCATCAAAGTTCGCTCTGGAGGGGCTGAGTCAAGTGTTGGCAGACGAAACGGAAGTCGCTGGCCGCATCAAGGTGTTCAGCGTCAACCCCGGAGGCACGCGTACCGCCATGCGTCGCGACGCCTATCCACTGGAAGACCCTCTCTCACTGCCCACCCCCGAGGCTCGTATGGAGTTGTTTTTACTGTTGCAAAGCCCGGTAGACGAAGGCGGTGAGACGGTGGAATTTGTGACAGGACAGCAACTGGATTGCCGGGACTGGCAAGGCAACGTACAGCGCGCTTAAGCGGCTAGCCTTCCTTAGCTCGGCGTGATTGCTTCTCCAGCTTCGGATAGGGAATCAAGCAACTGGTCTTGGCCACTTTGGAACGTTTGACCTTTTGCAGCGATCCCTGGGCTCGGGCCAAACCAAGCATCTTGTAGAGCGCCTTTAAATCATCGGTATCCATGGATGCCCAATGGCCTACGGTCAACCACGACGGCAAAATGACGGGCCCGTAGCGCACGCGCTTGAGACGGCTTACCGTACAGCCCGCACTATCGAACAAACGCCGCACCTCACGGTTTCGACCCTCCAGCAGTGCCACGTGATACCAGAAATTCGATTCGCTGCCGTTGTAAAAACGGATGTCGCTGAAGCGCATGGTTTCACCTTCGATTTCAACCCCGGCCTTGAGCTGCGCAATTTCATGATCTTCCAGTTTTTTGTTCACGCGCACGGCGTATTCGCGATCCAGACCCGTAGACGGGTGCATCATTCGATGCGCCAATGCCCCGTCGTTGGTCACCAACAGCAACCCCGTGGTTTGGATATCCAACCGGCCTACGCTAATCCAGCGTCCACCCTGCAGACGCGGAAGCTGTTCAAAAATCGTACTGCGTCCTTCCGGATCTCGGCGACTACAGACCAAGCCTGCCGCCTTGTTCAGCACCAGTACCTGAGGTACCTGCGCACCACCGGTTTCAATGGCTGTACCGTCAACGACGATTTCCTCGGCAGCAGTCACTCGCTGCCCCAAGTGGGCAACCTCGCCATTCACCGTGACACGACCGGCAGCGATCAGTTCTTCGATCTGCCGACGCGATCCGCGACCGCTCGCTGCGATGACTTTCTGCAGTTTTTGCGATTCGTCCGACGCGGGCTTGGACGTACTCTTGGTGTTATCTGGCTGCCTTGGCCTCATGAGTGGGTCTCTGGCTCCGCATCGCCGGTGGCCTCTGTTTGCGAGCTTTCAGCGTGTAGGTGTTCGGTGGCCAAGGCTTCATCAGCCGGCGCGTCCATCCCTTCAGCCTCAGAAGCAGCCACCTCGTGAACGACAGTGCCATCGGGGGAGGTTTCGCCAGACGCTGGATCTGCGGCGGCATCAGACGTTTCTGATGGGACCGCATCATCGGTCTGCCCGGCGTTGTCGTCGGCCACCAAGGTTGGTTCGATCATCGCTTTGATTTCTTCCAGCGGCGGCAGCTCTTCAAGCTTGTTCAGATTGAAGTAGTCCAAAAATGCCTTGGTGGTGCCATACATGGACGGTCGGCCCGGTGCTTCGCGCTGGCCGACTACTCGAATCCAGTCGCGTTCGAGCAACGTTCGCATAATGTTTTGACTGACGCTGACGCCACGAACTTGCTCAATATCACCCCGAGTGACCGGCTGTTTATAGGCGACCAAGGCCAGAGTCTCGAGCAGCGCACGGGTATAGCGCGGCGGTTTTTCTTCCCACAAACGGCTAACCCACGGGCTGAGGTCTTGTCGTGTTTGGTAGCGGTAACCGGAGGACACTTTTTGCAGGGTCACGCCGCGACCGTCACAGGCATCCTGCAGCGTTTCTAGGGCGGTACGTATCTGCTTACGCCCCTCTTCTTCGTCCAGCTCACCCAGGGTGAACAGCCGAAACAAGTTGTCGACGGTCAGCGGGCCCTCTGAAGCCAACAGAGCAGCTTCGATAATTTGGGCAATGGTCTCGGGCGCCATGGCCTGAGCACCTATATTTTGATCGCGCTCTACCTCGGTAGCGGGTGTTGTATTTTTTGCGTCTGGGGCGTGTTCTTCAGCCATCAAGAGCTCTCCGGTCGTATTTCTTGGTCTGATTCGGTACCGGACGATTCAGCAAATGCCTCTTCCGGGGACGGCCCACCGTACTGTGCATCCAGGTCAACGTTGTCGCGAATACCCTGTTTGGCGTTTTTCCCGACTCGTACATGAATGGGTGCAAACGGCTCTGCCTGCACAAAATCCACCAAGGATTCGCGAATCAACTCCATGATGGCGAGAAAGGTCACGACGACACCCAGCCGACCCTCTTCCGCCAAAAACAATTCATTGAAGCCGATAAACCCTTCGCCCCGGTTCACACGAGACAAAATGTCACCCATACGTTCGCGCACGGACAGGGGCTCGAACTTCACCTCGTGTTTGGTGAACAGTTCGGCTCGCCGCAGCACTTGGGACAGCGACAAAAGCACTTCGCGCAAATCCACATCGGGCTCGCCATGCTGACGCACCAGTTTGGGTTTACTGGCACCGGCAACGAACAGATCTCGTTCGATGCGAGGCAACGCGTTCAAATCTTCCGCTGCGGTCTTTACCTGCTCGTATTCCTGCAAACGCCGGATCAGTTCCGATCGTGGGTCGTCCTCATCTTCAAATTCTTCGGGACGCGGCAGAAGCATGCGGGATTTAATTTCAGCCAGCATGGCGGCCATCAGCAAATATTCAGCCGCCAGTTCCAGCTGAAGAGCCTGCATCAGTTCGATGTAGCTCATGTACTGAGCCGTAATCACCGACACCTGCACCTGCAAAATATCGAGATTCTGACGACGTATCAGGTACAACAACAGATCCAAGGGCCCTTCGAAGGTTTCAAGAAACACTTCCAACGCTTCCGGTGGAATATAGAGGTCCTTGGGGAGTTGCTGAATTTCCTCGCCGGCCACCAAGGCGATGGTTTCTTGATTGATCGCCCGTGCCTCACTGAGTTTGCTCGGCTGAGCCTGGGCGTTATCCATACCGCACTTCCTGACCGTTGATTTCACCGCTCATTACCGGCCTCCAATGCCAACCGCAGCCTTCACTTCTTCCATGGTCTCACGTGCAACAGCACGCGCTTTCTCAGAGCCCTCAGCAATCACTGCGTGGACCAGATCCGGATCGTCCTCAAATTGCACCGCACGCTGACGAATGATCTCTTGCTCGCTATTGATGGAATCAATCAAGGGTTGCTTGCAGTCAACGCAGCCGATGCCGGCGGTTTTACACCCCTCTGTGGCCCACTGACGTACGTCGTCATCGCTATAAACTTCATGCAGGGCAAATACCGGACAATTGTCAGGATTACCCGGATCGTTACGCCGTACTCGGGCTGGGTCTGTCTGCATGGTCCGTATCTTACTTTCCACGGATGCGGGATCTTCCCGCAAACCGATGGTGTTGTTGTAAGACTTCGACATCTTCTCGCCGTCCAAGCCCGGCATTTTTGACTGCTCGGCCAGCATGGACTGCGGTTCCGGCAAAATGATGCGACCACTGCCTTCCAAGTAACCGAACAACCGCTCGGTGTCGCCGATTGACAGATTCTGCTGCTCCGCCAGCAAGGCACGAGCCCGTTCCAGGGCTTCGGCATCACCGCGCTCCTGATACTCTCGGCGCAGTTCAACGTAGAGACGGGCCGCTTTCTTACCCATCTTCTTCACCGCCGCTTCGGCCTGTTCTTCGAAACCCGGCTCTCGACCATAGACATGATTGAAGCGTCGGGCGATTTCGCGGGTGAGCTCAACATGAGCCACTTGGTCGGCACCCACCGGCACACGGCCCGCTCGATAGATCAATATGTCTGCAGCCTGCAGCAGGGGATAACCCAAGAAACCGTAAGTCGCCAAGTCTCGGTCATGGAGTTTCTGCTGTTGGTCCTTATAGGAGGGGACACGCTCCAACCACGCCAATGGCGCAATCATCGAGAGCATCAAATGAAGCTCAGCATGCTCGGGCACCTTGCTTTGCACGAACACCGTTGCCGCGCCGGGATTCACACCCGCGGCCAGCCAATCGACAACCGTTTCGAACGAAAACTGATCGATGGATTCCGAATGTTCGTAGTTGGTGGTCAGGGCATGATAATCCGCTACAAAAAAGAAGCACTCATACTCATGTTGCAACTGCACCCAATTGTTTAGCACGCCGTGTAAATGGCCTAAATGCAGACGGCCAGTGGGCCGCATCCCCGACACGATGCGTTGATTTGAATCGTTGCTACTCAAGCAAAGGTCCTTTTGTTTCTCCGATGCGCCAGTATAGAGACACATGACCTCCGATGGCAGGCATTTCGGGACACAAGTTCGCCTTCAGACATCCATTAACGCAGGATGCCCAAGCCCTGTCGGCTAACCTCGGGCTCGTCCCCGGTAAAGTCCACTATCGTCGACGATTCCGTAGCACCTATGCCACAGTCGAGAATCAGATCTACCCGTTTGGACAGCGCCTGCAGCATGTCTTGCGGGTCCTGCATGGGTCCTTCTTCTTCCGCCACATCGGGCAAACGCAGGGTCGTCGACAGGAGCGGCTCGCCCATCACTTCTAGCAGCCCTTGCGCCACCGGATGTTCCGGTACCCGCAGACCGATGGTTTTTTTCTTGGCATGCACCAAGCGTTTGGGCACTTCCTTAGTCGCCTGAAGCACAAAGGTGAAGGGCCCGGGGGTATTCCGCTTCAGGATGCGGTAGGCGCCATTTTCAACTTTGGCATAGCTACCCAGTTCGCTGAGATCACGGCAGATCAAGGCGAACTGATGATCCTTGGGCAAACGGCGCAGCGCCACCAGACGCTCCAGCGCGCTCTTGTCGCCAATATGGCAGGCCACGGCGTAACTGGTTTCCGTTGGATAAACCACCAACTGTCCCTGTTGTAGGGCTTTTGCTGCCATCTCCATCAAGCGTTTCTGTGGGTGGGTGGGGTGCACTGCCAAAAGCTGAGTCATCGCGTTTTCCTGAATGTCTGGCATCGACCGCGTTGCCGATGCTCCTATGCTACGAACCTGCAATCTTACCTTAGACTTAGCAAGCACTGGCGAGTGCGTTATCCTGACGTCTCGCCGCTTCCCGCTTTACGAGCTTTGACGTCGGAACTTGTGAGCTGCCATACATTTTTAAGCAACCCAACTACGGTTTTCGCATGCA
>ERZ1047472.3305-NODE-3305-length-10684-cov-29.487064_pt1 | contig 10684 bp, 8 predicted proteins | sample MGYA00383095_ERZ1047472 | MGnify/ENA primary metagenome ERZ1047472 (study PRJEB29581, sample SAMEA5548365) | metagenome | biome: marine; feature: coastal; material: water | depth 1 m | study: Short-term variability in the microbial, nano- and picoplankton...
GGGCAGCGGGTCGGTCGACTCAGGGTAAGGCAATATGAACTCGCAACGCTGCTCTAGCCAAGTGACTCTCAGCCGATTGCTCGCCCCCAGTCCGGTCAGATAAAGCTCGCCCCTCAAGCCGATGGGGAAGACTTCATTTTCCTCGTCGCTATCCTTAATAATTTCTGCTAGTGCGCCGGCTGGCAGAGGTTCGCCGTTTTCCAGCACCACGGTGAGCAGCGCTCCGCGCGAGCGCTTAACCGGAAACCTCAGCAGCAGGCCACTGCGGAAATACGGAACGGCGTCCAGCTGAATTGCATCAATCTGCGCATCAAACGGTAAATCAGCCAGTTCAATGCGTACTGTGTTCTTTTGATACGGGCGTAACCGTGGCAACAGCGCATTGCCGTCTGCGTCAGTGCGCGCGACCAGTTGGTTGTCTGCATAGATGCCCACGTCGGAATAGTCGGGCACCTGCACCACGGCGAAGCTGTCGGTAATACGTCGGCTCAAGAAGGCGCTACCCCCGAGAAACGCCACGCCACCGCTGGCACTGCCGCGGAAGGCCGTCTGACCCTCAAGCTGATCTACCGCCAAGTTATAAGCACCGATTCCATTTTGCGCACTGACCTCCGCCGCAAGGCGATCTGAATCGCCCACTCCCGCCGCCAGACGATAACCCAAGCCGCTACCTGCTGGCACACTGCGATTCACCTGTAGACTGGCCTGCTCGCGACCAGGTTGCGCCGACGTGTTGATGCTGGCGTTGGTCCGATTGCCCAATGGGAAAGAGAAACTCAGGTTGAAGCTCGTCTTTGCGTCCCCACTGAGAAGCCTAGTCACAGACGCGGTCAGGTTGCCTTGACGCCCTATCTTCCTGCTATAACCCGCGGTCAGTATCTTATTCCCAGTCCGGTCACGGAAGGCCTGCTGCGTGTAGTTCGCTGTGAAGGAGCCATAATCGGTAGTCGCCAGATTGACAAACATCTGGCTTATCTGGCGGGGCGCAAGCGCTTCGGGCTCCAGCCCCAACTTCGCAAAGCGCTGGCTGGCGAGCTGTGTGTTTACACCAAAACTAACGTAGCGGCCCTGACGCTGAAACCCAAGCTCTAGCAATCCGCCCACGCCCCGATCGCTATGGCTCGCAGCAAAGGAACCAGATAATACGCCAGCGGCAGGCAACATCAACACGCCGCCCAGCCCTAAGTTCTGCTGATGGCCGAGCAGCTCACCATGAATCTCGCCGGTGAACTGCTCGGTGATCCCCAAGCGGTGCGTGCCGACCGCCAGGGGGCGGCCGTAGTTATTACTGTCGGTGCCAAAATTCCTGCGCACAAAACCTAACTCGTAAGAATAGTCTTGCAGGCCCGGCTTCAGCAGGCGGGGGGTGGCATAGAAGGGCTGTGTGATGACCTGCTCGCGCCCTAAAATATCGCGTACCACCAAACGTGCATCCCCTTGGCCAGTCGTAACCGGCAGATCCTGGATGCTGAACGGCCCGCTGGGCACTTCGCGGCTCATGCGCAAGGTACTATTAACATAAAGGTCCACTGTGGAGGGCAGCGCCGCTTCGCCAGACACCGCGGGTAGCGGGAACGCAATAAAGCCAGGCTGGGTAGAAAAATTAGTCGTCCACTGCACGCCACCGAAGCGCACTGCGCCTCCCCAACTGCTTGTGCCGCTGATTGCGTCGCCAACTCGCAGGCTGGCGACTTTCAGCGGCTGATCTCGCGTCCAGGTGGTATCCAGCCGGACGGCGGTCGCTTTTCCGTTGAGGTCCCGCGCCAACAGACGCGTTTGGGCCGTACCCCAGCCAGCGAAACCACCCAGCTCCAGCAGCCCGCTGGTCGATGTTCGCCCTTGCGCATGACTGGCCGACACATCGTAATTAAGAAAGCCGCCGGGCGACGCCGGGGTGGGCGCACTGAAATCGGTCACCGTCCCCTTTAGCCGCGTGGCGTCAAATAAGCTTGGGGGGGCTTGAACCGTTAGCGCTTGACTGGATTGATTAAATTCATATGACAGGCCTGCCAGCGTATCAAGTGCATAAAAATCTTCGCCGTCACGGTTAAGGGGGCGAGTGTCAGGCAAGAGCAAGCGCCAGCGCCGCAGATCTTGAGCCCCCGCGAACAAACGGTCGTCGCTGCGCAGTAAAAAGGCGACCCCCTGCTCTTGCTGGTTGATAACCACAACCAGAAATACCTCGTCGACAGCAAGCGCCGTATCTTCCGCCAGCGCCGCCGACGGGACTAGTGCCAGCAAACCAAGCAGGAGTATACCTGCACTTAGAGACTTGCAGGCATGAATCTTATGAGCACCGATTCCTGCCTGGCGCACATCAAGGTTCGATCATGACTTTAGCCGCAATGTCACCGGCATCCGTCTGAGCAAAAAGCTGTAAGGACGTCCCTGGTGGTGGGACTGGGTATTCCGAGTCAGCTGGCAGGTTCCAGTCGCGACTCTGACCGGCCAGCACATACTCAGCAGATTCTTTGGTCACCCAAGGTTGCGCGCTACCGGGCAACGACAGCTTAAAGTTGGCGATTTGGATATGGGCATTACCGTTGTTGGTCAGGCTAATCTTGAGGGCACCTTGCGGGGTGCGAGTCGCCTGCCACAGCAGCACGGGTTTAGCGTCGATCTTGGGTAACACAAACACTGGAAGGCTGATGCGCATCAACATTCGTGTACCCATAAAATCGGGATTGGGGGGGGGCGGCAACTCTTGGAGGACAATGCGATAGGTAAGCTCGCGCTGCCCATCCGGCGCTCGCCGAAGTCCGACCCGGACCAACTGCGAACCACCCGCTGGCACGGTAAAAATAGGCGGGTTGGCCAGCAGCTCGCGAGTGGGCGTTAAAACATCCTGGCCCTCGGCTTGTGACCAGTTCAGCATCTCCATTTGCAGCGACGCCGGCTCAGTGCCGTCGTTACGCACGGTGAATGCGCCCATCGACTGGCTCTCGGATAGCGTCACCCGCACGGGGCTCACCCCCAAAGAGGCGGCGCTTGCGACGCTGGCCCCCATTACCAAAAGAATGATGCCGAACGCTGCTTTGGTCATTGCACGCGCGAGCATTAGAAAAGCACCGTTACAGTGACTGTATCAGTATAGCTTCCCGCAGCGGCTTGCTGATTTTGAAAAACTTTGCCATAAACAGTCAAATCATCAGAGGCACCAGTGCCAGCAACGCTTTGACCCCATAGTTGAGTCCATACATCTGTAAGGCCTTCGTTCTTATAAAGCTCGTACTTTAGTTTACTATCGCTTCCTACATTTGACATGTGGCGACTATAGTTCCCTGAAAAAAGCGCGCGAGTCCTACCAGCGCTATAAGTTGAGTGGAGCCCATTACCCATTTTAACAATCACAAATGCACCTTCAGTGCAGTTCGTTGATACCGTGGCAGTAGCCAAAAGATCTCGCGTTGCGTTGGCTCCAATTGGATCGTAGGGGCCAAAGTCTAAGCTTGTTACGCTCATCGAGCAGCCCGCGTATACATTGACTACCACAGCCATGTCTGTAGCTGTTGTGGTTGCATAGACGGGCAGGCTAAGGCCTGCAGCGAATAGCAGCACAGGCGACAAGCTCAATATTTTAAGCAGTTTTTGGTTTCTTGTTTTTTTCACACGTTTGCTCTGACTAGTAAGAAAAGTCAAAAAAACAGGCCGCAAGCGGCCTGTTCAAGTGCTGGTATTAGCATCAGTAAGTGATTGTCACCGCGACGGTGTCTGTGAAAGTCCCGGCGCTAACTGTTTGGCTCTTAGTAATCGCGCCATAGACTGTAGTAGTCACCGCGGAGCCGGTTCCAGTCAAGCCTTCACCTGTTGCATCAGTATTTCCCCATACAGCTGTGCGGTCGCTATCACGGTACAAATGGTAAGCCAATGTTTGTGGTGTTTCCCCGGCGGTCTTCATCGCGCGCTTTGGAACGGAGGTGGTCGAACCGGTGAGTTTATTAGCACCCTCACTCATTGTTATCTTTGCCGCTCCGCCCGAAGTGCAGGTCGATGTTATCGTGCCAGTAGCCTGATTATCCGCCGAGGCGGTCGGATCATAGGAACCGAACGACAACGCTCCGGCTGAAATAGTGCAGGCCGTCGCAACTGTCGTGGTAACAGCCATGTTGCTCGTTGCCGTGGCAGCGGAGCTAGTGGCGCTAAGCCCCATGGATCCGGCGACGATTGCCGATGCGATTGCAAGTTTAAGTGATTGATTAAGTTTAGTTTTCATGTTTTTTTCCTTTTGTTAATAAATGCAGTTTGCTGCAAGAGATAGATTACTTATCGTCCGCATCGAACTGACCTGGGACGATGCAATTAAGGATGCTATCTGCGCGTTCTCAGAAAGTCAACAGATTTGTGTATTACACAAATTTGTTGATATATAAGATTTGATATAAAGTTAAATTTAACACATAATATAATTTATTTGATAATAAAATCTGAATGCTACAAACTATCAGTATGAACCAGTGAAAAAATAGATTAAAAGCAAAAAAAAAGAGAGAGGTTGGAGCAGTTCAACTAATGCTGATCAAAGCTTTTATCGGTCGACCAAATGGCGATATGCCGTGAAAACTAGAGGGTGCTACAGGAGATAAAGGTGCTACAGGAAATAAAGGTGCTACAGGTGATAAGGGTACTAAAGGTGCTACAGGAGATAAAAGTGCTCCTGGCGCTCCTGGCGCTATCGATGCTACTGGTGCTACTGGGGCTGCTGGGGCTACTGGCGCAACTGGGGCTGTAGGAGATAAAGGTGCTTCTGGTACTAATGGTAATAGATACAGATATATTTTTGTCGACGCTCCGGCGTAATTATAATGGCAAGCAGAATAGGTTTTAAGGTTGATGAAAAACGATCAAGGGCAGGGACATGGTGCAAACTTTAATCGTGAAATATATCTACGCCTGGTTAACGCCCTTTTAAATGGACGCTATATTATCCCAGTCCTCGTAACCCTAATTGCGGCGGTAGCCATTATTTATGCACTTCTTGCGGCAGCAACTTATATTGGGTTGCCCGGCTCGCTAGTGGGTGCTGCGCTGGGGATAATCATTGTGTTGATTCGCTTTGAGACGCGTATTACCGCGGCGATTGACGCAGCAAACAATCTTGATTATCAAAAGTCACCGGCTAAGATTTCGTCCAATGTGACTGTCAGAGATAATCAATTAACACCCGAAGAGCTCGATGCATTAAGAGAAATCTTTTCAGACTCTTATCAGTAACATCTGGATTCCAGCGTTCTAAAGTCTATTTGAAGCTAGGTGGATTCAATTTTGTAAAATTATGATTCAATGTATAAAAGAGGCAACGGGGCACGTTTGACTTTGCTACCTGGGGGAGGAATACTCATTAGAGGGGCCAGCACCTGAAACTACCGTGTCTACCAATTTCACCATCCGGGGTCTGTAAAATGATGATCTTGAAGTTGATGCAGGAGCTTATGACAACTCATTTTCAGACAGAGTTTCATTACAGTATTTGGAGTAAGCGAGCTATAACTCAAACCCCAGATATTAGATTCATTTACGCCTTTAAAACAATGAGTTGATGGGCTGATTTTGCATATTCCTACCCAGCGTTACATATTCTCGCGTTTTACACTTGGGAATCTGACTCGAGTTCTTTAATGCGAAGTTTTCAAACTTACTCCAATGACGTCTCAAGGATTGGCTTGCATAACCGTCTGCTGTATAGCTCGGGTATTGTCAGTCACGCACTCAAAGAGGCGGCAATGGGTGTCTTTATCCTGCTTTACTATAAGCAGGTGCTGGGCCTGTCGGGGACGCTGACCGGTCTTGCCATCGGCATTTCAATTATCTGGGATGGTATCAGCGACCCACTGGTTGGCGCCTGGTCAGACCGTTTGCGCTCGCGCATTGGCCGCCGCCACCCGTTAATGATTGCCGCTGTTATTCCAATGGCTGCGGGTTTTGTCATGCTGTACGGGCCACCCGGCAGTGTGCTGAGCGGCCAAGGCCAGCTGTTTACCTGGCTGCTGATCAGCTTACTGCTGGTGCGCACAGCTCTGACCTTTTTTATGGTGCCCTACCTAGCCCTGGGTGCAGAGATTACCGAGGACTATCACGAACGTACACAGCTGGCTGCGGTGCGCACCAATATAGCCTGGGTTATTGGCACTCTTGTCTCGGCCACCGCGTTGATTTTAATATTTAAGGAAGAAAATGGCCTTGACGGTCGCTTCGTCATCGACAATTACCATTTTTTTGGCTGGGTTAACGGCCTGCTCGTCATACTATTTAGCGTCATCTGCATTATCGGCACTTGGCAATACATTCCTAAGCTCGCCAGCGGTGCAGCAGATGCCGACTGCAATATGCTGCGTGATATATTCATCACATTTCGCAACAAGAACTTTTTATACTTGGTGATGTTGGATATGGGCGTGGGCGGTGTCGTCAGTATTACGGCTACATTGCTAATGGTGACCTACGTCTATTTCTGGCAACTGGATGCGATCCAGACTTCCTTACTGCTTTTCGGTCCCATTATTCTCGCGGCACTGTTGTCGGCCGTGTTTTCCAGATCACTGAATCGGCTGTTTGAAAAACAACAGATACTGCGCCTGACCTGTGCCCTGACCAGCATTAACCTGCTCTGGCTGACACCGTTGAAATTGTTTGACCTACTGCCAGATAACAGCACGGTGGTATTTGCCTTGATCTACTTCAACTGGGCAATACATACGATTATGGGTATTACGCGCGTTATCACTGTTCACTCGATGCTGGCTGATATCGTGGATGAGCAAGAGTTGGTCACTGGCAAGCGAAAGGAGGGCGTTGTTTTTGCTGCAGCTTTCTTTTCCTCCAAATTCATGGGCGCCTTTGGCTATCTGATAGCGGGCCCGTTTCTGGACGTGATAGGCCTTCAGGCTGGAGCGCAATCAGGCGAAGTATCCAGCACGGTAATGTGGGGTCTGGGCTTGATTATGGGCCCGGGGCTGGCGATTATTATGCTGTTACCGATCTGGATGTCATTCAAAGTGAATATGAGTCACACCAGTCAGTTGGAAGTGCGCCAGGCCCTGTCACAGCGACAACATGCAGTCGAAAACGGCGACAGTGCCTCCGTCAGCACACCAAGATCGCACTGAGAGCCGAGTCTAATCAGCAGAAATACCACTAAAAACCGTCTGGCAGGAGTGTTTAGGCGTCTCAGTGCTGGGATGACCGGACGAAATCCAAGAAGAGGGTGATACGAGCATTATGTGCCGCGGAAATTGGCGGCGCTTTTAGGTATGCATTGCCTGACGTTACCTATTAGTTTGATCTGAGTGAGTTGGCAATGCCTCCGCACAAACTCGTGGCTAATAACTTACTTGATAGTGCCATAAACTACAGGCTGTTGAGATAGTCAATTTCTTCGATCAACGAAACGTGAAGCTCGGCACTGGCATCGGCCGCGTACACCAAAAGTATGCCCTTAATGGCCTTGCGACGAAATTGATTCAAATCAATGTAGCCGAGAACCCAGTCAATTCGAGCAAGTCGGTTGCTATCGTGAACTTTTCTCATGATTATGCTGGGATCGACATTTCCTAACAACAGCCCTCGCTCGTACCACTTCTTATTCGGTGCTGCCAGTTGCTGTGCTTGCTGGAAAGGTCCATCTGGAATTCTAGGGTCAAAGAATCTTAGGTGCTCTGCAGACATAAGTGCGGCGCGATAAAAGTTTATATCTTTCTCGAAGGTGTCAGCCAAGTTATTGACGAAGAACTTTGTATTTTCAATAGGATCGATAGGCGGGTTGAGGGTAATACTCTGCATTTCTTCAATTAAATTCGAAACCAACTCTTTAATGATGTCACTTTTTCTCCCGAATAGGTTGTGAATCGTTGGCGTAGTAACCTCAGCCTTTTCGGCAAGTTTACTTATAGTAAAGTCTTCTAAACCTTGTTCAGCGATTAGACGCTTTGCGATATTAAATATACGTTCGCGACGCAATTTTTTATTTGCCTGGCGGGTTACGTTTCCTAATGCTTTTGAGGGAGTTTTCATGCGCTGTAGAGTAACACGTGACAGACGATCAAACTAACACTTTTTCCTATGAGTTAAAGCTGCAGTGACAAGCGGTCTAATTTTTTAAGGAGGGTAAATACATATTGGAAAGAGACGGTGTCGGACGAAGAGTAGTTGTTAAGGATAAAAGTGCTTTACGCCAAGTGGAGTTGAACCCATTATTGTGTCTAAACGACTATAAATATCACGACCAATAAAAAAAATAGTAAAAATAAAGGTTTAGTTTCTATAAAGCAGAAGGATAGACCTATAACTTAACTAGGTATACTTTACTCTGAAATACTATAATAACCGCCGCAGATACCTAAAAACTCAATAATTACCTCTCCGACCAATAAAAGTGATAGTTGCGATCCCCGATCCTTGGAAAAAAAATAGGCCACAAGGGGATTGTGCCAGTGATCGTGTCAGCATCAGTAAGTAATTGTGACGATGAGCTGGTCCCTGTAAACCCCTTGCGCGGCTGGTTGCGCTGCCAGGACTCTACCATAGGCCGTAAAAGTTTGAGAGGCGCCAGATCCGGTAAGCGCCACACCTGTGGGGGCGGTATTTCCCCATACCGCCCCGCGAGCGACGTCTGAATAAACTTGATAAACTAGATACTTTCCCGCTCCGGCAGTCATTCGACGAACTGGCGCATCAGCGGAACCCGATCCTGCGGAGGCACCAGCATTCAGAGTGATCAGGGCCGCTGCGCCTGAGGTGCAGTTCGAAACTATCGTGGCAGTGGCTTCGAGAGCGGTCGAAGCATTTGCACCAATACCGTCATAGGCTCCGAATGCCATTGGGCTGGAGCCCATAGAGCAGGAATGTTCAACTGATACGCTAACGTTCATGGTTGAAGTGCTTGAGCCAGCGTGGGTATAAACACTAAGAGCAGCGGAGCCAGTTACCATGGCCGATACGATCATGAGTTTAAGAGCGCTTTGGTTGGATTTCGCTTTTATGATTCGTTCCTTTCATTAAAAATTCAATTTTCTACAAGAGAATATTCATCCGTTAAATTCTCGTTTCAACTCTGCCAATGTAATTGACACACCAGGTGTGGCAGTCAAGTTAGCATAGCATGTTCGATTCAATCGAATCACGATACTCTATTAGGTGTAGAGTCGCGGATTAATTCTAGGCTGCGGCTAGTTCCATCTTGTAGCCGCCGAGAAATGGGCGCGTCTGAAAAAGGCAGAGCTCGAATCAGTCCCATCGCCTAAATCTAAAGTAGTCGAAAGCTACACGATGGACTACTTGCTCCATCGCTACATCGACGAAGTTCACTCCCACCGGCCCTTTGAACGTAGCAAGATGACCACTATAAAGATGACCGCGGAGCATTTTAAAGGTGTGCATGTCACTCAGCTAACGCCCGACATGATATTTAAATACGCCGAAAAGCGAAGGGCGGGGTACAAGGGCCGAGCGCCAATTGGCAAATCTACTCTCAACCAGCAGCTTACTTACGTTGCTCAAACTATAGACCAAGCTCGGACGTTGTGGGGCGTAGACCTGCCTTCCAACCCCGCGAGAGACGCGTTGTCAGCGCTGTCAAAGATAGGGTTGGTAGGCGGTAGTCGCAGGAGAGAGCGCAGAGTGAGCGCTCAAGAGCTCAAACTACTCATGCACGCTAGTACTAAGCACAGGTCGGGTTGGATAGGCCCGATAATTATGATGGCAGTTGAAACTGGCATGCGGCAAGGAGAGATCCAAGCCCTGCAGTGGAAGGATGTCGACTTTGAAGGGAACACTATATTTATTAAAGACCGGAAGCACCCAACTGAGAAGGCACGAAACAACCAGATAATCCCTGTGTCTAATAAGGCGCTGCAGGTACTAAGGGATTGGGGGCCGATAAAGGCTAAGAGGTCGGGCGCTATTTTCCCAGACGTAAAACTAGCCCAGTCGATAAGCGACCGATTCGTAAAGGTACGCGCGTTCGCTGGGTTGCCAGAGTTGCACTTCCACGATTTTAGGCACGAGGCAATCTCTCGATTCTTCGAAAAGGGCCTTCAAATCCAAGAGGTGGCGAGGATATCAGGACATAAAGACTGAAAGCAGTTGCTGCGGTACACACAGCTAAATGCTTCGTCTTTAGCTGATAAGTTAAACGCTAATTAATAGAGGTTTCTTTGACAAAGCCAACCTGACTACCCTGCGAGCAAATCCTTGGCCTCCTGAAAGTTGCTACTCACTGCCAGGTGTAATTCTCCGGTTTTTATTTTGCGGTATAGTCTGCTACCGCATTTGACTTTTCCCCCAAAACCTAGCCCATGACGACGATGAGATTTCCAATTAACCTTACGGGATGGAGATCTCACTATGAAGAAGCGATACCCGAAGAACAGATCAGCAAGGCGATCAAAGAGCACGAGGCCGGCACCAAGGTCGATGACCTTTGTCGGCAGCTGGGCATCTCGTCGGGGACGTTCTATAACTGGCGTAGCAAGTACGCCGGCCTTTAAGTAAACGAAGCCAAGCGACTGCGCGAGCTAGAATGAGGGAACGGCAAGCTAAAGAAGCTACTCGCCGAGAAGCTTTTGAAGTGCGAAGCGATGAGGGACGTTCTCATAAAAAAACTGGTGAAACATGCTTCTCGCAGGCTAGCCGTTGCTCTGAGATGGTACCAGTGGGCGGACTTGAACCGCCACTCCCGCAAAGGAACCGG
>ERZ1047472.3308-NODE-3308-length-10680-cov-6.669741_pt1 | contig 10680 bp, 12 predicted proteins | sample MGYA00383095_ERZ1047472 | MGnify/ENA primary metagenome ERZ1047472 (study PRJEB29581, sample SAMEA5548365) | metagenome | biome: marine; feature: coastal; material: water | depth 1 m | study: Short-term variability in the microbial, nano- and picoplankton...
GGGAAGACCGCGAAGAAGAAGAGTACAGCTACAGTGGCGAAGCTCATATTGTGCGGCCATTAGAGCCAGAGGCGCTGAGTGACGAAGACTGGGGCGACTACCTGTTCTTCCGCAAGAATCCCAGAGGTATCCACCATGAGATGTGGTATCACGCTGTGGGTTGTAGAAGGTATTTTTATGCGACCCGCAACACTCTGAGCTACGAGATTTTAGAGACCTACAAAGTCGGTGAGCAGCCCCAGGTCAGAGCTCAGGGAGCAGTCCAATGAGTCAGATAAATCGCCTTAATTCCAAGGGTCGCATTGACTGTGACAGTCCCATCAACTTCACCTACAACGGCAGACAGATGCAGGGGGTTGCTGGCGATACGCTGGCTTCGGCCCTGTTAGCCAATGGTGTTAATCTGGTGGGTCGCAGCTTTAAGTACTCCCGCCCCCGTGGCATTGTTGGCCATGGTGCTGAAGAGCCCAATGCCATTATGCAGATTGGTTCAGGTGCGGCCACTGTGCCCAACTTAAAAGCCACTCAGGTTGAACTCTACGAGGGCCTTGAGTCTGCCTCGGTCAATGGCTGGCCCAGCGTAAACTTTGATTTGATGAGTATTACCGGTTGGTTTGGGCGCATGATGCCACCTGGGTTCTACTATAAAACCTTTATGTATCCCGCCAAACTGTGGATGACCTACGAGCATTTTATTCGCAAGGCAGCAGGCCTCGGCAGTGCACCTGTGCAGGATGACCCAGATCACTACGACAAACTTAACCAGCACTGTGACCTGCTGGTAGTGGGTGCAGGTCCGGCTGGATTAGTCGCAGCCCGAGAGGCCGCCCGCGCTGGTGCCAGAGTAATTATTGCCGACGAACAAAATGAATTTGGTGGTAGTTTGTTGGCCTCGACCAACAGTATTGATGGTCAGCCAGCGACCAGCTGGGTTGATGAACTGGTCGCCGAGCTCAATGGCTTCTCCAATGTGCAGACTTTGCCCCGCAGCACAGTGTTTGGTTACTACGACCATAACTTCCTGGGCATTTTGCAGCGCCGCACTGATCACCTGGGTATCAGCGCTGCCTCCGGCTCTCGCCAGCGTTTACATCGGGTACGTGCCAAGCGGGTAATTCTGGCTACCGGTGCCTTTGAGCGGCCACTGGTGTTTGCCCACAATGATATTCCTGGAGTTATGCAGGCCTCCTCTGTGTCCACCTACATCAATCGCTATGCTGTAGCTCCGGGCCAGAGAATGGTGCTGTTCACCACCAATGATAGCGCCTACCAAACTGCTATAGATTGGCATAGAACTGGCCGTGCTGTAGTCGCAGTGGTCGATAGCAGGCCCGCACCCAATGGCCAGATTGTGCAAGACGTCAAGGATCTGGGTATTTTGGTGATAGCTGGTTCTGCTGTGATTGAAGCTCAGGGAGGCAAGCGGGTTAAGCGCGCATTAATTGCTCCGCTCAATGCTGATGGCACTGAGATTACCGGCTCTGTGCAAAAATTGGTCTGTGATCTGATCGCCTGCTCCGGAGGCTGGAGCCCGGCCATTCACCTGAGTTCTCACACTGGCGCCAAGCCGGTCTGGGACCAGGCAATTATTGGCTTTAAGCCAGGCAGGTCAGTACAACAGGAGCGCTCGGTAGGGGCCTGTGGTGGTACCTACAGTCTGGCAGACTGTATTGCCGAAGGAGCCAGCGCTGGAGCAGAGGCAGCGCAACTAGTGGGCTGTGGTGATGGTGCAGTGCATTTTCCCATGCCGCAGGTTGAGGAATACAGCGAACAGCCGCCCCAGGCGCTGTTTCTGGTGCCCCACACCAAGGCCACCAGCCGTGCACCCAGTCAGTTTGTGGATATGCAGCTGGATGTGAGTGCCAGTGGCATTGAGCTGGCCGTGCGAGAGGGCTTTAAGTCGGTGGAGCATATAAAGCGCTATACCGCTATGGGCTTTGGCACAGATCAGGGCAAGCTAGGTAATATTAATGGTATGGCCATACTGGCTAATGCTCTGGGTCAAAGTATTGAGCAGACAGGCACCACCATTTTTCGCCCATCTTATAGCCCGACCACTTTCGGCGCTATTGCCGGTGCTGATGTGGCTGGGTTGTTTGACCCTGAACGCTACACAGCAGTGCATCGCTGGCACCAGCAACAGGGGGCTGAGTTTGAGGATGTAGGCCAGTGGAAACGACCCTGGTATTTCCCCCAGTCTGGCGAGTCTATGCAGGATGCGGTCAACCGGGAATGCCTGGCGGTGCGCAATTCTGTGGGTATTCTGGATGCCAGTACTCTGGGTAAAATCGATATTCAGGGCCCGGACGCGGCTGAATTTATTACCCGCATCTATACCAACTCCTACCTGAAGTTGGCGCCGGGGAAATGCCGTTATGGGGTTATGTTGAAAGAAGATGGCATGATCTTTGACGATGGCGTCTGCGCCTGTCTGGGTGACAACCATTATCTAATGTTTACTACCACCGGTGGGGCGGCAGGCGTGTTGGCCTGGCTGGAGCTTTGGCAGCAAACCGAATGGCCGGATCTCAGGGTCTATTTCACCTCGGTCACTGACCATTGGACCACGGCTACCATTACAGGCCCCAATGCCCGCAAAGTGCTGGCTCAGGTTTGCGATGATATAGACCTGGATCAGGACGCGTTTCAGTTTATGGACTGGCGAGATGGCACTGTGGCCGGTGTGCAGGCCAGGGTTTTCCGCATCAGCTTTACTGGCGAATTATCCTACGAGATAAATGTGCCCGCCCAATATGGCCGTTATCTCTGGGAGGCACTTATAGCAGCAGGGGAGGAGTTTGATATTACCCCCTATGGCACCGAGACCATGCATGTGCTGCGCGCCGAGAAGGGTTTTATTATTGTTGGCCAGGATACAGATGGCTCTATGACCCCAGCAGATATGAATATGGATTGGGTAGTAGGCAAAAATAAAAGCTTTAGTTTTATAGGTAAACGCTCACTGCAGCGCAGTGACTCAGTGCGGGCAGACCGCAAGCAATTGGTGGGCCTTAAAACCCTGGATGGCACCCAGGTGCTGCCCGAGGGTGCTCAGGTAGTTTTTGACCCCCAGCAAGCTATTCCTATGTCTATGCAGGGCCATGTGACCTCCAGCTATTACAGCGCCAATATGGGCCACTCCATTGCCTTGGCGGTGGTTAAAGGTGGCCATAGCCGTCTGGGGCAGACTGTGCACTGTCCTCTGGCCGATGGCCGCACCATAGCTGCGGAGATTGTTAGTTCTGTATTCTATGATCCCAAAGGGGAGCGTCAAAATGTCCAGTAATCCAGTGAATATCTCAATAGAGTCGCCATTGCAGTATTTTCACAAGCTCTCCAGTCACCAAATTAAGGGGCAGAGAGCAGAACTATTTAATGGCGATGTGGACTTTGCGCTGGTAGTTAAAGAAGCACCAGCCTGCAGCCACCTCAACCTGCGGGGCAGCGCTCAGGACCAGAATTTTGTTAACGGCATCAGCCAGGTATTGGACATTGCACTGCCGACAGAGCCATGTACCTATAATTGCAGTCAGGAGGCGGCTATCTACTGGCTGGGCCCGGATGAGTGGATGTTGGTGAGCCGAACAGAGGCTGCAGAGCTAGAAGCCGCACTGCGCAAAGTACTGTCTGGCCATATCTCTATAGTTGATGTCAGTGGTGGTCAGACGCTGATCAATCTGCGCGGAGCAGAGGGCGCTCTGCAGACTCTGCTGAAGAAATCATCGGTCTATGATTTTGCCGCCTGGTCGCGGGCCAGTAAAGATTCTGGGCACTGTACCCAAACCACCTTTGCCAAAGCCACCGCAGTGGTGAGCAATAAATCGGATGGTTCCTTTGACTTGATTGTGCGACGCAGTTTTGCTGACTATATTGCCCTCTGGCTATTGGATGCAGGGCAGGAGTTTGGTTGCCGGATCGAGGGCTGAGGACTAAAAAAATGGCCCCAATAGTGCCGCGGTATTGCCAGACGGTGGCTTTGCGATCGGGGCCCAAGGTACTGCAGGTTATACGTACTACAGGTTATTAGCGGCACAGGTTAATGCTCTGACAGATTTATACAGTCTATGGCTGGTTGCTCGCAGCGCACGCAGTCGCTACTGCGAAGTTCGCAACTTTTAAGGCAGCGGTGAAATGCGCTTGTGCAGTGGCGAGTCTGCATATCTTGTTGGGCGCAGTACCCAGGTAGATTCGATGCGTAGATAGTGCGCCTGTCTATTAGATCGCAGTAGCTGAGCAATAACATTGTCTGTCTTGGGCTGCGCTGCTCAGAGGCCCCATTGGCGGACTGTGCAAGCTGGGTATTGATAAGTTCACGCTGAGTGTAGACGGCACTTCTTGCCAGATCGTAGTGGTCTACTGAGTAACTGGCCTGCTTCGGGTTGCCTGTGCAGGCGGACAGCAGAAAGATAATAACTAAACTAATGATCGCTTTATATTTCACCACTTTGCTCCTTGGTGGACTTGCTCCTTTCTCCGCTACGCCATGCTCGACGTGTTGGGCGAGGCAGGAATATGCCAACCTTGGCGGGAAAGGTCAAGAGAGAATTTATTCAAAACGATATGCAGCGCCCAAATCCAGACTCTATTTATTATCAAGAATTTATTCAGCTTCAGGAAAAGTTGCGCGAACGAATTCTTTCGCTGCGCAAAAGCCGCAATCTGGTACAGGAAGATATGGCCGATTACGAGCTGTCGGTGCGCCAATACCAGCGCATGGAGCAAGACCCCACCGCCATAGTCTCACTGTGGCAGCTGTTTAAGCTGGCCAAGGCCCATGATTTGGATATTCACGAGTTACTCGATCTTTAGCCATCGCAGCCAGAGCTTCCAACATTGGCCCCTAGGCAGCTTTTAGCCAGGCTAGACGTGTCGGTTGAAATTTGAATATGCAAACCTTGGCAACAAATTTCAATAGGGACATTGAACAGGCACCATGCAAAGGCCAAACCCAGACTCCGTTTATTACCATGAATTTATGCAACTCCAGCGCAAGCTCTGTGCTCGTATTGTGTCGCTGCGCAAGAACCGCAATCTGGTTCAAGAAGATATGGCTGACTATGAGTTATCGATTCGCCAGTATCAGCGTATGGAGCAGGACCCAACTGCTATAGTTTCTCTGTGGCAGGTCTTTAAACTAGCCAAGGCCCATAATTTGGAGGTCCATGAACTGCTGGATCTCTAGGCGGCCAATAAATTTTGTATCTGCCAACTCTTTATCTAGGCTGAGCTGCAATTAGAGATTGTGATGCAGGGTTGCTAAGGCTATTCTATGGTTTCGGTCACAGTATAAAACCCTAAAAGAGCTTTGCAAAACGCCCATGAAAACCCCCCTTATATTCTCTCTGGCTATGGTAGCTATCTGCCTGCAGGCCTGTAATAAACCGGCGCCAATTGTTCCTGCTGAAAAAACCTCCAGTAATCTGATAAGTCAGAGTGACAATAGTTGGTATCTGCAGTCCGCAGCTAAGGTGGAGGATATTCATCAGGCAGTGACTAATATCAGTCGCACCCGGGGTGGGGCAAAAAATATTATCCTATTTGTTGGCGATGGCATGAGTATTGCCACCACCACTGCTGCACGGATTCTGGACGGTCAGCGCAAAGGCATGGCGGGCGAGGAGCACAGCCTTAGCTTTGGTCAGTTTCCCTTTACCGGATTGATGAAAACCTACAATGTGGATGCCCAGACGCCAGATTCAGCCGGTACCATGACCGCCATAATCAGCGGAGTTAAAACCGATGTGGGGGTGGTTGGTGTCGACGAGGATGTGATTCTTGATGACTGCAGTTCAATGGCTGGCAACCAGTTAATCACAGCTTTGGAATTAGCTGAAATTGCTGGTCTGTCTACCGGCATTTTGTCTACAGCGCGCATAACTCACGCTACGCCGGCGGCAGCCTATGCCAAGGCTCCCAATCGCGACTGGGAGGATATATCTAATATGCCGGCAGAAGCCGTGGTAGCGGGTTGTGAAGACATTGCCTCGCAGTTGGTTAACTTTGAGGCTAGCCTGGAGGCACGATTTGAAGGTGCAGAGATCAATGGTATCGAGGTGGTCATGGGCGGCGGCCGTCGCCACTTTTTGCCTGCAGATGCAGCGGCCAATAGTATTGATGCCAGTAGCCCCATAGAGGGAGATCGCACAGATAACCGCAATCTGATTGAGGAATGGCAGGCAATCTACCCCGAGGGTGTTTATATCGACAGGCAGCAGCAATTTGATGGGCTAGATAAAACCTCTGGTGCTCCAGTATTTGCCCTGTTTAACGAGTCCCATATGCTGTACGAGGCAGATCGAGGCAATGATATTGGTGGTGAGCCCTCGTTGTCGGAAATGACCGAGGTGACCTTAGATATTCTCGACAACAACCCCAAAGGGTATTTTTTACTGGTTGAGTCCGGCCGCATTGATCATGGCCACCATGCCAACAGTGCCTTTAATGCTCTGACCGATACCATTGAGTTTTCTCGTGCCATACAAACGGCAGTCGATAACAGTAACCCAGATAACACGCTGATTATTGTCACCGCAGACCATGGCCATGTATTTACCATAGCCGGCTACCCTAAGCGCGGTAACCCTATATTGGGCAAGGTAGTGGATGTGGGTACCAGCGAGCTAGCTAAGGGTCTGGATGGTTTGCCATACACCACATTAAGCTACGCCAATGGCCCGGGTTTCCATGACTTTGGCAACGAGACCAATGCCGACAAGGTTTATTACACCAAGCCCTTTATGGGCCGCGCCGATCTCACTCATATAGATACCCGTAGCAGCGGCTTTCATCAGGAGGCAATGATTGCCAAACGCAGCGAAAGTCATTCCGGCGAGGACGTCGCCGTCTACGCCACAGGTCCCGGCGCCCATCTGGTGTCAGGCACCCAAGAGCAGAGCGGCATCTTTCATATTATGAATTTCGCCGCCAACCTGGCAGGTAAGGCTGAAACAGCCCTGAGCCAGAAAACAGCCCTGAGCGAATAAACAGCCCTACGCCAATAAAAGGCCCTGCTTGCAAAGACAAACTCTGTCTGAGATAGTGCCTCACGCGTTTTAATCTTCCCTAGGGAGTTATCAGGCTATGGTGATTTTTTATAAAACCCATCTAGCGCTGCTACTGCTATCAGTTATTACCTGCTCTTTTGCTGATTCTGTCCCTCCGTTCAATAGAGGTGACTTCAAGTACCACAACTACAAAGCCTACAGTGCGGTAGGGTTCTATACGGCCACCAACTGCAGCTCTGTAGAAGTAGATCATATAGTTTCCTTCCGCGATGCCTATGACAGCGGTGCCGCAAGTTGGAGTGGTTTTAAAAAGGCTCTATTTGCCAATGATCGAAAAAACCATGTGCCCGCCTGTGCAGATACCCTTATATTAAAGGCCGAATTGCCTCCGACAGAGTTTATGCTCAAGGCTCGTCAAGCAATAGGTCCCGACTTTAAGATTACCGCGGTCTGTGACTATATCGCCAGATATTATGCTATTAAGACAAAATACGGTCTTTTGTTTGCTAACAACAACAGGCAGACCTTTGCTGATTGTGGCCTGACTATTTAGCCTGCCGCGACAGTAAACGGCGACTACAACGGCTTGCGATAGTGGGTAAAAGGTGGGAAGCTGCCCATCAATATTACAGGAGCCCGTCACCATGAAGCCTTATATCGTCTATTTGCTCGCCGCTGTTATGTTCTCTGCACTGTCTGTGCAGGCAACAGAGTCCAGCATTGTATCCTCTGTCTCTGCCGATGCCCTGGTGTGGATTGAATCGCCCCAAGATGGCCAGCGGCTCAGTTCTCCGGTTACCCTGAGCTTCGGTAGTTCGGGCGTGGAAATTTCCCCTGCGGGTATCGAGCGCAACAACAGTGGCCACCACCACCTGCTGATCAATTTGCAAACCCTGCCTGCTATGGATATGCCATTGCCCGCCAATGCGCAGGTCATTCATTTTGGCAAAGGCCAGACCCAAGCCACTATAGAGCTGGAGCCAGGTGTTCACAGCTTGCAGCTATTGCTCGGCAATCATCTGCATGTGCCCCATGCCAGGCCAGTGATGTCAGATAAAATCACCATTACCGTTGAATAGGGTTGCTGACCCAAAAGTAGCAAAGTAATTACCGGCCACTGCAACCATGGTTCATATTAGCCTGCATTTTATAGTGCCAGCACTGGTTGCAATGCTCTGGTGGCGCAGAGGCTGGACTCTAGCCTACCTGATTATGGTTGCCACCATGCTGGTAGATATAGACCATCTGCTGGCCAGTCCTATATATAGCCCCAACCGTTGCAGCATAGGCTTTCATCCTCTGCACCAGCTAGGGTTTATTCTGTTGTATTGCGCACTCTGTATAGCCCCCAAAACTAGGCTGGTCGGTCTTGGCCTATGTATTCATATGGGCCTGGATGCCCTGGACTGCCAGGCCACATCAGGTATCTGGATACATGAGGATATATAGTTTGACCCCTATATGGGCCGGTGCTAGTATTTTCAAAAAATAACTATAGGGGTGTGAGATGCAAACAGTAACCAGCTACAAAGACGAAGCAGAGGCCTATGCGCAAATTGCAGAGGCGGGCTACCATGCGTATAAATCAGAGTTTCCGGCCCTAAAAAACGACTTTCACTGGCATGATTTTGACTCTTTTATTTATATCACCAGTGGTGAGTTAAAGGTAACTGAGCATGAGTCAGGTGAGACCATAGTTTGCGGACCTGGGTCCAAGATAATTGGCAGAGCTGGTATAGCCCATTGCGAAGAGACTGAGGGCTATAGTGCTATTTTTGGCTTGCCCGTTGAGCCCGGTGCGCTGACCCAGCCCGTAGACAAGCCTCTACCTATCCCCCAATAGAATATTACTCTGGCAGCAGGTCAGAGTAATTCTTTTCGCTGAAATCAGCTTTGAGAGCCAGTGATTCTGGATCCCAGGGGCAATCATCTCCGGGGCAGATTTTTTCGCCGGCAATATAGTATTCCCCTACAGGGGGCAAATCTCCCCAGATAACTGGACCAATGGTTGCCGACACCAGTTGATTGGTGTCGAATAAAAATGAGATTTGTAGTTCAGCATAGCTGTAGCGTCGCTGGCTTAAATCCTGATGAACACTGAGTATTGTTTCCTCACCAAGCTTAGCCTGCATGCCTTCCACCGACGCAAAATCAGCCTCAATATGCTCCGGATCGATCAGAAAATAGGATACTTTTTTCTCAGCATCCAAGATGGCTTTAACCTTATCGATCTCACATAGGTTTTCAGAGCAGGTACCAGCACCTTTGTGAAAAATTACGTCCGATTTACTCATGCCCAGGGAGACACCAGCGAAGCTGGTGGGCGGGGACCAAAAAAGGTCGGCGGCGAATTTATAGACTCCTGGTACCGAGACTGCAACGGCGGCTAACACTGCAAAGATTATAATTTTAATGGCTGTTTGCACTGGTCTTAAATCTTGTAGTTAATTCACGGGCTAGATTATCTTAATTCAGCGACTTATCAAGGGCTAAATAAACTTTGCTGCTTCTCTTAATCTTAGCCAGTTGACTGCTGGCAGTAATTAGGGTCACACTGCCTGCTCTTTAATCAATAGTGAATAGGTCAACACAGATGAAAAATATAATAATAGCTGTATCTTTGTTAGTCGCAATGCTGGCTTCCCCTGCTTTTTCAGACCACCATGCTCCCAACCTTGCTGCGCTTGAAATGTTCCAGTGTTCATTTGCAGATGGTAAAGATATTGGCGATGTCAAAAAAGTTGCCGGTGAATGGGATAGCTGGGTAGATGGTAAATTTACCGATGGTTACCAAGCCTATATTATGCAGCCAGTTGTCTACAATGGCGCTGACTTTTCAATCGATTATATTTGGTTAGGGGTTGCCGAAAATCATCAGACCATGGGGCGTGTTAAAGATCAATGGTTTGCTCAGGGCGCTAAACTCCAGAAAAAATTTGATGCCGTGGCACCTTGCAGTGCCAGCTCCCTGCTGACCAGTATGGAACTTAAGCCTTATGCAAAGCTCGGAGAGGCAGGTTATCTGCAGGTTAACGCCTGTGAGTTAAACGAGGGCGTGAGCTATGCGGATGTGGCCGCAGCTGATAAGAAGTGGATTAGCTGGATGACTGACAAAGGCATGAATTTGGGTGCCTATCGTTGGTTTGCCGGTGTTGGAGACGCCAGAGCCAGCACAACTGATTTCTACAATGTCTACATTGCAGAGAGCATGGAGGAGCGAGGTAAAGCCCATGATATGATGATCAAAGGCGGAATGCAGGTTGCCCAATCTCTCTATGCTGAGCTGATGGTCTGCGACAAGCCTCGCGTATGGCTATCTCAGCCCTCAGGAACTATAGAACCTAGCTAAAATAGTTAAGAGCAAATAGTAAAATAGCGGTTCCAACAATTAAAAAGCCCGGAGTAGTGACTGCTCTGGGCTTTTTTTGGTTCTGGTTTTCCCAGTTCCCTATAAAAGGACTGAGCACTGCCTGGATTAGTCCTACGGGTTCGGCATTGAACCGTAGGTGAAATGGTGGGCCCAGTAGGGTGGAGCTGCTGTAGCAGCGCCACGGCAGTGGTGATTTGAGATAAAGAGCACTGCCTGGATTAGTCCTACGGGTTCGGCATTGAACCGTAGGTGAAATGGTGGGCCCAGTAGGACTTGAACCTACGACCAATCGATTATGAGTCGACT
>ERZ1047472.3318-NODE-3318-length-10661-cov-17.326136_pt1 | contig 10661 bp, 12 predicted proteins | sample MGYA00383095_ERZ1047472 | MGnify/ENA primary metagenome ERZ1047472 (study PRJEB29581, sample SAMEA5548365) | metagenome | biome: marine; feature: coastal; material: water | depth 1 m | study: Short-term variability in the microbial, nano- and picoplankton...
TTAAAGGAGGTTCATACTTATATGATATTGAAGTCCATTCTTTACTTGGTCAACGCGTGATGAAGTTGTTTAATACTAATGAGATAGACGTAAACCTACTTAATGATGGGGTATACTTAGTAAAAATAAGCGATGGAAATATGACTACGACAAAGCGTATTATCAAGCTTTAATAAAGCTTGGTAATGTTATTAGTATTAATGCTAAGTAGATGACTAGTTGTTTTAATTAAATACTCTATTCAGTAGTTTAAATCAGGTAAAAATTAATTATAAATTGTTTTTTTAATTTAATTACTAGTATATTCGAAAAAATTAAAACCATGAAAAAAACTAATTCAATTGTAGCATTAATCTGTATATTTATTCTTTCATCTTGTGCGATCTCTATAGGAAATAGTAGCAAGAAACAACAAACCACTCCACCACTACCACCAAAAGTTGTTCAACAGGGAGCAGGGTTTTTTCTTCCAGACCCAAGTGAGAAGTATGTTGTTGGAACAGATAAATCTACTAACCTTTGGAAAAAATATATTGATGCTCATAACAATAGAGATTATGAATCTTTAATGCTTATGGAATCAGATTCAATAAAAATTGTTGGACCTACAGGAAATAGAATTTCTGGGAAAGAACAGCATAAAGAAGCTTTGTCTGCGTGGATTGATGCTGAAGATCCTAAATGGAATATTTACTGGGCAATGCCATACAAAGGTGTCTCTGGAAAAGAGGAGTGGATCATTGCTGGACACCAAGTTACAAGGACTGTTGACGGTAAGGAAGTTAAACAAAATCATATGATTGATGCAAAAATGAGTAAAGACGGCAAAGTTGAACTGTTTTATGTTTATTCAATGGATGTTCCTGCTAAATAGCATAATTTTTACACATTCACTAAAAAAGCATTCTGTAAATTAGAATGCTTTTTTAGTGAATTATACTTTGTTTTCTTAAGATTTGCCATATATTTTTTATCTTAATCTTCGTCTTTTGAATCATTTAATTAATTCACACAATTGTCTCCGTATTTGTAGCAAACGTTGCTGAAGGAAGAAATTCTCTCTATGATTACTACTTGAAAATATTAAAGTCCTCTAAATTTTTAAACGGCATAATAGTTAAGAATCCAACGGTAGTTATAATTAATGACCATTCGAATTATTCTTAAACACTTCTCCATGTGAAATATGAGACCGACATTACAAAAACTAAAATCTAACCTATTCTTAGTGACTTTGTGTATTTCATATTAGCGGTAAATTTAACAACAACCGCAGTTTTTTGAAGAGACGTGTGTTTTTGGTTTTTTGATCTTACAAGAATAAACAGGGTACTTAGCAAGAAACATTTCCGCTAGCATAATGTTTGAAATATAATCGTATCCTCCAAACTTGTTTCTCAACGCAGAACCAAATTCCTCAATGTTATATATTTTATTTTCAAGACCTAGCGGGTTGTTGTCGTTTTCTTTCATAATTGTTTTTAATTAGTAAGTAACCTCAGAGTGGTCTTTATATATCAAAAAAAGAAGAACTCAAGGATAACATAAGATAATAATTTTATCGTTAAAAATGCCATACTTATTGTTTGAGTTCAAAATGAGTGACATGAAAGTTGTTATCCATTATTTTTCCCTGAATATCTGCTTTTTTAACTGCATTACAAAATCCTTTTTTTGAATGAGCATCTCCGTGGTCATCTATCCCCGTTCCAATCACATAATATTTGGAATCTTTAATTTTTACAGCTAATTCACATTCTTTACCCTGCATGTCTAACATACATATTCCACAAGCTGCTTCAGCTTTTATTAAATTAATTTCAGGATTAAATTTTAATTTGTTTTTCAGTGGTTTTTGCCCAAAGGACGCAAACGGAATAAATACCATTAATAAAACAAGTTCTCTCATATTTTCAAATATAGCCATTATTAGTCTAAACTATTATTCTTTCAGCACCATATCAATGCAAATGACAGCACCAAAAATTAAGAGTCTTAACGGATTCGTTTTTTCAATATTTTCATTTATGTCAAGAATATAATTATCTGCGCTAGTGAAGAGTTCTTTCCCAATTCCTGACCACTTTTTTGTAACAGTTGCAATAGTATTTTCATCTTTTAAAAATTTAAAATTCCAGCCAATTATACTACCTTTTAATTTAGACACAAGATTTTCTTTCTCATCAAATATCTCAAAATTGTTACCTACTGGAAATAACTTCTGTTTGAAAAGGCCAACTAATTTATCGTTTTCATCAAAAACCTCAATTTTAGACAGAACTAACGAGAGACCTTTTTTCACCTTCATAATTTTATTACCATTATGTCCATTAATTTCAATTTCAAATGGGGTCATAGTTTTAAGCTCTTGAAAAAGGAGTCTAATAATCTTAAAAAAGGGGTTTAAATTTTTCTCACGACAATGTAAAATTACTTCCTTAGTGTGTGGGTCATATACATCGTAGTTATTGGACGTTTTAAGTAAGCCGACATGTTCCTTGAACAAAAATGTATTTTTTTGTAAAGCTTTTTTCATTACTGCATTCGTTTATAAATAATTAAACTGACAAGACATTTTTTTATCATGGCAAACAGTTTGTGAAGGTTGGTTTGGGTAGTGTCCATTGAGGAGTGTCATAGCTGAAGCTACTGCAGTCGAAAACGTTACTTACATCCCAATCTCCTATAGCTTGGTTAAATGAAGATCCACTAAACATTGAATACATATTAGTTACTCTACTTACGTTCCAATCTCCTAGAGGTTGATTAAAATTTGAAGCATTGAGAAACATGTTCCACATCTCATCTACGCTGCCAACATCCCAATTATTTATGGGCTGGTTAAAGGCTGTATTCCCTTCAAACATTCTTGCCATTTTGTTTACACTACTCAAATTCCAATTTTCTAAAGGCTGATTAAAGACTGAATTGTCCCTAAACATCGCATACATATCATTTAAATTTCTTAAATCCCAACTGGAAATGTCTTGATTAAAAACAGATTTTTCAAACATCTGCGACATACTTGTCACGTTACTTACGTCCCAACTGGAAATGTCCTGATTGAATACATAGTTTTGATAAAAAAGCTGTTTCATTGATACAATTCTTGATGTACACACTGAAGAAACGTCTTCATTATTTTCAATCATCTGTCTAAGACTAGCTTCGCTCACAACTGTATATTCTGTTCCATTAATAGTCCCAACGCTTCCTACGTTAGAGGACTCACAAGCTTTTACGGTTATCCCATTTTGGCCTAAATAGACTACATCACAATTAGTAGGCTCGTCATTTGCAAGAGTCGTAAATCTTAGCCCCCTAAACCAAACTTCATCATCTAAATCCCTTTCTTCATACAAAGTGCCTAAATTGTTAGTCAAAAATGTTCTAAAATAGTAAGTTGTATTTGGCTCTAGATTTTCTATTGTTGTACTTATAGAAACTCCAGCTAAGTAAACTTCATCATTGTCTAAATTAGGCCTTAACCCTTTTGAATAAACAAACCCCTGGTCACTGGTATTAACAACGTCACAGTTTATTGACGCAGTACTTATAACTCCATTTAATGTAGCCGATGTTCTTGTTATATTGGTAGCTGGTAATGAAGATAGACTAACCTCATCAACACAAATAATTTCATAATCTTCTGAACAAGTGAAAATGAAAAAAGCGGAGAGTAAGAGCAATTTTTTCATTCCAAAAGTTTATTGATATTATCAATTGTGGTTTGCAAAACTATCTTGTGTACTGAGTCTTTAGGACTTTGTATCTCAATATTTAATCTTTCTAATAACTCACTAATGGTATTTTCTTTATTCATAATTCAAATATAACTATAATCAGTCAAATCCATTTATTTCTTTAAGAAATAGTAAAATGAAAGCAAATGGAAAAACACATATTTGAGTTGTGTCGTGTACATTAGTTGTTTTTTACAATAATTAAAAATTCATTAAATTTGAAATCATTCAAAAAATTAAAATTATGAAAAAATTATTATTAGCATTAATTGTAATCGCGACTGTTGCCTGTAGTCAAACTGGCGTTACGATAGTTGAGTTTGAAGACGATAAGTCAAATGCCATAAGAGGACATTACGAACATTATCTAAATTATGACATCGAAGGATTAAAAAAACTTTGGGCTGATGATGATAAAATTACTATATTCCTTGGGAGTGTCAAACAATCTCCACTTTCTGAACTAATCGGATTAATTGGAGCTCAACATACAGCTTTTAAAAACATTCAATTGCTTAATATTCAAGGAAAAGATGAACCAATATATGTTGAAACTAAAGCATATGAAAGTGGACAAACGTGGACTAACACATGGTTTAGATGGTCAGCAGTTGGTAAAACAAGTGGAAACCTAATTGAAATTCCTGTTCATATATCTTTTAGGTGGGAAAATGATGAAATCGTTGAAGAGTCACATTTATTTGATCCTTCTTTAATGGTTGCTGAACTAGAACTCTTTGCTAGTTCACTACAATAAAAACTATTATTTTTAAGACCTTAATGACCTTACTTTTGCAGGGGTTCTTAATTTAAAATTAGTTGCTAAATAAGTATAAATTTATATGATTGAACAAGAAGGGCTTCTTAAGAACTATTGGTACGCGGCTGGAACTTCTAGTGAAGTTAATGGTAATAAACCAACAAAACGAATAATATTCAATATTCCAATTGTTTTATGGAGAGCAAGCGATAATAAATTATCAGCTTTACTTGATCGTTGTGCTCATCGAAATGCCCCTTTAAGTGAAGGCCGGGTAAAGGATTGCGAAATTGTTTGCCCATATCATGGCTGGACATTTAATCAAAATGGTCAATGTTCTAACATCCCGTCCGAAGGACCACATAAAGAAAGAATACCAAAACATAAAATAGAAAAATTCCCAACTTTAGAACAAAATGGCTTAATATGGGTTTGGATGGGGAGAGATATTTCACCAGATAAACAACCTTTTCCAATGCCTTTAAAAAACACAAAAGGATGGAAGAATTATTATATGATAACTAGATTTAGTAATAATGTAACTAACCTAGTAGAAAATTTTATGGATGTTCCTCATACTATTTATGTACATAAAGGCTGGTTTAGAGATCGAAAACAAATGAAGGTGCCAATGTATGTTGAGCGAACTGAAGACAGTGTTTTAGTAAGCTATGATCAGAATAATGACTCTATTAGCGCTTTCGACTGGATGATTAATCCCAAAGGTCTGCCAATGCAGCATACTGACAAGTTTTTCATGCCTAATGTAACTAGGGTTGATTACACTTTTGGTGAAGAAGAAAAAGCATTTATAATTACAAGTACTTGCACCCCTGTCTCGCCTTATGAATCTATCGTATACACTCTTATCTCTTATAAATTTGGATGGTTTAACTTGTTTGCGAAATTGTTTTTACCCTGGTATACTAGGAAAGTAATAAATCAAGATGTTGAAATTATGCAAATTCAAGGTAAGAATATAAAACACTTTAAAGAGACCAAATTTAAATCAACACAAGCTGATTTATTGCATATATATATTGAGTCATTAAGAAGTTTTACTAAGTCAGGAGAAAAAGGTACACCACCAAAACCAATTAAAAAAGCCGCAGAATTTTGGATTTAACTCTCTAATTAGCAATAATTATGACAACATCTAAACTAATTTACACCCATATTTCTTCAAAGGATTTGACTCAATCTTTAATTGAAAGAATGTATTTTATTATGGAACAAAATTATTCTTCAATTAGCTCTTATGCCTTTGAAAAGGATTTGAAAAATAAAGAATTTATAGGGCTTTTAAAAGATAATGATAATCAAACACAGGGATTTACAACTTATGCAATAAATCCGTTTGGGTTAGGAACGTCTGAATATAATATACTATTTTCAGGCGATACAATAATTTCTCCTAAATATTGGGGAAGTCAGGAACTAGTAAAAGGATGGTGCAAAACTGTTGGAGGACTTATTGCTGGTAAACCAGAAAAAAAATGGTATTGGTTTTTATTATCAAAAGGCCACAGGACATACATGTATTTGCCTTTGTTTTTCGAACAATATTACCCAGCTCTAGATAAAAGCAGAGAGGCTGACTTATTTCCAATTATTAATAAATGCGCTAATGCTATGTATGGTTCAAATTGGAAACCCGAAAGAAAAGTCATCTCTTTTGATAAAAGTCACGGTGAGTTAAAGAAAATTCACACAGAAACTACCTTAGAAAAGGTGAAAAGCAATGTACATATTGATTTTTTCTTACAAAGAAATCCTGGTTTCGAAAATGGTGACGAATTAACTTGCATGGCAGAACTAAACGTAGATAATATGAGACGATTTACAAAAAATATCGTAATTGAGGGAATGAAAAACCCAATAGATTCTTAGATGATTAGTGCAAGGCTAGCAAATAAGATCTGGATATTATTACAATTTAGAAAATCTAAATTTTTTTATAAAAACTGTTTTGAGCTTAAGCATTTCCAGGACGTTAAATTAAAAAAATATCTTTCTCATAATAAAAATACTCAATTCGGAATCAAGTATAAATTTGATCAAATAAAGGATTATGATGGGTATAAAAAAAATGTTCCAGTTCAAGATTGGAAGGATATTGCCCCTTGGGTTGAGCTTATTAAAAATGGAGAAGATAACGTCCTCACTAGAGAAAAAGTAATTTTGTTTGAAGAGACCTCAGGAACTTCTTCTTTTTCAAAACTTATCCCTTATACTAAATTACTTAAAAAAGAAATAGAAGAGGGAGTTGGGCCGTGGATGAATGGTTTATACGAGAATTACAAAAATGCATTTAAAGGGAGTTCTTATTGGTCTTTTTCTCCTCCTTTAAAGGCGAAAAGAAAGACCCCAGCTGGAATCCCAATTGGTATTGACGATGATACTGATTATTTCAACCCATTCTCTAAATTTTTATTATCTAAAATATTAGCTGTTCCTAACTTTTTAAAAAATGAACTTCATCCAGAAAATTTTTATTTTCAAACATTCGAGCATTTATTAATGAAAGACAATCTCTCTTTTATTTCTGTTTGGAGCCCAACATTTTTTTTACAATTAGATAATTTCCTATCCAATAATAAAGAACAATTGATATTATCCTTAAAAAAATCTTTTGGTAGAAATAATAAACGCCTTATTTTTTTAGAGAACACAATAACAAAACCATTTATATGGAAAGATATTTGGCCAGATTTAAACGTATTAAGCTGCTGGTCTGATGCTCAATCCTCCCTTTGGATAGATAAAGTACAAGCTACAATTGGAGATGTATATATTCAAGGTAAAGGATTGCTTTCTACTGAAGGAATATGTTCTATACCGTTGCTAAAAGACAGATCACCCATACTAACAGTTACTTCACATTTTTATGAATTTAGGAACTTAGAAACAGCAGAGATCTATTTAGCCACTGAACTCAAGGATAATGTAATTTATGAAATTATTATTACCAACGGAGGTGGATTATACCGTTATGCTTCAGGAGATTTGATTCAAATTGATGGTTTTTATGGACAGGCTCCTACTTTTAAGTTTTTAGGGAGAAAAAACAGCTCTTCTGACCTAGTCGGAGAAAAACTATCAGAATTTCAAGTTTCAATAGCTCTTCAAGCTGCATTAAAAAAAATATCAACAAAAGTAGAATTAGCTTTTATATATCCAGTTATAAATAAAAAAAACAATTTACATTATAGAATTTATATTGAAGCTAAAGAAGCTTATAAACTTGAAATAACAAAATTGTTTTCTACAATCGAACACAACATTGAAAGTACACTTATAAAAAACCCTTACTACAAAACCGCCTTAGATCTAAATCAACTAGGTTCTATTAAGGCACATTTACTAGAAAATGACTTTAAATCAAAGTTGTTTGATTTTTACTCAGACTCTTACATGGTTAAAGACGGTAATTTGAAACTGCCCGTTTTATTTAAAAAAGACAGTCTAAATTCACTTTTAAATTTATAAAATCATGCCTGAAATTGTAATTGAGAAAGCCTTACCGTCGGATAATAAAGAAATTTGTGAATTATGTAAAGTTCCCATGGACGGAAACATATCTATGTCTTTAGGAATCGATCCAGATTGCTTTATTAATGCTGGAATTCAAAATCAAGAAATCGAACTTTTTGTTTGTCGTCAAAGCAAGAGAGTTATTGGCATGTTTAGCGTCGGAAAAAGAACTGTTTTCTATAATAGTAAACCTAAATTAATTCGATATTTTTCTGATTTACGCATACACCCAGATTTTCAAAAATCTTTATTGTTAATAAAAATAACGCGATTCATCAAGACAAATATTATTAAAACAGACGAGTTTGTTTATTCAATAGTTTTTTCAGACAACAAAGTGATGACTGATATGATAGCAAAGGTCGATCAAGCTACTATTGATAATAGATCCCTTATTAGGAGAGCTTCTCTTCCTAGGTATAGTTTGTGCGGCACTTATCACTCTTACATGGTCTCATTAAAAAGCACAAGAAAGATAAAAAAATCTAATCTAATAGTTAAGAAAGCAGAAAAAAATGACATTGAATCAATGCAATCTTTTTTTAATAGAGAAGCACATAAAAAACAATGGTATCCTTCTTATAACTTCAGTGTTTTGAAAGACAATTATTATCATGGGCTTAACATAAGTGATTTTTATCTTGCTTTTAAAGATGGTGAAATTGTGGGCATCACAGGAATTTGGGATCAAAGACGGTTTAAGCAAACCTACATCAATAGTTATGCAAGATCCTTAAAACTTTTAAGACCTCTTATAAATATAGTCGCAAAATTCACCAAGGGATTTAACTTGCCCGAAACCGGTAAAGTTTTAAAGTATTTTACATTGCACACCATATTAATTAAAGATAATAATCAGAAAATATTTAAGGATATTGTTGAAAATATCTATAAGGATAATTGTCTTGGGGAGTTTAGTTATTTTTTATGTGGGCTTGATAAAAATGACACTTTGTGTAATATTTTTAATGGCTTTAAAAAACGTGTTGTAAATGGAAACGTCTATTCTGTATCATTTGATTATTTAAGAGATACATCAATTCCTTCGAATTATTATTTCGAAGCAGCCAGAATCTAATTAAAAACAGCTTAAAATCTATATGCTTTGTTTAGAAATAGCGGAGAAATAAAATATACGTCTATGGTTTAAATATGGCTATTTAAAAGGCTGTCTATTTTTTTTAAAACTATTCTTGTAACTTTGTAATAAAATTAAATATGTGGCTTTCAGTTTTTAAACAAACGCTTAGAAAATTAGACACTTTAAAGTTTCAACTCCCCAATGGGCAGTTTGTGCCTGCGCATTTTCATCTCACTGAAGTAGGAAATGTAACACGTGACTATATAGATTGTGGAGGTATACTGCGGCAAGAAAACAAACTCAACCTACAGCTTTGGGTATCTTCTGATAAAGACCACCGTCTAAAACCTAATAATATTTTAAGTATACTGCAATTGGCGGAAAAACAGTTAGGCTTTTTAGATATGGAATTAGAAGTAGAATACCAACAAAGTACCGTTGGGCGTTATAAATTAGCTTTTGATGGAGCTGTATTTCAACTTCTCAATACGCAGACGGCTTGCTTAGCTCCTGACCAATGTGGTGTTTCGCAAGAAAAACCTCGAGTTCGTGTTTCAGCAAGTGGTTTAAGCTGTAATCCTAACTCAGATTGTTGTTAATAGGACTATTAATATATCTTGTGTTTATCAAATAGTCGAATTTAAAGTAGAAGATCTGCTTAAGATTCAGTTGCGGTTTCTTTTTTTTGAGTACTTATTAGAATTTACATCAGGTGGCAAAATTAAAGTCTTTTCTCCGTCCTTCTTGGCTATTCCGTCTTTTTTTGCTGAACCACATGCTGTTAAACAACAAAGAGAAATTGAAATAATTATAAATTTTTGCATACCCAAATATAAGAAACATAGGCTCAACTTATTCAAGAGGTTTAGAAATAGATGAAGTGAAAGATGAGGCTATGCTTGGAATTTAATATCTTTATTCAATAAAAAATACAATTTAAAGACGAGTACATATGAAAAACACAATTTTAACGATAATTATTTTAGGAACCACATTAATTAGTTCGTTACAGCTAAAGGCCCAAGAATTTAAAAGTATAGATAAAAGCCCCATGGATATGGCAGCGTTTCCTAGTAGTTATAAAATATCAGATAAAATAGTAAAAGTAATATACAGCCGCCCTCAATTAAAAGGAAGAGATTTAGTGAAACTAGCACCACCTGAAAAGGTTTGGAGAACTGGAGCAAATGAAGCTGTAGAAATCACATTTTATAAAGATGTTATTTTTGGAGGGAAGGCATTAAAGGCAGGGACTTATTCTCTATTTACAATACCTTCTTTAGAAGGTGATTGGACCGTAATAATTAACAGGGCTAGAAATGTCTGGGGCTCATATTACTATACGCAAGAGCAAGATGTAGTTCGAGTTTCTGGAAAATACACTAAAATAGAGGACAATATTGAAGCCTTTTCAATGATGTTTGATAATGATATGACACTAAAAATGGGGTGGGGAAAAACGGTTATTTCAGTTTCAATAAAATAATCTTTAAAATAAAACTATTTAAAACACTTTCGAGTCGATTTAAAGGGTTTACAAATA
>ERZ1047472.3320-NODE-3320-length-10659-cov-5.911731_pt1 | contig 10659 bp, 6 predicted proteins | sample MGYA00383095_ERZ1047472 | MGnify/ENA primary metagenome ERZ1047472 (study PRJEB29581, sample SAMEA5548365) | metagenome | biome: marine; feature: coastal; material: water | depth 1 m | study: Short-term variability in the microbial, nano- and picoplankton...
CATCCGTGATGATGTCCGAGGTTTTTTTGTAGGCTTGGTCCAAGAATGCAGCCTTAGTTGAATCCCGTTGGGCTAAGGCCCAGAACTCGATCATGACCGCACTGGTCTGCTGAGAGATCGCGTCACGAATAAAAAAAGTGACTAAGTCGGTCAGGGTCTTATCTTGGTCAGTCGGCGGTTTTTGAAGGTAGGAGGTGATCTGCTGTTGGTATTGCTCCAGCCCCAGATTCATAGCCGCTACCATCAGGTCATCGACGCTTGGGAAGTGGTAGGTCAGGTTGCCGGGACTAATATCGCAGGCGGATGCCACCCGGCGCATGGTCAGGGCGCGATAACCCTCCTTGGCGAGGATGGCTGTGGCCGCTCGGGCGATCTTGCTTTTGGTGTCCTTGGGCATCGTCGTATTTTAATTGAATCGAAGTCGAACGTCTTGAAGCCGAAAACAAATAGTACTATCGTACTAAAATGGTCGGGGGAGGCGTCGTTAGTAAATTTGGTAAGTCCATGCCGTGTGGTTTGCCGACTAACCCGCCTTTCTAGAAAATCACGATTTGGCGAAAAGAGATGGAGGGGTACTTGTGAGATACGCACTAGTCGTTGTGGGTTTGATCGTGGCGGTTGCGCTGTTCGGGGGATGGGAAAGTCGTGATGGCGGATCTCAAAGCTCCGTCAATGCCGCTGCGGCAGAGGCTTCACCTTGGAACAGTCTGAACGCACAAGAAATTCAATCAGCGGCCACTGCGGTCAAACAGCGTCATGGACGCGGGGTGCTCTTTAATCGCATCAGTCTGGCTCAGCCTGATAAAACCACCGCCTTACAATGGCAGTCAGGTCAGCAAGCGGTGCGGCAGGCTGCGGTGTCTTTTCGTGCCGACGGCAAAACCCATCATGTGATCTACGATCTAAGCACTGACTCGTTGGCTCCAACCCAAACCTTTGACAACGGCCAGCCCATGCTGACTGGAGACGGCGAAATGACTCCGGCGGTGGCTCAGATTAACGAAGATCCGGCCCTGCTTGGCGCCCTAGCCAAGCGCTCCATCGAACCCGGTGACGGCCTTTGTTTACCGCGTACTACCGGTCGCTTCTTCGACGAGTTGGTAGACCCCGTACATGATCGTTTGCTGCGTCTGGATTGTTTTTACATCAAAGGCCAAGGGGGCATTGGAATCCTCCCCTCTACTGCGGCCTTTGCTCGGCCCATCGAAGGGTTGAGCGTGCTCTACGACCTCGAAAAACAGGCCATCGTTGAAATTACGGACAGTTACCCGAATGGTGGCTACCCACCCCATGACATTGCCGCCTTGGAGTATCACGAGGGCGCGCTGGAAACGCGGGCCCCACTTCGACCCGTGACAGCTAGTCGGCCACAAGGTGTTAACTTCACCGTGACCGGCGGTCGTGTCGACTGGCAAGGCTGGCAGTTCTATCTACGCTTCGATCCGCGCCAGGGCACGGTACTGAATCGAGTCGGCCACCTGACACCCGAGGGCTTTCGATCCGTGGCCTATGAAATCGCCATGTCGGAAATGTTTGTTCCCTATTACGATACTGACGCTCATTGGTTTTACCGGGCCTATTTCGACATGGGCGAATATGGCCTTGGTAACATGGCTACCGAGCTGAAAGGCAGCGACTGTCCCAGTCACGCAGAATTTCAGAACGTCGTACTACACAGCGCCGACGGCACACCCAAGGATGTGCCAAATCGAATCTGCATTTTCGAGCACGACCCGGGCTACCCCATTTGGCGACATCACGAATCACTGTATGACGGCGTGCCTGGCATGGAAAACCATCAGTCCCGAAGCGCAACGGAGTTGGTGGTTCGCATGGTAGCCACCATCGGTAACTACGACTACTTTCAGGACTACGTGTTTGCCCAAGACGGACGCATGCGGGTTCGGTTGGTCGCAACGGGTATCGACGCTACCAAGGGCGTGATGGCCGCCTCCATGGCCGACCCATCAGCTGAAGCTGATACTGCCACGGGCACGTTGATTGCCCCTCACTTGGTTGGGGTAAATCACGATCACTTTTTTGGCTATCGAATTGACATGGACGTGGATGGCCAAAACAACAACTTTCAGCGTCACAAGTTGCGGGCTGTTCCCCAGCCAGTCGACGCACCCCGGCAGGGCATTTGGGCGGTCACTACCGAAACTGTTACCTCGGAATTAGCTGCCCAGACACAGATGGATGTCAGCAAGCCCGCCCTGCTGGTGTTCGCCAGCGCAGACCAAACCAACGCCATGGGGTATCCCACGGGCTATCAAATCATCATGCCCAACGTTCGGCCATTGGTGACCTTGGAAGATGCCACCCATGAGCGCGCCCTCTTCGTTCGTAACAACCTGTGGGTCACTCGTTTCAAGCGCGAAGAATTGTTTTCCGCTGGCCTGATGGTTTCTCAATCCGCTCCGGGTATGGGGCTGCCGCAATTCGTCGCAGACGATGAAACCATTACGAACACCGATGTGGTTGCCTGGCCAACCATCGGATTTCATCACGTGCCCATGGCAGAGGACTGGCCGGTAATGCCGGCAAAAGTTGACGAAATCATCTTAAAGCCCCGTAACTTTTTTGATCGAAATCCGGCGATCGATCTGCCGAATTAGGAGCAGCCGGCATCAGTGTGAGTGGCGCTTGCGTCGATCCTCGGAGGCGCCGGGGTTAGGCTTTGCCTTCTAGATGTGTTTCGCCGAATACCCGCATGGCTGTCAGCAGCGGACGTAGTTCGTTGCCAAGAGGAGTGGGGACGTACTCATATCGCGCCGGTCGCTCGTGATACTGCTGTTTGTGCAGCAAGCCGAGCCCAACCAATTTCTTTAGGCGGTCTGACAGCAAGTTGGTAGGAATGCGCTCGAGGCCGCCAGCGAAGTCTGCGAAGGTCTTGCGGCCCAAAAAAAGCGCGTCCCGCATGATTAGCAGCGTCCACTTATCGCCAACCAGATCCAGAGATCTAGCTACGGGGCAATGGGATCGAAACGCTAAATCAGCGATGTTTACTTGGGATTCCATGTTCTCAGTCCTGAGCATTTAGCGTTGCATTACGCCATGCGCCTAGTTTAAGCGCACAAAACATAATAACGCCATAGGCGACCATGGACAGGGCAATGGCATAGAAGATGCCGTCTATTCCGGTGTCGAAAGATTCTGTAAGCAACACCGAGCCGCCAACGCAGATCACAGCCCGTAAACTCAACGCCACAACAGGCCACCCCATGGCCCCTGCACCTTGGGAGCCAAAATACAAAACCAAGCCGAGACCGTAAAAGGCGAACCAAGGCCCAACAATTTGGATGTAGCGTGTGGCGGCGTCTTGAACCACTGGGTCTCGGCTGAAGTATGGAATCCACAGCTCGGGCTGGACGGCGAGGATTAGACCAATGCCGCCAGCCAGTCCGGCAGCCCCAAGGCCCCCAACTGTGCCAATGTGCTCAGCTCTTTTTATGTCGCCGGCACCGATGCCCACACCGACCAACGAGGTCATAGACGCGCCAATGCCAAAGACCAGCGGGATCAGCAAGAATTCGATTCTCGATCCGATGCCATACCCCGCTAGGGCCTGTTCTCCAAATCGGCCCACAATCGCAGTCAGAATAATGATCGTTGCAACGGTCAGTAACGGTGACAAAGAGGCGGGCAAGGCCACCTGTAAAATGTCGGCAAAATGATGTCTGCGGAAAACCGCCGCGGGTTTGGTTAGGCGAATCTGCCCCGAATCCCCTGCCAGGCGAATTAACATAACAGCGGCTAACAAGATGCTGGAGATTACGGCGGAAACCGCAGCGCCCATGACGCCAAGTTTGGGTGCCCCAAAGGCACCGGTGATTAGCAGGCCCGACAGCGGAACCTGAACAAAGGCGCTCAAAATCATCATCGCCGCCGGAAAGCGCATATTCCCCATGCCACGGAAAATTGCGCTAACAACGCCAACTAACCAAACGAAAATGCCGCCGAAAAACACTACGTAGCTATAACTTAGGGCCTGCTCGAGCACCGAACCAGAGCCTCCAAGAAATCGTAAAAACTCAGAACCAGCCAAAAGGAAAACAACTAGAAGCGCCACAGCTCCCATGGCGGCTAATGCCAAGGCGTGCCAGATCAGAGTTTCGGCTCGTTGCAGGTCACCTGCACCCAGGGCCCGAGCAATGGCTGAGGCTACAGCCCCGCCCATGGCACCTCCTGAGAGGGTTTGAAACAGCATCAACAACGGAAAAACTAGGGCGATTGCGGCTAGAGAGGCGCTTCCTAGTCGGCCAATAAACCAAACTTCTGCCATGCTGACGCTGGCCTGTATCAAAAAGGCAACACTGTTGGGTGCTGACATTGAAAGCAGCAGCGGCATTGCTGGTGCTGTTAATAGTTGCTGAGTGCGTTGGTCCATAGAAGTTTTCAATGTTCGGAGCTTGTATTGTTTTGACTGCTGACGACGAAGCTTGCATTTTTAAATCTATTACTTTAAAAAAGCAAGTAACAACGGGTAAACGAAGTAGGTACAGGGGTATCGAGATGGCAGATTGGTTGCTTTTGGGTGCCGCGGGCATTTCACTTTTCGGCGCTTTTTTTCATGGTGTGGTTGGCGGACGAATGTACATGGAAAACATCAATGCCAGCGGTCTTGATGATTTGGGTAAGTCTCTGAGTTTGGTGAGTTGGCATATGTTCACCATCTTTCTCCTTATCGGCGGCCTCGCATTTATTTGTGTTGTCTACGCCAGCTTTTTAGCCGTCACCGTTTATTGGATTATCGCGATTAATGCCCTAGGGGCGCTGCTTTTTGTGCTGCTAGGGTTGGGCGGTCATAGGAGCCTGCTAAAAATGCCTGGCGCCCTTCTTATGGGAGCCACGGCGGTGTTGGGTTACCTTGGAATAGCCTAGGTTTGTTTGCCGGCTGTTTGCATTTACCTTGGCACCAGAAAGGCACCCTGCCAACAATACATTCCAAACCAAGTCATTGGGCTTGGTGACGCTAAGGACTAGTCATGCGAAATCTGCTCCTAATTCTGCTCCTTTGCTTGTCGCGTTTTGCCGCCGCGGAACCCGCCTTGGTGTTAGGCAGTTTTGCTGATCCGGCTAATGCCCAATCCCTTGCGGATACATTAAGCGCAAACACGACTGAGCCTGTGTTTGTTGTGCCGGTGGAAAAACTGGGTTCGTCCGCCCAATCTCAGCGTCTGTATCGGGTGCTTTTTCCTTTGGGTGCACAGTCCATTGCGCGGGCCAAGGACTTTGCTCGTAGCCAAGGTATAGAGGGCAGTTGGTTGGTAGACGTGCCATCAAGAACGGCAGTGGCAAATGGGCCCAGGGTCGCCAGTCGAGCGTCGCCGCGGGTTCCGCCAGTGACGCCAAACCCCAGACTGACACCCAAAGGTACGCCGCCGTCTCCAGTTGAGGTCCCGGCATCAGCAGACGCTAGCCGATCCTTCCAATCCGCCGCGCCCTTGGTGGAAACCGTTCGCATGGACTCCTTCGGCCAAGACGTAAGTATTTTGCTGCCGCGTAAATCAAGCGCAGACATCGATATCACCATCGATGGCCGCATCGACGAAGCGGTTTGGAGTCAGGTGCCGGGTTACGACAACATGCTGGTGATGGAACCGGATACCTTGGAACAACCGAGATACAAAACCGATGTGCGGTTTTTTTATACCGATCAGGGATTGTATGTGGCCGCGTTCATGGAGCAGCCGAAGGACACCTTGGTGTCGCGTTTGTCCAGTCGTGATCAATTCATTAACAGGGATGAGTTCGGCCTGACCCTAGATACTTCGGGTGAGGGCCTATATGGCTACTGGTTTGTCTCTAATTTGGGTGGTTCCATGATGGATGGAAAGGTGGCCCCCGAACGACAGTTTTCCCGGGAATGGGACGGCCCTTGGCTTAGTGCGACTGCTGAACTGGATGACGGCTGGAGTATGGAGATGTTCCTGCCTTGGTCGATGATGACTATGGCCGAAGTGATCGATGGCGAGCGTCGTCTCGGCTTTTTTATGATGCGCAAAGTAGCCTACCTTGACGAACGTTGGAGTTGGCCTGCACTGCCGTTCACTTCAAAACGCTTTATGTCCGCTCTGCCCCAACTGCGCACGCCGGACGTGGAGCAGCGTCAGCAGGTCTCCTTTTTCCCTTACATCTCCGCGGCTCGGGACGAAATTAATGACGAAACCGACTACCGCGTGGGGGCAGATGTGTCTTGGCGCCCATCCTCTAACCTTCAGGTTACTGCGGCCATTAATCCGGATTTTGGTGCAGTGGAGTCGGATGATGTGGTGGTGAATCTCACCGCCTTTGAAACCTTCTTTCCGGAAAAACGCCTGTTCTTTTTGGAGGGACGCGAGGTTTTCAGCACCACCCCGCGCAGCCAGCCTCAGGGCAGCGACCCGTCCGCCGGCGGCTCAAGACAAACCACCTCCACCTTCACCGGTGAACCGACCACGCTACTCAATACCCGGCGTATCGGCGGTGCCCCGCGCTTTGTCGCGCCGGACGGGGTCGATATTTCCGGTGTTGAAATGGGTCGCCCGACGGACCTGCTTGGCGCTCTGAAAGTGACCGGCCAAAAAGGCGGGTATCGTTATGGCGTTTTGGCGGCTGTTGAAGACGATACCGTACTGCGCGGCACCGTTACCCAAGGCCTGAATGCCGGCGCCGATACCCTTGTGGAGGTTCAGGGCCGAGATTTTGGTGTGGCACGAGTGCTGTACGAAGAATCCGGGGACGGTCGACGCTCTATCGGTTACTTGGGCACGATGACTCGCTACGCCGATGGCGACGCGGTGGTGCATGGGGTTGACGGACACTGGCTGAGTAAAGACGGGGCCTGGCGTTTTGATGGCCAGTTGATGGGTAGCGACGTCGACAGCAACGTGGGTTATGGGGGCTTTTCAGACCTAACCTATGTGCCCAAGCAGGGGGTCGCCCACACACTGCAGCTTGAGTATCTAGACAAAAAACTCGACATCAGCGACTTGGGTTATATCCGCCGCAACAATGCCATGGGGACCAAGTACATTTACAACTGGTCTACCGGCCGGGGTTTGAAATATCTGCGCGGTAAAAAACGTTCGGTGATGCTGGTGCATTCGTGGAATTTGGATGGGCGTTTGGAGCGAGCCGGCTACTTTTTCCGTAATCGCTGGCAGTTCAAAAACCTCAGTGAAATTCGTACCGAGTTTGACTATTTCCCAGCCCGTTGGGATGACCGAAACAGTTTTGGCAATGGAGCCTTTAAGGTCCACGACCGATTGATCGCAGAAATCGGCTACGGCACGAACACATCAAAGCAACTTTCTTTCAGCGCCTTGGTCGGGATCCGTCAAGAAGAGCTGAGCGATTGGACCACACGGGCGTCTCTGGGTTTTACCTATCAGCCTTCCGACCGGTTTTCGCTGGATTTGGATTTAAACTATTTTGACCGCAAGGGTTGGTTGCTCCATGACCGGGATGCCTTGATGGCCACTTACGATGCGTCGGATTTTCAGCCTCGACTGGGGATGGATATTTTTCTCACAGCCAAGCAGCAAATTCGGCTCTCAGTGCAGTGGGCGGGTATTCGCGCCGAGGAAGTTGGCTTCTATCAAATTCCCTCTCACCAAGGCGACCTGATTCCGGTGGATGATCCCGTTGCCTCGGGTTTGGTGGCGTCAACTAAGGGCGACTTTGCACTCTCGCGACTGACCTCGCAGCTGCGTTATCGATGGGAAATTGGCCCGTTGTCTGACTTGTTCCTCGTCTATACCCGGGGCAGTAATCTGCCGAACCGAGTGGACGATGGCTTTGGAGATTTGTTTGAAGACGCTTTAAATCAGCCCATCGTAGATGTCATATTGTTTAAGCTGCGGTACCGGTTTGGTAATTAACCGGCACACTCGGCCCGTTTAAGTTTTTCGAGGTAGTCAATGAGCGGATCGTCCCCCCTAATCGACGCGCCCTTGGCGCCCACCATGTTCAAGCTTGCTGTGCCCGGGGTCGTTGGCGCTTTGCTGACCTCATTGCCCGGCTTGATTGAAGCGAATTTCCTTAAGGAGTCGGGTGCGCAGGCCTTGGCGGCAGTGGCCTTGGTGTATCCCTTGGTGATTTTGTGCGGGATGTTTTCTGCCGGAGCCTTCGGTGGCGCCATCAGCGGTTTCGTTGCGCGAGCTCTCGGGGCGGGCAATCAAGAAGAAGCCAGCGCAGTGTTGGTTTGTGCCGTGGCTATTTCTTTGGTGGGTGGCATTGCTATGTGGGCAGTGGTGGTTCTGTTAGGCCCTTGGGTCTATGCCTATGCCAGCGACAGTCCCCAAGTCGTCGCATCAGCCCATCATTACGCCACCACGCTGTTCCCGTTCATCACGGCATTTTGGCTGGTTAATATGTTGTCTTCGGTGTTGCGGGGCTGCGGCGATATGGTGCGCCCGGCCATTGTGGCCGCCACGTTGCTTGGTTCCTACCTTGTTCTGGCAAGCATCTTGATACCCGATGGGGATTCCAGCGTGCTGGCAGCCGTGCGCGGTGCCGCCTACGCCATGGCCGCCGCCTATCTTATTGCTATGACCTTGGTCATCTACTTCATTTGGCACCCATCCCAGCCGGTGCGCTTTCGGTTGGCAGCATTTCGCAGCGGTTTGTTGCTACAGATTCTCCGGCAGGGGTTGTTGGCCGCCAGTCAGTCGATCATGACCATTGTTTACGCACTGGTTACCACAGTGATCTTTTCCCGATACGGCACTGACTGGCTGGCGGGATTTGGCCTTGCCGTGCGTTTGGAGCTGATTATGGTGCCGGTGATTTTCGGCATCGGTGCATCCATGATCGCCATTGTTGGGGCCTATGTTGGGGCCGGGCGACGACAGGAGGCCATCGGCATCGCCTGGCGCGGCATTGGCGTAAACGTAGCCTTGATTGGGGCTCTAGGGATCATGTTGGCTTTCTTCCCCGCTACCTGGTGCACGGTGGTTGGCAGTGACCCAGCGGTGATCCAAAGTTGCAGCCAATCTCTGCGTGTTGTGGCGCCTACCTACGCGTTCTTTGCCTTAGGATTAAGCTGCTACCTGGCCAGTCAGGCGCTGAGCACCCTGGCATATCCGGTGCTGGGGGCGCTGGTTCGATTGCTCATCGTCGCCACCGGCATGTTCTGGATTACTGAACAAACGACCATAGACAGTGGCCTTTACTTGGTTGCTGGCGCCGCGGTTGCCTACGGTGTGGTGGTAGCCACTGGTCTGCGCTTGGGACCTTGGCGTTCCTAGTTAGGCGTTCCTAGCAAGACGCAACAACAGGCCGCAACGGTTACGCGGCCTGCAACGCCAGACAGACACCCAAAATAGCGAAAAATGCTGTCAGCAAAAGCGGCGGAAAACGCCGGGGCGGGGGAGATAGATCGATGCTGCCCGCGGCCTCTGCGCTTGGATGTGGCGACTTCCTCGCCACCGCGGCGATAAAGAATGTGGTGACAAACCCAACCACGTTCCACCAGAGCCAAGAGACAGCCGGTAGATAAAAGGCAACCAACAAGTTTGTGGTCAATCCCAGCCCAAAGGCGAGCAGGGCCAAGGGTTGGGTTAAACCCCGTAAAAACACGGCGGAACAAATCAGGGCCAGCAGGGGTCCATTCACCATCGAACCGACCTTGTTGACGGTCTCCAGTACCGTTGGCGCAATGTGCTCCACTTGAAAAGCGAAGATCACGGCGAAAAGACCCCATAGCAGGGTGCACAGGCGACCGGTCAGCAGCAGTTTTTTCGGGTCACTATCTGGTGCGAAGTGAGGTCGGATGAAGTCCTCAACAGTGACAGCGGACAGGCTATTCAGGGCCGAATCAATAGACGACATCGAGGCCGCTATCAGTCCAACCATGATCAGTCCGATAAACCCCGGCTCGAAGTACCGCAGCACAAAAACCGGGAACACCAAGTTCAAATTTTTTTCACCTGATGACGTTTCCGGCAAAGCGCCGACGATGAGGGGGTCTTGGGTTGCCAGAACGGCCAGTCCCAGTCCTAAGAAGCAATACATCAGGACGATGGGAAATCTGAAGATCCCGTTCCAGAGAAGGACTTTTGCCGTATCCGTCTCGCTCCGAGTTGCGAGGATGCGTTGGGCCTGGCTTTGGTCGCAGCCGTAGTAGGCGGCGTAAAGAAAGATGCCACCTATGAGCATGGGCCAGAAGCCATAGTCCTGGCCAGTGAACCCCCAGTCGTTGATCAGAGTCTGCTTTCGTTCTACCGCCAGAAACTGCCAGTCGATTCGGTCGCCGATAAAAAGTAACGAGAACACGACGGCACCGAGCAGCAAGATAAGCTGAATCACGTCACTGATGACGACAGCGCTCATTCCCGCCAAGTAGTCGTACACCAGTGTGCCAGTCATAATCAGGAGTACAGCGGCAAACATGTCCAGCTCAAGAATCAAAGAAATGACCAAGGCGCTGCCGTAGATGGTGACGCCGGTGGCCACGCCGCGAAACAGCAGGAAGCAGGCGGCAGCAGTCAGTCTGGTGTGCCTTCCAAGGCGAATTTCTAAGATCTCGTAAACCGACGTGATGCCATAACGTCGGGCAGGCAGCATAAGCCACAGCAGGGCCAGCATGGCCAAGGGTACCGCGAGTTCATACTGCAGCCAGATCATACCGCCGCCAGTCACAAATCCAACGAAGGCAGGGGCTCCAAGCAAACT
>ERZ1047472.3325-NODE-3325-length-10651-cov-5.024160_pt1 | contig 10651 bp, 2 predicted proteins | sample MGYA00383095_ERZ1047472 | MGnify/ENA primary metagenome ERZ1047472 (study PRJEB29581, sample SAMEA5548365) | metagenome | biome: marine; feature: coastal; material: water | depth 1 m | study: Short-term variability in the microbial, nano- and picoplankton...
AGTGGTCAGAACTATGCGTATAATCACCCTTTCCAAGCTTTTTATCCTGGAAGTCTTAAACCACCATTTAATAACATAAATGCTAAACCTCCTATCGGTATTTATCTAGATCCAGAGACTGGAGATATTATTTTTACTCCTACTCGATGTGACGAGGTAACCGTAGCGGTAATCCAAGTAAAAGAATGGCGTAAAGATACCAATGGAGTTTATCAAGAAATTGGAGTCACACACCGTGACGTACAGTTTATTACCAAAAACTGCCCAGATAATAATCCTCCAGAAATTAAAGGACCATACTCCTACGATGTGTGCGAGGGCAGCCAATTGTGCTTTGATGTGAGAACAGATGACAAACAGTTCATCCCACCTCCACCTCTTCAACCTGCTCCACCTGACACCGTTACTAACTCTTGGAACAGAGGTATTCCTGGTGCAACCTATACCATCATCAATCCTACAGACAGACTTCAAACCGGTAGGTTCTGTTGGACTCCCGGTGCTAATACGGCCAGTGACCTACCCTACTCCTTTACCGTAACTGCTCGTGACAATGCTTGTCCGCTGAATGCAGTATCTGTGCGTGCATTTAGAGTCCGCGTAAAACCTCGTGCTCAAGCTGAAAGACTAATTGACACGCTTGATTGTGGTAAATACGCTTTTGAAAGTGATCCGATTGATGGATTTAAAGGTACTCCTTCTTACAGATGGACTTTACTTGACTCTAATCGTAATATCGTCTTTGATAAAAAACAAGGATACTTCACATCTACTGGTAATTTCCTAAGCACTAGTCAGTTTGACAGTATCCAATTTAGAACTGGCGGATTATATATCATACAACATGACATTAACAATCTTCCTATCAACTGTCCAAGTACTTTCTATGACTCACTTGTAGTTCCTCCTCTTTTAGAGGTAGACCTTTCACTTGGTGAAGATACCTTCGTGTGTGCTGGTACAGATCTTACATTTAGACCTTTCTTAAAAAATGCTCAGCCTCCTCTTACTTACCAATGGAGCACTATGGGAGTAACAGATGATGGCGATTTTGAAGACAATATCACTTCTGACCCTATCAATAACCTAGATAGCTTTGTGCTTAGGGTTCCAGGTGTGCAGTATGATACTGCCGTGAGTGTACTTATTACAGATAACATCGGCTGTACTGCCGAAGATACGGTCCAAGTTTTCTTGAAAGCCAACCCTATTGCTATACTTCCTCCTGATGATAGAATCTGTACCTATGATAGTGTAACCCTTGTCCCTAATCTTGATCTTGCCTTTTGGATAGATAGAGAAAACGGAGATACTCTTGTACAAGGAGACACCTTGGCTAAAGAATGGTTCTACAATGGAGAATGGGTACCTTTCAGTATCGCTGATAGTGTGACTATCAATAGAGAAGGTGCATTTGTCTTAAGAGTATCCGATAGCTTAAACTGTCAAGATACCGATACCTTCTTCTTAGAAGTAAACGACACTGTTACTGCTCTAGCGGGTCCAGATCAAATCGTTTGTGCTGAAGACCTATATACCATTACAGCTGGCGGTCTAGATACCGTTGGTACTGGCAAAAGTGGATTCTACAGGTGGAACAACATCACTGGAGGTCTAGACCGTATTATAGGAACCAACCAGTCCTATTACCGATATGGTGTAAACCAACTAGATAATGATAGTACCTACAGACTAGAACTTTATGTCACCGAAGGTGGGGTTCAATGTTTCGATGATGATACTGTAATCATAGTAGTAGACCAATTGCCTGTAATTGCTCTAGGTACTGATGAATCTGTATGTTGTGATGCTGGTGTGCTTGCTCTTAACTTCAAAATTAACACACCTACTGGTCTGCCTGCTACAGGTGGATGGAGCTCTACTGTGATTCCAGAATTGGTAAATAACAATCAGTTCTTAATAGATAGTGCTTGTGGTTATATAGATGATGCTCGAGATAACAGAGCTTTTCACGCAGTATATACTTACCAAGAGCCTACTACACTCTGTTTCAATAGTGACTCCATAGAAATAGTAGTAAATAAACTACCTAACCTTATCTTACAAGAGGCCGATAAATGTCAAGATGCTGGAAGCATAAGACTTGATGACGAAGTTGTTATTAGTCCTTCTAATACCTCTCTAGGCTCTCCTAGCTGGACATGCCTTGAGTGTAATGGAAACGATTTCAATAATATGCTTGAAAATCGAGGACCTGATTTTGCTCCTGATTTTTGGTTGAATGTAGATGAAACAAATTATACCATCCAAAACCCAGATAAAGATACTGTTACCCTTGAGTTCACTTATGTAAATCAATACGGATGTAGAGCTAGAGATACTGTTGATATCAGAATCTGGAGAGTACCTGTAATCGAGTTCTCTCGTAACAGAGACCTTTGTTTTGACGAAGGTGAAATATCTTTAGATGACTTAACAGGCATTAATCTTACCGATGGTACTTGGTCTTGTTATGACTCTATTGGGTTTGAAGCTTGTGGCAACTTAGGTGGCATCACAGGTGATACCATCAATACATTTAATACCATAAATGATAATGCTACGCATACTTGGATGATGAGATACTATCACATCGCCACTGGATGTCCTGCTGAAAACTTCATCCCTATTACAGTAAATCCTCTACCGGTAATCAACCTCACTCCTCTTGATCCTAATCAGTTCTGTGAGGGGAATGCTCCGCTACCTCTATTGGCTAGTCCTGCTGGTGGATCTTGGACTGACCCTGAAGACCCTGCTGCTATCACAGGAGGAAATCAGTATAACCCAAGTACAGCTCAAGTATTTAACCAGTTTACTACTATGTTCTACGACTATACCTCTCCTACTACAGGATGTAGCAATGTAGACTCTATCCAAGCTCGTACAGATAAACAGCCTTCCATTGCTCCTATTGCAGATACTACTTTCTGTAGAGATCAAGGTCAAACGCAAATTATCCTACCGTATAACTTGGAGGCTGAAGATGCTGATAATATATCTTGGTTAGCCGCTAATACATTTGGTAACTCAGCTCGTGCTTCGGTATCTCCTTACTCTGATACCGATGATGAAACATTGACACTCAATCTGCAAAATGCTAAGGCTGATACCTTCAGAATTATCATCTTCGCTGAACCAATATTTGGTAGTAGCTGCTTACAAGTTGATGATGCTTTTGATGTAATCGTCAACCCTATACCTGATGCGAGTATCTTGAATTCTGTTCCTTTTGACTGTAATCCTGTAAGTACTGATCTAGATATACAAATCAACAATGATGTAAATCTTGCCACTAGTGCCTTTGATTGGGATCTCGGTGAAGGTGGATCTGCTGCTACTCAAACTGCCTCGGCTACTTACACTACTGATGGCACTAACAATATCAGTGTAATCGTAACTTCAGAGCACGGCTGTGACACAACCCTTACTTCTGCTGTAGATGTTTATCCTATACCAGAAGCTAGCTTTACGCCTAATCCTAATAACTATACCACAGCAGCTTTACCTCGATTTAGCTTTAATAATACGAGTAGAGTCGATCCAATACTAGGAAGTACTATTGATCAAAACGATTGGGATTTTGGAGACTGGAATGTAGATACTGATACTTCTACTGAAGTTGATCCTACGCACATATATCCCAAAGATACAGGTAGTTACATGGTAACACTTACTGTGACAACTAACTACGGATGTACTGATACGGCTATGCGTCGTGTGGTTATCGGTCCTGACCTGATTGTATTTATTCCTAATGCCTTTACTCCTGACCAAGCTGGTCCAGACGAAAATGAAGGATTTAAAGCTATCATCAGTGGTGAAAAAACTATGGAACTTACCATCTTCAACAGATGGGGAGAAATACTTTTCCAATCTACTGACAAAGAAGAACAATGGGATGGATCCTACCAAGGGGAATATGCTCAACAAGATGTCTATGCATACACCCTAAAGGTAACTGCTCTTAATGATGAAGAATACTCCTACTCCGGTACTATTACTCTCATTAGGTAGAAACAGACTCAGTGAAAGAAAATGCAAAAAGGGTAAATAGCGTTTCCCTTTTTAATTCGTTATCTTTGGAGATTATACAAACGTGAGGCATCTCATATATATATTGCTTGTTCTAAGCTGCTTTAATACATACGGCAGTCACCTTATTGGTGGAGAAATAACCTACACATATTTAGATGCAAATTCATATCAAGTTAACATTACCTTATACAGAGACTGTAATGATTGTAAATTGGGAAAAGACGGAGGAGGTCCGTCCACAGAATCTTGCAATAACTTAAAGGAAGCTTATATAAGAACAATAAGTACATCTTGTGGCAATGAAAATATTGGCAGTATAAAGCTAACAAAAACGGGTTTTGAAAACATCACGAAAATTTGTGACACCCAAGAATCTAAATGTGGAAACAAAGGCTCCTATTCATACGGTATAGAAGCCCATTACTACCAAGGAAAAGTTGACTTTAATAGATATACCAAATATCGAAACTGTGGTTTTCATATTTTCTTCAATATATCCGAGAGAAGTGATGAATTTTCAAACCTAATTTCAAAAGAGGATGATGTCTACAATTTTGCTTACATCAATCCATGGGTAGAAAACATAAGCTCTCCACGGTTTGATGAACACCCTCAAATCATCTTTCCCGCTAATAAAACTGCTTACATAAATGACTTTGTATCATCTAGTTTAAAAGACTCTATTGCTTACAAATGGGGAGTTCCTTTGAAAGAGCATAATACTCCACTTGTTTACTCTGATAAGTTTTCACATCAAAACTTTGTAACAACGAATTGCGATGGTAACACATTTCCATGTGCCTCAAATCCCTTTCAATATCCTCCAACTGGAATACACCTAGATCATACCTCAGGAAACATCACTTTTACACCTTCTAATCAGAATGAAATAAGTACTAGAGTCATAGAAGTAGAACAATGGAGAAAAGCTAATAACAGCTATTACCTTGCTAGTAAAGTCAGACGAGATGTTATGGTTTTAGTAACAACTCCAACAAATAACGAAGCTCCACAAATCCTTTCTGAAGAGACTTATTTCATTTGTGAAAATGAACCTTGGGAAAAAACAATCAAAACTCTTGATAGGAATCCAACTTCCGGTCTAAGTTCGAATGACAGTGTTAGCTTATTTATTGATTATAATATCCCTCATTTAGAAATAAGTAATATAGCAACCAGTATCGCCCCCTTTAGTGAAACAAAACTATCCCTTACACCTTCAGCAGAAAATGTAGGAAAACATAAATTATTACTAAGGGCTAGAGACAATTATTGTCCAGATTATGGGGAGTCCATCAGAGTAATAAATCTTATAGTAAGTGAAAAACCAATATTGGATTTAAAGGTAGAAGAACAATTTTGTGGAAACAATAGAATAACTCTGAATGGAGGAAATGACGCCACTAATATCTTTACCGTTTATGCAGACAATCTACTATTAAAAAAAGACACTTTCAGCACCAAAACGGGACATTTTCAAGTTCGTGATTTGAAGAATATAAAAGTAACTCTTTACTATGATGATATTCTTGGATGTAAGGATACCTTGATAACAACTAGAAACAATCAAGGTGATATTGGGTTGAATCCGGGTCGGATTTTAGAGTCCTTAGAGTTTTGTCCTGGCGATAGTCTAATAGCAAACTTAAATCATCCTCAATATGAAATTGAAGATGTGACTTGGAGGTTCGGTGACTCAATTTATGTAAACGAAACAAAAACATTTAAGGATGTTGCTGCAACAAAACTTTTAAGATTTAAATACCATCTGATAGATGGTGAGCTGAAATGTTTAATTGAGGACAGTGCATCAGTAATCGTTAATGATGGCCCTGAGATTGTACTTTCCCCTATTCAGCCAATTTGTTATTCCGAAAAATTGGACCTCAATAGACTGGAGGTAACTCCTTCAACTGGGAAATGGTTATATCAAGACAAAACAATAGATAACAATGTTTTAGAAATGATAAGGATCATTCCTAATATAGACACTTCTTTATCCCTAAGATACTTGGTAGAGTCTACCGATTATTCTTGTGGTTCTATTGCACACATTTCAGTTCCTATATTGGCTAAGCCTGAGATGAAACTAGCAAACTCTCAAATATGCAGTGAAGGAGGAACATACCGATTAAGTAATTCTATACAGCGACCATTCCAGTATTCAAATCAAAATATTTATTGGCAGGTATTGGGGAATCCAGCATATCTAATTAGTACTCCTTATCCAAGTTTAGACATAGCCTCAAGTGGTGCAAAAACCTTTACGGCAGTTGCTACAAATACTTTCAATAATGGCTGCTTTACCCGTGATACTGCGAGCATAAAAGTAAATAGCACATTAAACCTTTCTTACAATGAAAAGGGCACGATATGTCAATCTAGTGATGCCATTAACATAGCAGACTACTTTGATATAAACATCGAAGGGGGGGGCTGGCAAATTGAAAACGATAACGACTTTTATGGTGATACATATGTACCATCTAGCTGTTCAGATTTCACCTTCCAATATTTTTATCATAAAAATGGATGTCACGACCAACTAGAAATACCCGTCAAAACGATATGTAAACCTACATTTGATATCAATATCAATGAAGTAATATGTCAAGATTATGAAATCATACCGTTAGACCAGAAATTCTCTTGGTTACTAGGTGAAAATGAAATAGTTGAATTAACACCTAGAAGCTTAGATATTGGAAATCATCCATTAGCCGCTTTAAAAACTGAAGAAGGATGTCTGTTTGACACAACAATCAAATTCAATATTTCAGCACCTCTTAACTTTCAGTTTATAGATTTACCAGCATCATTATGTGAAGGTGAGCAACTTCAAATCACCCCTCAGAGTGCTAATACCAACATTAAAATAAAACTAAAACTTTGTGATTTCAATCAGGAGATTACTGAATCGTACTCCTACACACCAAGCTCTTGTGATCTTGCAAAAAAGAGAGTATCAATAGTAGGTACATCACACAGTAATGGTTTATGTAATAGCCATATTGATAGTATAAATATCCCATTTTATTCAGCCCCAAGAGTATTCTCTCCTGAGATTCAGACAAACTGTGAACCTTATGAACTTGATATGAAATTATATTCTGTAGAGAATGATAATCTTGATGTCAGGTGGACCGTCACAAACGGGAGAACAAATCGAAGTGGTCTAACACAGCATCTTAAATCAAAAAATAAACTTGCAGCAGATCGATACGACTTGATTGTAAACCTAAAAAATCAATTCGGTTGCTCTAATACTCAATCATTTGATAAGCTAATTCGAGTTTCTCCTAAACCAGAAGCTAGCTTTGGAATGGCGAATACTCAGAAATTAAATCTATCTAACAGAACAGTTTCGCTTTATAATTATACTACAATTCCAGAAGGACAGTTTGATAACGATTGGTACTACACAAAAGGAGAAATAAAAACTCACTTTTCTAACTTTGACAATCCAGTTTATGAACTGCCTGCAGACACAGGGATATTCAAAATCTCATTAGTCTCTAAGTCAGATCAAAATTGTAAAGACACTGCTACAAATCAAGTATTGGTAGTTCCAGATATCATTGCATTTATACCAAGTGCTTTTACTCCAAATGATAAAGGTCCTGAGTCTAACAACGATTTTAGAGTTCTGAGTGCTCACGCTGCTACTTACCGTATTGTTATCTTTAATAAATGGGGTGAAAAGGTATATCAGAGTCATAGTATATCTGAGGCTTGGGATGGCACTACAAACGGTCAATTCTGTCCAAACGGCATATATGTATATTCTATTCAACTCACAAATCATTCTGGAGTAGAATATAATTATAAGGGTACAGTAAACCTTATACGGTAATCTAACTCAGCGTCCTTCTCACACGCTTTTTTTGCCTTAAGAATACTTAACTTTGTATATCAAAAATAGGCCAGAAAGTGCAGATAGATTACGAAGCAGAAAATAAGGAAATAGCCAACAGATACCGACAACTTCTTAGGATCTCAAAGTGGTCAAGGGAATCTGGTGATATTAAAATTATCAGAAAGGCATTTGACCTTGCCGTTAAGGCTCATCAACCAATGAGACGTAAGTCTGGTGAACCTTACATCTATCACCCAATAGCAGTAGCTAGAATAGCTGCTGAAGAAATAGGATTAGGTACTACATCAATTGTATGTGCTCTTCTTCACGATGTGGTCGAAGACACGGAATACATGTTGGAAGATATTGAAGCTGGCTTTGGACCTAAGGTAGCTAATATTATAGAGGGTTTAACTAAGATATCTGGTGTTTTTGACACAAACTCACCACAAGCAGAAAACTTCAGGAAGATGCTCCTGACGATAGCTGATGATGTAAGAGTAATACTCATCAAGTTATGCGACAGATTGCACAATATGCGTACGCTGGAGCATATGAGTGATAGGGGTCAACTTAAAATCGCCTCTGAAACCACTTTTATATATGCTCCCCTAGCTCATCGACTTGGTTTGTATGCAATCAAAACTGAGCTTGAAGACCTTTCCTTAAAGTATACAGAATCTAACCTCTATCAGGAACTTAAGTTTAAACTAAACGAAACCAAAGAAGAGCGAAATAAATATATCCGTTCCTTCATCAAACCGTTAAAAGCTGAACTTGATGAGTTAGGTGTAGATTATAAAATAAAAGGTCGTCCAAAGTCTATACATAGCATCTATAATAAGATGCGAACTAAAAAATTAGAGTTTGAGGACATTTATGACCTATTTGCTATAAGGATAATAATAGATAGCGAACCTGAAGACGAAAAAATGGATTGTTGGAATGTCTATTCTATTGTAACAAGTATTTTCCAGCCGAATCCTGAAAGGATGCGAGATTGGATTTCTATACCTAAAACCAATGGGTATGAGAGTTTGCACGCCACAGTTATGGGCCCAAAAGGAAAATGGGTAGAAGTTCAAATACGAACGGTAAGAATGGACGAAATTGCTGAAAAAGGTTACGCTGCTCACTGGAAGTACAAGGAAAAAGAGAAACACGCCAAAGCCAAGCATAGTCTGGACAATTGGGTAGCTCAGATTAGGGAAGTACTGGAAAATCAAGAAGGTAATGCCTTAGATTTTATCGATGAGTTTAAAATGAGTCTCTACGCAGACGAAGTATTTGCGTTTACTCCAAAAGGACAATTACGCAAACTCCCTAAAGGGTCCACGACACTTGACTTTGCCTTTGACATACATACAGAAGTCGGGGCCAAATGCCTAGGTGCTAAGGTAAATGGAAAACTTGTACCTCTGAGCTATGAAATAAAGAATGGCGATCAGATAGAAATACTCACCTCTGTAAAACAAAAACCAAACAAGGATTGGCTTGATTTTGTAAAAACCTCCAAGGCTCGAACCAAAATCAAACAAAGTTTAAAAGATGAAAAACGAGTCGTAGCAAATTTGGGCAAAGAAGCCTTGATGAGGAAAATGAGAAATGCTGGTTATGCATACACAGTTGACAACCAAAATAAACTCATAGCACATTATGGTGTAGATGATGAACTAGAATTGACCTATCAAATAGGAACCGGTATCATTGACAAGGAAAAGATTAAACTTAAGTCTATCCTCGTAGAAAATAAGTCTGTACACAAACCCGGAGCTGGACGAAACGAAAATCTAAAGCAACGTACAAAAAACGAGCTAATTCTAGGAGATGACAATGTTGAACTAGAATACAACATGGCTAAATGCTGCAATCCTATTCCTGGTGATAAGGTACTCGGTTTTATAACGGTAGGAGGCGAAGTTAAAATCCACAGAACAAACTGTAAAAATGCCTCAAATCTGATGTCAAAATATGGCTATAGAATACTGAAAGCTCAATGGGCTGAGGATATAAAAATTGAAGAAGATTTTGAAGCAGCGTTAGAGATCCGAGGTATAGATTCCTTAGGCTTAGTTAGTAAAGTTACTGACATTGTTTCCAAACAGTTGAAAGTAAACATGAAAAGTATCAGTTTTGAATCCTTAGACGGGACGTTCGTAGGGCTTCTTAAACTTCAAGTTACTGATAAAGAACACTTAGAATCATTAATGACAGAACTAAAAAGCATAGATCAGTACATAAAAGTGAGACGTACTGATTTAGAAGATGTTTTATCTTAAAAAGGCATAGGCAAAATGGAAGGATCCAGTACGATAAAAGAAGAGGTTAAGCAGCTGTTTACTAAATATCTCGAAGAAAAAGGGCAGCGTAAAACTCCAGAGAGATATGCTATTTTAGATGAGATATACTCAAACAAAAAACATTTTGATGTAGATACTCTCTATGTTCAAATGAAAAATAGAAACTATCACGTTAGCCGAGCAACAGTCTACAATACTCTAGACTTACTTCAAGAGTGTGGATTGGTAATCAAACATCAATTTGGGCAAAATATGGCTCAGTTTGAACAAGCCTATGGATACAAACAACACGATCATATCATTTGCAACACATGTGGGAAGGTTATGGAATTTTGCGACCCTCGAATACAACAAATCACGTCAAAAATGGCAGAACTTCTAAATTTTGAAGTTTCTAGGCACTCACTAAACTTATATGGAGATCCTCAAGTAGACGAACTTGGTCTTTGTAAAAACT
>ERZ1047472.3327-NODE-3327-length-10648-cov-3.883791_pt1 | contig 10648 bp, 6 predicted proteins | sample MGYA00383095_ERZ1047472 | MGnify/ENA primary metagenome ERZ1047472 (study PRJEB29581, sample SAMEA5548365) | metagenome | biome: marine; feature: coastal; material: water | depth 1 m | study: Short-term variability in the microbial, nano- and picoplankton...
AAAGAAAAGAGACACGGTCAGGCCGTAGCCGCCGCGAGTCTCCCAGCGATAAAATAGTGAAGTGTTAGGAGGGATGAAACTCAATCAATCTGCCGCGCAACTTTTCATTCCTGATTCCGTTCCAGAACCGGAATCGCTTTCCCGAATCACTCATCTCGGAATCGGTGCTCACCAGGATGATCTCGAGTTCATGGCCTTTCACGGGATCCTGAATTGTTATCACAGCGAGTCCGAGTGGTTTGGCGGAGTCACTTGCACGGATGGAGGTGGAAGCCCACGCTCGGGACCGTATGCCGGCATGAGCAATGAGGACATGAAAAAGGTCCGAGTTCAGGAACAGAATGACGCCGCTCAAGTGGGGCATTTTGCAGCGACGTGGCAGCTGGCTTATCCGAGCGCTGAGATCAAGGATCCGGCGGATGGCTCTCTCGCCAAAGAGCTGGAAGCCATTCTCCGAATCTGTCGTCCCAAGGTGGTCTACACTCACAATCTCGCTGACAAGCATGATACCCACATTGCCGTTGTGCTTGCCGCAATTCAGGCAATGCGTGCCCTGCCAGAGGAGGATCATCCCAAAAAAGTTCTTGGCTGTGAGGTATGGCGAGGTCTCGATTGGATGAATGATTCCGAGAAGGTCGCCCTCGACGTGTCGGGACACGAGAATCTAGCTATGGCTCTCAATGGGATATTTGATTCCCAGATTGCCGGCGGAAAACGCTATGACATAGCGACGCTCGGAAGACGCAGGGCCAACGCTACTTTTTTTGAAAGTCATGCAACTGATGAAGCTGATCAGCTTTCCTTTGCGATGGACCTCACCCCGCTGGTAGCGGATCCTTCGATCGATCCAATTGCGTTCACGACAGATGTGATTCGCCGATTCAGTGAGGATGTGGAAACGCGAATTGCGAAGTTTTCACCCTGATGCGGGCAAGCATGAAAACCAATCACTCCGCTGCCACAATCTGACATCTCCGAAGGTTCTTCGAACAGAGGTCTTTTCCACCGTCAGCTTATTTGCGTTTCCGCGAAAACAACCACTCTCACAGACCCGGTTCATCCTTGAGGTGCCCCGAGTCCGTCGCGTGATTAGCTCCTTCGAACACCGAGATTTCCACCTTGGTTGAACCCAGTTTCTCAAGCTCCTGTTCCATTGTCGGAATTCTCGCCGTATGGTTTCTCGATGCGGACCTGTTCGCTCTGGATCAATCGGTTTCCACGGTGTTTCCAGAGTTTGCCAAATACCCCGAGCATAGCCCGACCTTTCGCCAATGCATGAGGCACCAGAGTAGTCTAAAGGGGCACGGGAGCTGGGGTGGTGTCGGCAATGTCTGGTTCGATCATGTCGTCTTTATCGGAATCGAAACGTTGAATCCGACAGCCAAGCAAAAGTATTCCGGTGACTGCTTCAAACTCGTCGGTAGAGCCATGCAACTGCTCACCGGTGAGCCAGAGTTTAGCAATCCTGTCCAGCCCCGGCTGATTTTTTTTTCGTTAGAAAGAGCTACGGCTGCACATCAGCCTGAAAATGGCGGCAGGGATTAGAACAAGCCCCGGATCGGTTGTCCACGATCTGTGATTGGGACAGGTCGGTCACCGTCGTAGAGTTCCTTGGCCGGATTGATTCCGAGAGCACTGTGCACCGTTGCAAAAAGATCGGGAACTCCGACCGGATTTTCGACGATCTCCTTGCTGAGTTCATCGGTCACGCCATAGGCTCCGCAATGGTTCAATCCGCCGCCCGCGAGGACAAGGGTGAATGCACTGCCCTGGTGATTGCGACCGCCACGCCCGTCGAAGGCGGAGGGCCGACCGAACTCGGTGTTGACTATGATGAGTGTTTTGTCGAGCAGCTTGTGTGCTTCGAGATCAGTGATCAGAGTCGACATCGCCCGGTCGAGTTCTTCGATGAGGAGATGCTGCTTGAGTTGGCCTTCGTTGTGCGTGTCCCATCCTGTGCCGTTCACGAAGTTGAGGTTGTGCGAGACCTCGATGAAGCGCACTCCGCGCTGGATAAGCCGCCGGGCGAGCAGGCAGCGCTGTCCGAATTCATCGCCGTAAGAATTTCGCAGATCTGCCTTTTCTTTCTCCAGATCAAAGACGCTCATGAACTTTGGCCCGGCGAGGTCGAGGCTCTCTTCCAGCGCGGTATCGTATTCGGAAACGGCTGAGCCGCGCTGTTGTTTTGCACTGCCACGAAGTTGGGTGAGCAACTTCTCCCGACGCTCTTGGCGGGGGCCGGTGATGTGATCAGGGCGCTTCAGGCCGGCTGGTCCTGCAGCCGTATCGAGCAGGTAGAGAAATCCGGCTTTGGCCCCGAGAAAACCCGGTCCCCGGGAAAAATTTGGATAGCCGATAACAACGTAGCCAGGCACGCCTTCCGCGGCAGGACCACGCTCGTGAACGACAGCGGAACCTAGCGAAGGATACACCGTCGTGCCGCTGACGTTTCGCCCCGTGTGCATCCGGTTCGAAGCTGCAGCGTGCTCGTCGATGACGTCGTGATGAATTGTCCGCACCGCCGTGATACGATCCATGACTTTCGCACAGCGGGAAAGATGCTGGCAGACTTGAACGCCCGGCACGGCGGTATCAATGCTTGGGTAATAGCTGCCGGCTTTTTTCGCCTTGGGGTCGCCCATTGCTTTCGGGTCCCAGGTGTCGACTTGCGCAGCACCGCCTCCGAGCCAGATGTGAATGACGTGTTCGACTTTTCCTGTGGGAAAGGAATGTGAGCCCTCGTTGGCAAACAGTGGGGTCGACGCCGATGAGCCCAGCAAGCCAGCTCCGGCACTTTGAAGAAAATTTCTACGCTTCATATTCGGTAGTTCTGTTAGGAACTTCGTCAGGGTAAATAGACAAACTCCGGTGAATTCAATGTCGCCCAGACCACGTCTTCGAGTCGCTCGCGCCAATGCGCCCGCAGGGCCAGGGTTGGCGGTTCGCCTTCGCGGGCGCGTCGCTCCATTTCAATTTTGATGCTGTTTGCTTCTTCAGAAAGGTGATTCGACCACGATACGTGCCTGAGCGGCTTGCGTTTTTTCGTAGCGGGGCGCTCGCTTTCTTGAATCACTCGATCAGAAAATCCTTCGCTCAACAACTCGGCGACAGTCACTCGCTCCTCGTTCGTCGGCTTGCGAGTGAGAAGGCGGAGAAAGATCTGCTCAGCCAGTTGGTCCAGCGTCAGTTTGTTACGTAACGCCAATTCGGTGATGCCGCTATCGTCGCTCAAGGTGGTCACCCAGCGACCGAGGGCGCCGTTGGCAATGATGGCAGGTTGGCGAACATTGGAATCCGTCTCCCGCACACTCTTTGGCTCCTGCCTTGAGCTTCGCCATCCAAAATTTTCCAGCACATCGACAATCACCTGGGCTTTGGGTATGGCCAAGCTGGGGCGGTCACGCTCATTTGAAAGCGAAGTGAACTCCCAGGCGCGACGCGGATAGCCGAGACTGATCATCGCCTTTTCCACCTGCGTTCCGTCCATGTCGAAAGTGAGCTCTTCGGAATCGAGTTTTTTCCCGACGGCGGAAAAGAGCGAATCGACGACCTGCTCGGCTGTCATCCGGCGGGGGAGGGGTGCGGAGAAATCAGGTGTCGCCCCGGGTTTCAGTGGTCGCGTTTTTCGCTGGTAAGCCTGCGAGTTCATGATCAGACGCGCGATGTGCTTGAAATCGTAGCCGCTCGCGACCAGTTCTTTGCCAAGCCACTCCAGCAACTCCGGATGCGAGGGCTGCGAAGCTTCCCAGTCATCGACCGGATCAACGAAGCCGTGGCCAATCAGCTTTTTCCATAGACGATTGACGACGACCTGAGCGAATCGTTCGTTTTGCGGAGCGGTGATCGTCGCGGCCAATCGTTCGCGCGCATCCTCCTTGTCGCGTAGTGCCACTCCCTCAACTCCAGCGGGAGCTAGATTTTCAAACGGCCATTGAGGTGCGATTTCCTCGCCCGGCTTCAGCGTGATCTTGATGAGTGGCTCGCGGTCTCCAAAGGTGCTCGCGGGCACAGACGAACTGTCAGGAAGCTTGATCGCTTCCCGCTTGAGCATCGCAGCGATCTCGAAAAGATCGCGCTGCACTGTTTCGTGATAAGGTGAATCGTGGCAACGCGCACACTTCATTTCGATACCGAGAAAAGCCGTGCCGAGCACGTGAGCCTTCGCCGCCATCGGCACGTCGTTTTGCGACGCCATTCCAAATCCCGCAGAGCCTCCGCCGTATTCGCTGCCCTCCATCATGACCAGTTCGGTGACGAAACGATCCATTGCCTTATTGTCGCTGAGTGCCTCTCGAATCCAGAAACGAAACGGACCGGTGTTGTTCAGGCTCGGTTTGAGAATGTTAGGGTTTTCCGCAAGAACATCCTGCCAGTAAGCTGTCCAATGGTCCGCCCAGCGCGAATCAGCGAGTAGTCGATTAATGGCCCGTGTTCGCCGCGTCTCGGGCGGGTCATTTTGGTATGCTTCGATCTCTTCTGCGCCCGGCACCACCCCGACGGTGTCGAGCGTGACGCGCCGCAAAAACTCCAGGTCGGACGTCAAATCAGTCGGCTCGATCTGTTCCGCCGCACCGACAAAGCTCGCACCCTCCGCAATCCATGTCGCAATCAATTCACGATCCTTCTCCGGAAGTGGATCACCCTTCGGTGGCATGATGTCGTCACCAGCCTCTTTCGGATGAATCAATTCGAGAAGAAACCTCTCCTCCGGCTTACCGGGAACGATGGCAGGAATCTCCGAATCGCCTCCCGCCAGCGCCGATTTGCGATCACTGAGCTTGAGCCCGCCCTTTGTTTTCTCGTCGTGGCAACGGTAGCAGTTGTCAGCGAAGATCGGCTTGATCGTTTTTTCGTAATCGACGCCGCCAGCAACTTTCGCTGTGGCGGCCCGGGCGTTGTGTTTTTGCCAAGCTTTCGACAAGAGTATGTCGACGGATTTCTTTTCTGCATCGCTGGAATCGGCTCGCTTTGCGGCCACGAATTTCCGCGCGGCACTATGACGCTTTTTCCAATAGTCATCCTCGCCACTTGTTTTGCTTTTTTCCGAACGCCGCTGCGCATCGAGCTTGAGATAGTGGAGGCTGCGTTCATTTCGATAACTGACCCAGCTCTCGTCGGTGAGAGGTATCTCTCGCTTGCCCGGGGACAGTAGGACAAACTCGCCATTCTCATTGCTCAGACTCACGCTGGTCTCGCCGAGGGTCGTGCGAACTCTTCCGTTCCCTGCGACCATTTCAAAAACGATGGCATGACGCTTCCCGTCACCTTTTACAGCAACCTCGACCTCCTTGTCGCCGGGTCCGAGATAGCGCAGGTTCGGAGCCTCCACTTCCGCCACATCCGTGACTTGACCATGCGCTCCGAGACTAGACCGTTTGACGCCCGAGGTTTCAGCGATCACCTCGCCATCTAACCAGAGACGTCCCATGCCGCGGGAGCGCAGGAGCAGTCGATGGTCGCCTTCAGGAATCACAACGCCAGCGCTGGCGCGAAGGAGAAAGGGATTACTGCGATCGGCGCGGATGCCTCGCTCGTTGTATTTTTGCGGCATCGAGAAGAACCCGAAAACATCCTCTTCATACACATCGATCGCTTCGGGAATCCGCTTCGGCCATTTGTCGATTTTCTCAAGGTTTTCCATTACCTCCACCCGGATTTTTCCAGAGGTCAGCAGCGCTTCATCCACCGTTGGCACGTAGGGCTCCGCAGTCAGCTCTCGCCGATAGAGAGCCACCTCGTCCATCGCTCCCTTGAATGTGTTACTCGCCGAACCACGCAAAGTTGTGCCGAGCCAAATTTCATCGTTGTCGACAATCGGTGCATGACTCGTTTTTCCACCCATGTCCCATTCCCCCTTGATTCGCTCTCCGTCGATGTATCCACGCAAGCTGTCCGGGGTTCCGAAGCGATAAGTCACCGCAACATGATGCCATCCCGTCTCGGGTTTGACTCCGCCGATTGAAGTCCATCGATGCCAATCGCCCTTGTGCACGCCCTCTGGACGACTGCGAAAGAGAAAACTGATTCGCAATTCGCCATTCTTTTCCCAGAGGCGCAGAGCGAAATTCTGATTGTGCGCTGGAAAGGTTGGATTTCCGGTCCGTCCTTTTCCAATAATATACGTGTTATCATTTTTTCCAACCTTGCCTGGCTTCACCCAAGCTTCGATGGTGATGGGATCTCCATTGTCAAAATCGAACTGGCTTCCTTCACCCGGATCTTCGACGAACACGTAGTTTCCACCGCCGCCGAACTCGACTGCCAGATTATCTTTCTGGAAGGACTTGAAGTCCTTCGCCGAAGGACCAGCGACACCGAATCTTAGTTTGCCAGTCAGTTCTCCAATGTCGGGTTTCCCCGAATCGAAACTCCAATGAGCGATCGGCAACATCTGCCGCACCTGATCCTGATAACTCATGCCGGTAACCGGAGCAGAATCTTCGGCCACAATCACACCTTCAAACCCGCTGAGCAGTAACCCGAAAAAAATGGACCTGAGAGATAAAACGCACATTCTCATCCTCTTAAGTATGTCATCACGACCAGCGAAAAGCAATACTCCGGCCATGGCGATATGGCGGGCGCAAACAGCATCTCTTTTCTCCTTGACAAGACCATTTCAGATTCGCAAAGTGGTCCTACCAATTTATGAGTTCAACAGCCAAAGCGAAGCCTCATACTCTGGTCGAAGAAGTTTCAGGTAAACTTTTAAGCTTCGTTCAGAAATCGCAGCTCGAGGACCAAAAGCGCCTGCCGTCCGAACGTAGTCTCGCCGAACAGTTCGGCGTTGCACGCGGAGTTGTGAGGGAAGCAATCAAGCGGCTTGAGTTTCAAGGCTTGCTCGAAGTCCGGCAAGGGAGCGGCGTGAGTGCGATCCATCGTTTGCATCTACCACTGAACACTTCGCTCGGATTTCTGTTGCCGAATTTGCACGAGCGATTGCGGCAAATGACGGAGGCGCGAATTGCGATCGAACCAGCCATCGCAGAGGCCGCTGCGCAAATTGCGGACAGACAGCAAGTTGCCGCACTTTGGAAAATTCAGGACGAGTTGCTCGGAGCCAAAACTTTAAAACAGGCCGGGCTCGTCGACATCTCCTTCCATCGTGCGCTCGCTGAAATTGCGGGCAACGAAGTCTTCAAGCTCATCTTCGAATCTATGGCCGACCTGTATCGGGAGTCGAACAAGCGAACCATCGGGACGGCTGGAAAAACTGTCGCAGTTGAGCATCACCGGAAAATCATCGAAGCAATCGAAGCCGGAGATTCCTCTTCCGCCGGTGCTGCAATGAGGGGGCATCTCACCGCTGCAGCAAGCGATCTTGAACTGGCAAAAAGGAAATGAGATCACGTGCCATAGATTTGGATCGTCGCGATTTTCTCGCTCGGACTGGTGGCGGAATCGGTGCCCTTGCGCTTTCCACTTTGGATGCTGGAGGCCAAGCCAATCACCCTGCCAAAGCCAAAAGAGTTATTCAGATTTTCTGTTCCGGTGGGCTGAGCCACGTCGATACTTATGACTACAAGCCGGAGCTCGAACGCCGCGCGGGAAAGCCTTTCGATCCCGAAGGAAAGCTACAGTTTTTTGCGTCGAAGCCCGGCAACTGCCAGCCGAGCTTCTGGAAATTTCGCCAACACGGTGAGTCGGGCCGCTGGATGAGCGACCTGCTGCCGAAGCTCGCTACCTGCGTCGATGACATGGCGTTCGTTTACTCGATGCAGAGCAAGACCGCGTTGCACGGGCCGGGGAATTTCATGATGAACACCGGGCAGGCGCTTCCTGGATTTCCCTGCATGGGAGCCTGGGTGACTTATGGATTAGGCAACGAATCAGAGAATCTTCCTGCCTTCGTTGTGCTACCGGATGTGCGGGGTTTGCCGCCCGGCGGGATCATCAACTGGGGCGCGGGCTTTCTTCCAGCTGAGCATCAGGCAACAACCCTCGACACCTCAAATGCCGACCAGCCGATTGCCGATTTGTTTCCGCCGAAAGACTTCTCCGCAATTGAGAAGGGTGATGACAAAAGCGGGCTCGATTTTCTCGATAAACTCAATCGACTCCACCAGAAAAAGCGAAGCGGAAATACAGAACTCGAAGCACGAATCAAGGCTTATGAAATGGCGGCGCGCCTTCAGCTCAGTGCTCCAGAGGTCACCGATTTGCGAGGCGAGACGCAGCTGACAAAGAAACTCTACGACATCGAACATCCTGACATTGGCCCATTCGGGCGACAGTGTTTGCTGGCTCGTCGACTTGTTGAACGCGGCGTTCGATTCGTTCAGATATACTGTGGTGCCGAGAACACGACGGCGGAGAAGATTCGACCAAACTGGGACAGCCACGAAGATCTGCCGCGCGATCATGGCTATTGGGGTGCAATCCTCGACACCGGCGCTTCGGCCCTGCTCAAAGATCTGAAATCGCGAGGAATGCTCGATGAAACACTCGTGATTTGCACATCGGAATTCGGACGCCAGCCTGCCGCGCAAGGCAAGCAGGCGAAGGGCCGCGATCACAACGGAGGCGCCTTCACCGCGTGGATGGCCGGCGGAGGTGTCAAAGGCGGAGTCGGCTACGGCGCGTCGGATGAATTGGGATTCAAAGCGGCTGACAAAGTGGTGCACAGCTACGAACTGCATGCCACCGCTCTGCATCTGTTAGGGCTGAATCACGAAATGCTGAGCTGGTATCACAACGGGCTGGAACAACGACTCACCGGTTTCGAAGGGAAGGGGGTGATTCATGAGCTTTTGGCTTAGTCAGAGATGCGAACTAACAGGGTTGGTTCATCGATTCAACAGGCTACGTTCAGCGACTCAACAGGGTATGGGCATCGCACCAACAGGGTCTTGGCTGCTCGCAGCGATCTTCTTCCTGTTCGCTCCAACCCTGTTCGCTATCGATTTCGAAAAAAACATCGAGCCGATTTTGAAATCCCGATGCCTCGAATGTCACGGGTCGGAGAAACAAAAGGGTCAGTTTCGCGTGGACCGGTTAGCGTCGCTGCTCCAAGGCGGAGATTCGGGAGAGGCGGCGGTAGTACCCGGAAATCCGAAGAATAGTTTTCTCATCAAGGCGATTCGACACGAGGAACCCGATTACGAGATGCCTCCGAGAGGGGAAAAACTCACGGATGCGGAAATCGCGCTGATCGAAGATTGGATTCGAGAGGATGCGGAAACTCCGGAGCGTCTCGGCCCTGCAGAGGTGAGGGTCGAATTGATCCACTGGTCCTTTGTTCCATTGAAGAAATCGGATCAGGCAAACTCGATTGACGGATTTGTAGAAGTTAAGCTTGCTGAAAATGGTCTGACGCTTTCTGAAAGAGCTGATCGTCGCGCCCTGATTCGGCGTTTGTATTTGGTAATGCTGGGCCTTCCGCCAACTCCGGAACAAGTTGAGCGCTTTATGGATGGTGAATCTGACGAGGCCTGGAATGCTCTTGTTGAAGATGTTCTCGCCAGTCCTCACTACGGTGAACGTTGGGCGACTCACTGGCTTGATCTCGTGCGTTTTGGGGAGTCCAACGGTTTTGAAACCAATCGGGAACGACTCACGGCGTGGCCGTTTCGCGATTGGGTGATCGATTCTTTCAATCAGGACAAGCCCTACGATCAGTTTGTTCGGGAACAAATTGCAGGCGACTCCGGGGGTTCACCCATCGGAACTGGGTTTCTAGTGGCGGGGCCGTTTGACACAGTGAAAGGGCAGGATCCCAAGCTCGGATTGATGCAGCGAATGAACGAGCTCGACGACATGATCAACACCACCGGCACGGCGTTTCTTGGCCTGACAACTGGCTGTGCGCGTTGTCACAATCACAAATTCGATCCCGTTTCTCAGGTCGATTACTACGCGATGCAGGCGGTTTTCGCAGGGGTGAAACACGGGGAGGCAAAGATGCCGCTTACCAAAACTGCTCATCAGAAATTGACGAAAATCAGAAGTGAGATCGCTGACTTGAAAACAAAATTGGAACCCTTTATTCCTGTATCAAGTGGGGCGGCTGTGGCGATTGACGATGCGGCGGCAATCTTGCTGGAGGAAAAGCGGGGCCATGGGGTGAAGCTCGGCGGGCCGGAGCCGAATTTGAGTGGCGGCAGCTACACTTGGTGGACGAGGACAGAGAGCAAAGACGTGATGGTTTATCAGCCCCGCGTTTCCGGGAGCTATCGCATTTGGTTGAGCTGGGGCGCAGGCCACGAATCGCACTCGACCGACACGCGATATGTTTTGCAATCGGCATCAGGCGAAAAAGAAATCGCCAAAGTGAATCAGCAACAGTTCGCAGATGGTTCGGGTGAGGTGAAAGGGAAATCGCTCTGGAGTGGCTTGTTCGATGCGGGGGTGCATGAATTGAAGTCGGACGACAAGTTGCTCGTGCGGGGCGGAAAAACTGGAACAGCGATGACTGCGGACGTCGTGTTCTTTCAGCCCGCCTCGTCAGAGGGAATGCCTTCTCTGCGAGCTGCGGTGAATGCGAAACACAACCTTGAAAGTTTCGCTCCGACCCCGGCCAGGTTCGTACGGTTTTCCATTGCAAAGACCAATCGAGGGCAGCCGTGTCTCGATGAGTTGGAGATCTTTTCCCGAGACAAAAACGTGGCTCTAGCCAGCAACGGTGCGGTCGCCACTTCCGGCGGTGATT
>ERZ1047472.3328-NODE-3328-length-10645-cov-8.854391_pt1 | contig 10645 bp, 9 predicted proteins | sample MGYA00383095_ERZ1047472 | MGnify/ENA primary metagenome ERZ1047472 (study PRJEB29581, sample SAMEA5548365) | metagenome | biome: marine; feature: coastal; material: water | depth 1 m | study: Short-term variability in the microbial, nano- and picoplankton...
TAATCACTGCGATTGTCACAAAACCAGATCTTTTAGCAATGCTAAAAGGGATGTTAATTCCTACATTTCCCGACCAAAGTTTATTGATGATTATTGGTCTAATTGGGACTACAGTGGTGCCGTATAACTTGTTTTTGCATGCTTCTTTGGTCAAAGAAAGATGGCACAAAAGCGAAGATTTATCATTCGCAAGAAAAGATACGATCATTTCAATTATTTTAGGAGGATTGGTTTCGATGGCAATCATTGTTTCTGCTGCTTCCATTCCTTTTGGAGAAATTTCAAATGCAGCAGATTTAGCAAAAGGATTGGCACCATTGTTCGGTGATTTTGCCCAATATTTTTTAGCGTTAGGTTTGTTTGCCGCTGGAATAACCTCAGCAATCACAGCACCGTTAGCAGCCGCTTACGTCGCAAAAGGGTGTTTGGATTGGAACGGAGGAATGAAATCGAAACGATTTCGATTTGTTTGGATTTGTATTCTGTTTCTAGGCATCTTGTTTTCTTCAATAGGAATTAAACCCATCGAAATTATCAAATTTGCACAAGTAGCAAACGGTATATTATTGCCTTTGATTGCAGGAATTCTATTGTGGATTATGAATAAAAGTACTGTTTTAGGGGACTATGTGAACTCTAAAAAGCAAAATAGTTTCGGGGTTGTTATTTTAGCAATCACACTGTTTTTAGGCGCAAAAGGAATTTTAAAAGTTTTTAATTTTATCTAATGAACACAATCGCGATCAATTGTGATGTTGGAGAGGGAGTTCTCAACGAACACTTATTAATGCCGTATATCTCTTCTTGCAATATTGCTTGTGGTGGTCATTATGGTGATGTAAAGACAATGGATCATACCATTGCAATTGCTATTGAAAATAACGTTTTAATTGGTGCACATCCTTCTTTTCCAGACAAAGAGAACTTTGGAAGAAAAATACGAAAGATGACCCCTGAAGCATTGCAAGAAAGCATTGAATCTCAATTGCTATTGTTTAAAAGCAGATTGGATCTTGTTGGCGCTAAAATGAATCATATAAAGCCCCATGGAGCGTTGTATAATCTAATAGCTGTAGATGTTGTAACTGCAAAAATCTTTTTAAAAGCAATTAAAAAATACGCGAAAAATACTTTTTTGTATGTGCCTTATAATTCTGTGATTGCTCGATTGGCAGTTGAAAAGAACTATAAGGTAATCTATGAAGCTTTTGCCGACAGAAATTACAATTCAGATTTTTCTTTGGTTTCGCGAAACCTAGAAAATGCACTAATTACTGATGCAGTAGCTGTTTTTAATCATGTTGTTCACATGTATCAACATCAGGAGGTGATCACGATATCGGGTGATAAGAAACCGATTATTGCCGATACTTTCTGTGTGCATGGAGATCAAGAAAATGCACTTTCAATTTTAGTCTATTTGTCAGAAAATTTCAAAAAACAGGGCATCGCAATTGAATAAAGTTCTCTCATACAAACCATTTGGTGAACAAGCGATTCTCATCGAATGGGCACAGTATATTGATGACCAAATTTTAGAGGATCTACTTCGTTTTAAAGAAAGGATTCAAAAAGAAAGAACCCATTTTATTGCAGATTTTATTATCGGGTATCATTCGCTTACCCTTAAATACAAAACGCCTATTTTAAATTACGCTACGGAAGTTGAAACTTTAAAATCTATTTATAAAAAGGACGCTGCATCGAAAAAAAAACTACGTTTTCTTTGGGAAATTCCAGTATGCTATGATTTAAAATTTGGCATCGATTTGGAAGAAATGGCTCTAAAATCGAAAGTATCAATTGATGAAATTAGAAGCCGCCACGCTGCGAAAACATACACGGTTTTCTTCCTTGGGTTTTTACCTGGTTTTCTTTATTTAGGCGGGCTGCATTCTGATTTGTACTTTGACAGAAAACCAACACCTAGACTCAAAGTACCTAAAGGTGCCGTTGCCATTGGCGGAAAGCAAACAGGTGTGTACCCGTGTTCATCTCCTGGAGGTTGGAATCTTATTGGGAAAACACCGATTCATTTTTTTGATGTATCGCAGCAGCAACCTTGTTTTGCCACAGCTGGGGACCAAATAAAATTTATTCCAATTTCTTTGGATGAATTTTATCAATTAGAAAAAGAAGTGGCTGAAAATAAATATTCAATTCCCAAAACTCAAGTAGATGATTAAAGTTTTAAAAGCAGGTTTTTATTCATCAGTTCAAGATAAAGGGCGTGTTGGTTTTGCAGCCATGGGCGTTCCTGTTTCGGGTGCGATGGATGCCTATTCTTCGGATTTAGCAAACCGAATTCTCAATAATTTGGAAACGGATGCTGTACTAGAAATTGCTTTTGGATTTTGTGCCTTTGAGTTTTTGTCTGAAACGACAATTTGTATCTCGGGAGGTTCTTTTTCACCAAAAATAAATGGAGTTCCCGTAGCATTACAAACAAGAATTCGTGTTTATAAAAATGAAGTATTGACTTTTGGTCACAATGTTTTTGGAGCCAGGTGCTATCTGGCGGTGAAAAATGGCTTTTTAACGACATCTATTTTAAAAAGTAGGAGTTTTTTTCAAAACATCACTCAGCAATCTTTGCTTTGTAAAGGAGATGTATTGCCTGTTGGAACTTTTACAAACAACACAGATTCGTCAAACACTTCTGTGAAAGTTGCGAAAGGGCATTTTGAATCTCAAAGGATTACTTGTTCTAAAGGGCCTGAGTTTGATGCATTGAGTGCATCTCAAAAAGAGATCTTCGCAAAGCAATCTTTTACGATTTCTAATGACAATAGTAGAATGGGGTATCGCTTGAATGAATTAATCGAAAATGCCTTGCCTTCTATTTTAACATCGGCAGTATTGCCCGGAACTGTTCAGTTAACACCTTCTGGGAAGTTAATTGTTTTAATGCGTGATTGCCAAGTTACAGGTGGATATCCTAGGGTTTTACAACTAACGAATACAGCGATCAATCAACTAGCGCAAAAAAAGACAAACGACACTTTTCAGTTTGTTTTAAAAGAATAGTGAATATAAAAAAGCATCCAATTTTTAAATTGAATGCTTCTTTAAATAGGTTTGTAAAAGGGAGTTTTACTTTTCTTCGTTTACTTCAACTTGAATCATTTTCATGACCTTGTCTCCGTCTTTTTTAATGTCAACATGAATTTCTCCAATTTTACTTTCAAAGGCATTTAATTTCTTCTCCACTTCTTCCAAAGTACCTTCAAAAATTTAATCTTTCGTTACTTCTTTCCCGTTTTCAGTGGTCGTTGTAGTCACGGTTGCTTTTGCAGTTCCATCGTCATTTTTGTCGATGTTCATTTTTACAATTTTAGTTGCAGCGTGCTCCGATACAAATTTTGTGTTTGATGTGATGTTTATTTTTGTACCGTCTTTAGTAATGAAAACATTTGCTTCGTGATTTTTATCAGCGGCTGCATGTCCACCTCCTAAGATGGGTGCTATGACCAAACCAATTAAACAAGTAAGTTTAATTAAAATATTCATTGAAGGACCAGAAGTATCTTTAAATGGGTCTCCAACGGTATCTCCAGTTACTGCCGCTTTGTGAGCTTCAGAACCTTTGTACGTCATTACGCCATTAATTTCAACACCTGCTTCGAAAGACTTCTTTGCGTTGTCCCATGCACCACCAGCATTGTTTTGGAAAATTGCCCAAAGAACACCAGAAACAGTTACACCGGCCATATATCCTCCTAGCATTTCAGCCACCAACATGTTGTTTTCTTGGTACACTAATTTACCTACTAGTACTACTAATATTGGGAATCCAATGGTTAAAATACCTGGTAACATCATTTCTTTTAATGAGGCTTTTGTGGAAATAGCCACACATTTATCGTACTCTGGTTTTCCAGTTCCTTTCATAATTCCTGGAATCTCTTTGAACTGTCTTACCACTTCATTCACCATTTCCATGGCTGCTTTACCTACTGCGTTCATTGCCAATGCAGAGAATACAACAGGTATCATTCCCCCTACAAATAGCATGGCTAATACGGGTGCTTTAAAAATATTAATTCCTTCAATCCCTGTAAAAGTTACATAGGCAGCAAATAATGCTAAAGATGTCAATGCAGCAGATGCAATGGCAAAACCTTTCCCAGTTGCAGCGGTTGTGTTTCCAACAGCATCTAAGATATCTGTTCTTTCTCTTACAATCGGATCTTGCTCACTCATTTCTGCAATACCTCCTGCGTTATCTGCAATCGGTCCAAATGCATCAATGGCTAATTGCATCGCTGTTGTTGCCATCATTGCGGAAGCAGCTAAAGCAACTCCATAAAATCCTGCTAAGGCATAGGAAGCCCAAATTGCAGCTGCAAATAATAGAACAGAAGAGAAGGTAGAAATCATTCCAGTAGCTAAACCAGCAATAATGTTGGTTCCGGCTCCTGTACTCGATTGTTGTACAATTTTTAAAATTGGCTTCGAACCTAATCCGGTATAGTACTCTGTAAATGCAGAGATTCCTGCACCTACAACCAAACCAACTAAACAGGCATAAAATACGCGTATCGAAGAAATTGGTAAGGGCATTTCGTCACCAGCAGCATTTAGGTTTTCACCAAAGAATTCCATTTTCATCGTTCCTGGCAACATCCAAGTTACTAAACCATAACACGCTACAGCTACCATTATGATAGAGGCCCAGTTTCCGATGTTTAATGCTTTCTGAACGTCTGCTTCTTTTGCATCGTTTGAAGATATTTTAACTAAGAAGGTTCCAATAAGTGAAATGATAATCCCAACACCTGCAATCGACATTGGTAATAAGATCGGTCCAATTCCGCCAAAAGCGTCTTTGATAGCTCCTCCCATATCTTCAATCACATAGTTCCCTAAAACCATTGCAGCTAAAACGGTTGCTACATAAGAACCAAATAAATCGGCTCCCATACCTGCAACATCTCCAACATTATCACCAACATTATCTGCAATTGTTGCTGGATTTCTTGGGTCATCTTCTGGAATGTCTGCTTGTACTTTTCCTGCTAAATCTGCACCTACATCGGCAGCCTTGGTATAAATACCACCACCTACTCGTGCAAATAATGCAATGGATTCAGCTCCTAAAGAGAAACCAGCCAATGCTTCTAAAACAACTGTCATATCTGCTGTTCCACTTTTGGTCCATTCACCTCCCATAAATAAGTAGAAGAACCCAATAAAGAAGGCCGTTAAACCTAAAACAGCTAAACCAGCAACTCCAAGTCCCATTACGGTACCACCTCCAAAAGAAACTTTTAGGGCATTTGGCAAACTTGTTTTTGCAGCTTGTGTTGTTCTTACATTTGTTTTGGTAGCAATTTTCATTCCCATGTTTCCTGCAAATGCAGAAAATATCGCACCAATAATAAAGGCAACAACAATCAGATAGGTAGTATCCATGTAAAAAGCAATTCCTGCTAAAACAATACTTGCCCCAAAAACAAAGAACGTTAGTAAACGATATTCTGCGTTTAAGAATGCCAAAGCACCCTCATAGATGTGGTCTGAAATTTCTTTCATTTTACCATCACCTGCATCTTGCTTCATTACCCAGGATTTCTTTACTACCATATATGCTAAGCCTAATAAAGCCATTGCAACTGGCATCCAAATCATCATTGATTCCATAAAATTATTATATTTTTTAGTTTAAAACGGTCGTAAAAGTAATGAATTCAATTAGAATTAAAAAACCTCTTAAAAGATTGCTTTTTAAGAGGTTTGTATTTTTTTGGTAAAATGATTGCTAAATCGTGAAATCACCGTTTGTTTTGTGCTCACTTTCTTCATATCTGACAACGCATGCTGCATAGATATCTCTTGCTTCTTGGGCATTTCCCCATCCGCCAACATCGACTTTTTTCTTTTCTAAATCTTTATACACTTTAAAGAAATGTTCGATTTCTTTTAATCGGTGTGGATTTAAGTCGGATAGATCATTCTTATCATTCCATATTGGGTCAGAAACAGGTACACAAATTACTTTTTCATCCTGTCCTTTTTCATCGGCCATGTGAAATACACCAATTGCCTTTACTTCTACAACACACATTGGAAAGGTAGGCTCATGTCCTAAAACCAATACATCTAAAGGGTCTCCATCCAAGGCTAAGGTTTCTGGAACAAAACCATAATCTGCAGGGTACATCATGGAAGAGAATAACATTCTGTCAAAACGAATTTTATTCAATTCAAAATCATATTCATATTTATTTCTACTTCCTTTAGGGATTTCGATTAAAACATCAAAAGTCTCTTTATTTTTGGTTTTCATATGTCTTTTTTTTTCTTTAAAAAATAGGACTGTAAAAATAGTGAATCGATACAGTTTTTCAAGGCTTTAAGCTAAAAAAATTACGCAATCCATTTCGAAGACAATATCTTGGGTTTAAGAATTTTTTTGAGGCATAAAAAAATCCTTTTTACATGTTGAAAAAAGGATTTAGTAGTTATATAAAATCGTTCTTTTAACGATTTAAGAGGTCTTTTACTTCCGTAACGATATCGTTAGAATTTGGAATCCATTTTTCTAATAATACTGGTGAATACGGAGCAGGAGTATCTGCAGTTGTAATTCTTTTTATTGGCGCATCTAAATAATCAAAGGCTTCGTCTTGAATTCTATAGGTAATTTCTGAAGCGACACTCGCAAATGGCCATGCTTCTTCTAAAATGATCAATCGGTTTGTTTTCTTTACCGATCTAATAATTGCCGCATGATCCATTGGACGAACGGTTCTTAAATCGATAATTTCTACAGAAATACCTTCTTTCGCTAATTCCTCTGCTGCTTTATAGGCTTCTTTTATGATTTTTCCAAAAGAAACAATGGTTACATCGGTTCCTTCTCTTTTAATCTCTGCAACGCCAATAGGGATGATGTATTCTCCTTCTGGAATTTCCATTTTGTCCCCATACATTTGTTCGGATTCCATGAAAATTACAGGATCGTCATCACGAATGGCCGCTTTTAATAAGCCTTTTGCATCGTAGGGGTTTGATGGGACAATGACTTTAAGTCCTGGGGTATTTGCAAACCAGTTTTCAAATGCTTGTGAGTGTGTTGCTCCTAATTGACCAGCAGATCCTGTGGGGCCTCTAAAAACGATTGGACAATTGAATTGACCACCAGACATTTGTCTGATTTTTGCAGCATTGTTTATGATTTGATCAATACCAACTAACGAGAAGTTGAAGGTCATGTATTCTACGATCGGTCTATTCCCATTCATGGCAGAACCAATTGCAATTCCGGCAAAACCTAATTCTGCAATCGGAGTATCAATTACTCTTTTTGCTCCAAATTCATCCAACATTCCTTTACTGGCTTTGTAAGCACCATTGTATTCGGCAACTTCTTCTCCCATTAAATAAATGCTTTCATCTCTGCGCATCTCTTCGCTCATTGCTTCGCAAATTGCTTCTCTGAATTGAACTGTCTTCATCTAAATCTAATTGTTGTTAATTTTGAACAGCAAAAGTAATGAAATTATGAAGAAAAAAAAGGCACTTTTAGTGTAAATTAATTTCTTAAACTTTGAGGTTCTTTTTGTAGCGTATTCTTTTGAAGTATTCCTATCTTTCTTATGTATTATGCTTTTTTAAGCCTGTAAAATCTACTTTTTTATGATACAATTTTTATATTCACCTTGCGGATCTCTTCTGATTTTTTTTATGTTGGAATTTTTATGATGCTATCACTTATGTCTATTTGAATTAATATCTTAGATTTTTTCTCATTGAGGAAACGAGGCGTTTTTATGTGTTTTTTTTAGAAAAGAAGGATTTACAGGAAGCAGCAAAAATCGCAATCGATTTCGATGATTTCTTAGAACAAAAAATTTATTATGCATGCATAGTATTTTTTGTAAAAAAGGCGTAACTTTGTAAAATCAAAATAAAATAAAAAATCTCAAAATTTATGAAAATATTGGTATGTATTAGCCATGTGCCTGATACCACTTCAAAAATTAATTTTACAGAAAACGACACACAGTTTGATACAAACGGAGTTCAGTTTGTAATCAATCCGTATGATGAGTTTAGTTTAACGAGAGCCATGTGGTTTAAGGAAAAACAAGGCGCATCTGTAACAGTTGTAAATGTTGGAAACGCAACAACAGAACCTACCTTACGAAAAGCATTGGCCATTGGTGCAGATGCTGCAATCCGTGTGAATGCAGCAGCAACAGACGGCTTGTTTGTTGCAAAGCAATTGGCAGAGGTTGTTAAAAATGGGGGTTACGATTTAGTATTGACAGGAAGAGAATCGATCGATTATAATGGGGGTATGGTTCCTGGAATGTTAGCTTCATTAGTCGACTTTAATTTTGTGAATGGCTGCGTAGGTATTGAAGTAGACGGAACTGAAGTTTCTTTAGTAAGAGAAATAGATGGAGGAAATGAAACACATGCATCTACCTTACCAATGGTGGTAGCTGGGCAGAAAGGAATTGTAGAAGAGTCTGATTTAAGGATTCCGAACATGCGAGGAATTATGATGGCAAGAAAAAAACCATTAACGGTTGTTGAGCCTTTAGAAATAGAGAACGCAACTGCTGCACAATCTTATGAAAAACCAGCACCAAAAGGAGCTGTGAAATTGATAGCTGCAGACAATATTGATGCGTTGATTGACTTATTACATAACGAAGCAAAAGTAATATAAACGGTATTATTGTTTCAACGTGTTCATGTTTTGGAACTTATAAAAAAACAATTCACAAATAAAACATTTACCAACTAAAAAATATAAGCATATGTCAGTTTTAGTATTTGCCGATTCATCGGAAGGAAAATTTAAAAAATCTGCTTTTGAAGTTGTTTCCTACGGGAAAAGAGTTGCAGAACAATTAGGAACCACTGTTGCCGTTGTTACCATAAACGCTTTAGACGTTTCAGAATTATATACCTATGGTGCAGAAAAAGTGTTGACGGTATCTAATGAGCAATTAAAAACATTCAATGCAAAAGGATATACTTCAGTACTTCAACAGGCAGCAACTGCAGAAAATGCAAGCATTGTTGTGTTAGATTCGAGTATTAATGTCTTGCATGTAGCTCCAATGTTAGCTGTTGCGATGAATGCTGGTTATGCATCAAATGTTGTCGCTTTGCCAAGTGAAGTAGCTCCCTTTACCATAAAAAGGAAAGCATTCTCAAACAAAGGTTTTAGCAATACGGTTATGAATACAGAAAATAAGATCATTGGAGTTGCAAAGAATTCTTACGGAGTGCACGAAAACCCAGTATCAGGAACTTCTGAAAGTTTTGATGTTACCCTATCGGAGTCAGATTTCGGTGTAACATCAGAAAAAGTAGAAAAAGCCTCTGGAAAAGTAACCATTGCAGATGCGGATACGGTTGTTTCAGCCGGGAGAGGGTTGAAAGGTCCAGAAAACTGGGCAATGATTGAGGAGTTGGCCGAAGTTTTAGGTGCTGCAACTGCCTGTTCCAAGCCCGTTTCAGATTTAGGTTGGCGTCCTCATGGAGAACATGTTGGACAAACCGGAAAACCAGTTGCTTCCAATTTATATATTGCCATTGGTATTTCGGGTGCGATTCAGCATTTAGCAGGAATTAACGCATCAAAAGTAAAAGTTGTCATTAACACAGATCCAGAAGCACCTTTCTTTAAAGCGGCAGACTACGGTATCGTTGGAGATGCATTTGAAGTAGTACCTGTATTGATTGAAAAATTAAAAGCATTTAAGGCTGCATAAGTTTTTATAAATTACAGCGAATATTTAAAGGTTTCACACATATTTTTTATTAAATTGTGCCCAATAAAAGGGCTATCTGGTTTTAGGTATTCTCCTAAATTTGATAGCTTTTTTTATTTTATGAAGATTATTTATGAGTTTGATAAAACTTACTATAAAAGGAATTTCTTATAGCCAAACCCAAAGTGGCGCTTATGCTTTGGTATTAAGTGAAATGGACGGTACGAGAACCTTACCGATTATTATTGGTGCTTTTGAAGCACAATCTATTGCGATTGCTTTGGAGAAAGAAATTAGACCTCCAAGACCGCTTACACATGATTTATTTAAAACTTTTTCTGATCGATTTTCAATCCAGATTCAACAAGTCATTATCCATAAATTGGTGGATGGTGTCTTTTACTCGAGTTTAATTTGTGAAAAAGAGGGTGTTGAAGAAATTATAGATACAAGAACTTCAGATGCCATTGCGATAGCTGTTCGTTTTGAAGCACCAATTTATACTTATGAAAATATCTTAGACAAAGCAGGTGTAAATTTAAATGTTGATGAGGAATTCGATCTTTATGAAGAAAATGATCCTGAGGAAGACAAAATTGAATTAGAAGCCGTTTTTCCTGAGAAGGAATCTGCTTTTTCTAGAAGTTCCCTGAAAGAATTACACCAACAATTAGAGAAAGCTGTTGACAATGAAAATTATGAATTGGCAGCAAAAATTAGAGACGAAATCAGTAAAAGATAATAATCAGCCCTACCCCATGAAAAAAATAGTTTTAATTGCTTTTTGTTTGTTCTCTATTCTTAGTTTTTCTCAAGAATTAGATTCAGTTAAAATAGTAGAAAATCAGACAGAAGAAGTTACCGAAGTTTTGGAGCAAAATAAACAGACTACTTTATTAGTTGCTGAA
>ERZ1047472.3334-NODE-3334-length-10630-cov-4.757163_pt1 | contig 10630 bp, 10 predicted proteins | sample MGYA00383095_ERZ1047472 | MGnify/ENA primary metagenome ERZ1047472 (study PRJEB29581, sample SAMEA5548365) | metagenome | biome: marine; feature: coastal; material: water | depth 1 m | study: Short-term variability in the microbial, nano- and picoplankton...
AACTCGGATTTTTGAAACTTCCGCCTAAATCCCGATCCCCAAACGCATCTGAATCAGGTTTTCGCAGACGCCTTCACTGCGAAGCTTATCGCAACAAGCCTCGATACGCATCGATTTGGTAGCCGGGCGAAAGCCGAGACGACGCGTGATGCAATCGACGAGGACCGCGACGTTTTCGTCTTCAAATTCCACCACTTTTCCGCAATCGATGCAAATCAGGTGATTGTGATCGGGGCAATCGAGAAAATTGGGATCATAGACTCGCTCGTCTCTCCCCAGGTCGATTTCTTTGAGTAAGCCGCATTCTTCGAGCAGAGAAATCGTACGGTAGAGAGTTGCCCGGGAGGTCTTCGGATCGATCTTTTTTGCCTTTTCCAGCAACTCATCTGCTGTGAAATGGTCATCACTCGCAAAAGCAGCCTCAACAATAACATCACGCTGACTCGTCTTCCGCATTCCACGGGTGCGAATAAACTCGGCAAAGCGTTCCTTGATTTCGGTTTTCATGAAGATAACAGGCAAGTTGGCGGGATTCTTGCTTTTCCCATCCTTGTTTCTATCAGATAGTTTCGCAAAATGTCCACCTTTCACGAGTCCTTTCTGAATTTCAATCCGATATACCAAACTCGGGTTTGGGGGGGGCGGACGCTGGAAAGTCGAATTCGGCGGGAATTGCCGGACCAAGAATCCCCGTATGGTGAATCCTGGGAAATCTCCGCGCGGGAAGAGGCGGATTGCGCGGTGAAGAGTGGGGGATTAGCCGGTAAAAAACTAACAGAGCTTTGGGGTGATCCCGAGCTTCGAAGTGCGATTTTTGGACCGGGTGCGCCAGTGGGCGATCGCTTTCCACTGCTATGCAAGATTCTGGATGCTCGCGCGAAGCTGAGTGTACAGGTGCATCCACCCGAATCCGTAGCTGCAGAATTGGGTGGTGAGCCAAAAACGGAAGTCTGGTATATCGCAGCGGCAGATCCAGGAGCCGAAATATACGTGGGGTTGGAGGAAGGAGTAACCGAGGCCACCTTTCGTGAGGCCTTGGAAGAAGGGAGTGTGGAGAGTTCGCTTCATTCGATTCCAGTGAAGGAAGGAGAGCACATCTTTATTCCAAGCGGCCGACTTCACGCCATCGGCGCTGGGCTGGTGATCTATGAAATTCAGCAGAACTCCGACACTACCTTTCGAGTCTTTGACTGGAATCGGCTCGGTCTCAATGGAAAACCGCGAGATTTGCACGTTGAGGAATCGCTGCGTTGCATTGACTTCAGCGATGTTGAGCCGGGGATGGATCAGGCAAAGGAAAAGCTGCTATGCGAATGCGAGCACTTCCGGATGGAGCGGCACATCCTAAGTGAGGGGGGCTCTGTTGGCGAGCTCACTGCCGGGCGTTTTTCGATTCTGACGGTGATACGGGGAAAACTCTCAGTCGGGTATACAGCCTGGACAGAGGGAGACTTCCTGATGATCCCGCATGGCGCAGAGGAGGGCTTGCCTCAGGCGGGGGAGAGTGGGTGCGAGTTTTTGCTGACGACCTGGTGAGCTGATTGCGGTGCGAGTTACATCACCCGGACCTTCGTCAGGTCTTGCGTATCGATCATCCCGACGGGCCGACTCTCTGCATCGACGACGACCAGGTCATCGATACGACTGTCTTCAAGCATTCGCAGGACTTCGCCGACGAGGCGATCTGAAGCAACGTGGATTGGGTCGTGGGTCATCAGTTCGCCTACTGCTTGATGACCAATCTCCGGATTGCCGGATTGGAAAGAGCGAGCGAAGTCCCCCTGTGTGAAAATTCCGGCAAGCTTGCCTTCGGTATCTGCAATCACGACGGCTCCTGCGCGGGCTTTCGTCATTTTTCCAATCACATCGATGACAGGCTCCTCTGCGCCGACGACAACAAGTTCTTCGCCTTTACGCATGATGTCTTCCGCTCGGAGAAGGAGAGTACGCCCGAGCGATCCGCCTGGATGGAGCTCTGCAAAGTGTTCTCTCGTAAATCCGCGGGATTCTAACAAAACCATCGCGAGAGCATCTCCGATCACTAGCGTATTCGTTGTGCTGGAAGTTGGTGCCAGATTCAGCGGACACGCTTCGCGCTGCACGTTGATGTCGAGCACGCAGTCCGCTGCCTTTCCGAGAGTCGAATCCGGTTTCCCCGTGATCGCGATGAGCTGGATCTTGCGGCGTTTGAGATAGGGAAGGAGATCAAGCAGTTCTGCGGTTTCACCGGAGTAGCTCAGGGCGATGACGCTGTCTCCGGCATTCACGAGTCCGAGGTCACCATGGATCGCATCCTGGCAATTGAGAACCGATGCAGGTGCGCCGGTAGAATTGAACGTCGCTGCAAGTTTGCTGCCGATGTTTCCCGATTTTCCCACTCCGACGATGGCAATGCGGGCACCGGACTCGATCGTATTCTGTAACTTACCAACGGCGGAACCAAGAGAATCATCAACTCGTTCGAGAAGGCGATTCAGTTCTTCGATCTCCAGAGAGATTACGCGTCGTGCTTTTTCCGAGAAGTCCATGGTGGGTTGCAGAGAATAGAGGCGATGAATCTTTGAGCCAAATAGAATGTTACCGGTAGTGAACGCCTCGGATTGATAGAAGTCCAAGGATAGTCAGGCTTACGGCGCCAAATACGGTGAGAATCAGAAGGTGAGTGACGACAGGAATCGCGTCGCCGAGTTTTTCTATTCCGGCATCAATAGCGATCATAGAAAATTGAACAATTGCTACTCCAACGCTGACACAAGAAAAATCATCCAAATAGTTTCCGCATAAAATTTCGGGCCGGAAAAATAGAAACAGTAAAACAGCCGATTCGTCGAATCCAGGGGATCCTGAAAAGAGGGCTTCCCAGTAGTCACCGAGCACAGCAGTAGCGAGAAGCATAGACAAGAGGAAAACGCTGGTGCAGGCTGAAATGGCCGTAAGTATCCCCACCGCGATTTTGAATTTTCGCAACATGGGGCAAAATACGGAGTGCCATTGCGAGGCCTTTCGGGAAACTCAGTCCACCCTGCTGTAGCCGGGGTCTGTGACCCCGGAATGTGCGCCGGTCTTCCACAGAGTATCCAATCCTACAGAAAGGCGCAGCTATCCTTAAAACATCTCCAACTGCATCCCTGCCATCTTGTCTTCGGGATGGAATCGTACGCCGGCTCCGATTAGTCGGACGCCTTTTCCGTCGCCCCGTTTCCAAGCTTCGCAAAGAAGCTCCCGGAGAAGATCGGCGTCGACTTGCTCGGAGGCGCGCTGCGCGGAGGTGATTTGAAAATCTTCAAACTTCACTTTTACGACGCACTCTCGAATGGGCCGCTCATCGGGTCGTTTCGCGAGGTCCTGGTGGAGTTCCACGATCAGTTCATCAAGCTTTTCCAATCCCTCGTCGATACTGGTGAGGTTGTGTCGGAAGGTACGCTCGTTGCTGAGAGATTTTCGTTCCCGCCTAGGGTTTACGGGGCGGTCATCAATACCACGAGAGAGTTGATGCAGGGCACAACCGAATTTGCCAAAGCGTTGCACGAGCTCCAGCTCGCTTCGCTTTCGCAAGTCCCCGCAGGTTTTCAGTCCCGCTTCGTGAAGGCGAGTGGCAGTCCGTTTTCCGACGCCCCAGATTTTCTCGACGGGCAGAGGAAGAAGGAAGTCATTGATCTCCTCTTCCTTCACCACGAATTGTCCATCGGGTTTGTTCCAGTCGCTTGCGATCTTGGCGATGAATTTGTTGGGGGCGATGCCGGCAGACGCCGTCAGGCCGGTCTCGAGACGAATCCTCTGGCGAACTTCCCACGCGATCGTCGAAGCTTCGGAGTCGAGATGAGAAATGTCGAGATAGGCCTCGTCGAGCGAGAGCGGTTCAATAAGATCGGTGAACTGGGCAAATATTTCCCGGATGCGGGCGGACTCCTCTTTGTAAACGTCGAAGCGGGTCGGAAGCAAAATCAGATCAGGGCAGAGTTCGCGCGCTTTGAACGAGGGCATCGCTGATCGACAGCCGTATTTTCTCGCTTCGTAGTTGCAGGTCGTGAGGACGCCGCGTCCACTTCTCCCGCCCACGGCAATGGGCTTTCCAGCCAGTTCCGGGTTATCCCTCATTTCAATCGCGGCGTAGAAGCAGTCCATGTCGACATGGATGATTTTACGCTTTGGTGGATCGGGTGGCATCAAATAAGCATGTTCGCCTGAATAGTTGATGCTGACAACTCGTTTCCCAAACCCATCGCAAGAACGTAGACTCTGCAAGAATGACAAGCTTTGCCATCATCATACCGGCCTACAATGAAGAGGCCTACCTCGCTGCGACAATGGCAGCGGTAAGGGAGGCGATGAAAGAGGTGGAACTGATTGGAGAGTTGATTGTCGTAAATAACAACTCGTCCGATGGCACTGCGGAAGTGGCTCGCAGTGAGGGGGCGGATCAGGTGGTTTTTGAGCCGCACAATCAAATTGCACGTGCGAGAAATGCGGGAGCAGCTGCCACGGATGCCGAGTATCTCGTGTTCGTCGACGCGGATACTTGTCTCAATGTGGAAACGCTTCGGACGGCACTTTCTTTTCTGCAAAGTGGGAGCGTTGCTGCCGGTGGAGCTCGCATGGAGGTGGATCAGGAGGTCAGTGTGATGGTCGGCTTTCTCGTTGCGAGTTGGAATCGGACCGCTGCCTTTTTCAAATACGCTGCGGGGAGCTTTTTCTTCTGCCGCCGCGATGTGTTTCACGAATGCGGGGGATTTGATGAAACGGTTTACGCGGGCGAGGAAGTCTGGTTTGCCCGTCGGATCAAGAAGTGGGCGAGAGCAAGGGGAATGACTTTCGAAGTGATTAGTGATTCTCCCATCGTGACATCGGGGAGAAAGTCAGATTGGTATTCCAATTTTGATTTTATCCGCCAGCTTGCCGTGATTTTTCTAATTCCATGGTCTACCCGAAGCAAGCGATTCTGCTCGATGTGGTATTCGCGGCCGGGAGATTCGAGTGAATTACAACCCTGACCGATTACCCAAAAGTAGGCAGAGGCATCGTTACCCGGAAGAGGACGAATTCGAGCGAACCCTCGTCGACCATCTCGAGCGGAAAGGTGTGATGGAGGTTTTCGGCAATGCGGTCCGATACAACGAGCCGTCCTCCTCGGCATCGACGATGTATTCGCGGTTCCCGTCCCCCAAGGGCCGGATCAGGTAGACGAATCGAATGGGGATGGCACCCGTGCCATTTGCATCGCGAACAGCGCGCAGTTGGTCCCGAATCCTGTTGTAATCCGGCGTGCCGTGCTGGTCGCTGTTCCGAAGCTTTTCGACGATGTCACCATCGATTCGCGGAGCTGTGCTGACGGCAATTTTAGCAGACTCAACCACAACAGCAGGCCGCAGCTGACTCCGACCAGCAGGACCAATAACAACTGAAGTTTTTTGCGAAAAGCCAAGTTTACGAAGTGTTTCGGTGAAAACCTAAGTTAGGTTCACGCGACTCGAAACTGTTATGTTGTGTCGATTCGCGAGATCTTACGATAGGCTAGCTCGTGGATGCTGCGACCTTCATCGAGACCCTTTTGTTCGTATATGGTCTTGATTCGATAGTCCTGAAATCGGGAGCTTTTGATCGTTTTCCATTCGGACACGTCGGCGAAAACCTTTTCGCAATGCCTGGCGTATTCCGCGACATCGGTGGCGAGGGCGAACTCTCCATCGGGGACAAGCCGCTCGCGAATCAATTCGACAATGTTCCGCTGGACGAGGCGTCGATGCTCGTTGCTGGCCTTGGTCCACGGTTCAGGAAATTGCACGAGCACGGCTTCGGCGACTTCGCCGGTGAGATGATCGCTCAGGACAAGGCGAGCATCGCCACGGATAAGGCGGACATTTTTTAGCCCTGCCTCGTGAATTTTTCCTGTGGTTGCAGCAAGGCCGGGGCGATGCACTTCGATGCCGAGAAATCGATAGTCGGGCAGTGCTCTTGCGAGACCGACGAGGTGATCGCCCATCCCGAAGCCAATCTCAATCACGAGTGGGTCACGCGAGGAGAAGTGCTCATCCAGATCGATGATTTTCCCATGTTCGAAGCGGATACCTACCTCTGGCCACCAATCACGCATCGCTCGCTTTTGCGCGCGGGTGATTTTTCCGCGGTTCCGAAGATAGCTTGGAGCCCAGCGAAGTTCACCGTTTTGTTTCAGATTCGACATGCTTGGAAAACGAGGTGTAGTTTACACCCATGATCAGTCCGAAGAAAATCTCTCTCTCATTGTGTGCGCTGCTCCTTTTTCCTTCCTCACAATCAGCTGACTGGCCCGAGTTTCGTGGAGAAAATCGTGATGGAGTCTGGCGAACTGATAGATTGGTCGAAAATTTCGAGGGTATGCCCAATCCGCTTCCGCGAAAGTGGTCAGCTTCGGTAGGTGCCGGTTACGGCGGACCGACCGTGGCAGGCGGCGGGGTCTATGTGATGGATCGCAAAATCTCCAGCAGCGGAGAAGCCGAGCGCGTTGTCTGCGTCGATCGAGTAAGTGGCGAGTCAAAGTGGACCCACTCCTACCCCTGCAAATATGAGGGTATTGGCTACGGCTATGGTCCGCGCACCAGTGTTACGATCGCTGGCGGAAAAGCCTATGCGTTGGGCATGATGGGGCATCTTCATTGCCTCGACGCTGAGTCGGGAGAGGTTGTCTGGGCGATGAATCTGGCTGAGGAATACCAGATCGACATGCCGATCTGGGGATTGGCGTCTTCACCGCTGGTCGAGAGCGGCACGCTCGTCGTTCAGGTTTCTGCCCCAGCAGACGGAGCGACTATGGTTGGGCTCGACCCCACGACGGGGAAAGAAAAGTGGCGCGCACTTTCTGACAAGGGTTCCTACGTCTCACCTGTCGTGATTGATCAGGCAGGCAAGCGAGTTACCATCGTCTGGACGGGAGAACGCATTGCTGGATTCGACGCGACTTCCGGATCCATCTACTGGGAGGTTTCCACCAAGCCTAACAAAATGCCCATCAACGTGCCAGGTCCGGCTTTCAATGCGGATCATACGAAGATGTTTCTCGCCGTTTTCTATGATGGATCGCGGCTGATTGAGCTCGGACAGTATGCTCCCACCGCAAAGGAGCTTTGGCACCGCCAAGGTATCAACGAGAGAAAAACCGATGCGCTACATTGCATGATCAGTCCTCCCTTTTTTGTCGGGGACATGATTTACGGCATCGACAGCTATGGCCAGATTCGTTGCCTCGACCCGAAAAATGGTGATCGGGTGTGGGAGGATACGACTGCGCTACCGCAGGAGCGTTGGAGCACTGGGTTTTCCGTACAGAATGGCGAGAAAACCTGGATCGTGAACGAGCGGGGAGAAATCCTGATCACGAAATTCACACCCGAGGGATTTCAGGAAATCGACCGCACTCAAATTATCCCGCCGACGACGCCTCTGAAACAGCGCCGCGAAGGTACGGTGCTCTGGTCGCATCCTGCATTTGCTGGGACGGAGGTGTTTGTGCGGAATGATCGCGAGCTGATTTGTGTAGATTTGGGGAAATAGCCATCAAATAGATTTTCGCCCAGCGTAAAATGAAGAGACCACTGCTCTGGTGAGCAAGGGCCTCCTTGGTTTCGATTGGGTTGGAATAGTTGGGCTACCTTGCTGCGCGAAAGCATTGGCTGCTGCCGAAAGAATGACGGAAGCCAGGCTCGAGGCGAGCGTTTTTGATATTGGTTTTAGGTTGATGGTTTGAGTCAGCCGGGATGACTGTCTCTACCCCACCCTTGAAGAACCCGATGGCGATTCGTTACATGGCGAGGAAAACTTTTTTTAGATTTCTTTTCGTAACCCTGATTCCGGACGACATGTTGTTGCTCTATTCGACACAGAAAAGGGTGTCGACAGAGCCACTTCCCTTGCTAACTTACCGGCCCTTCTTAATTGGAACCCGATGGCGAAAGTCTCATTTTGCCGTTTTTTCGGAAAGACGAACCGCGCCGGTCAATGCGTCCGGCTTACAGATACGGAATGAAGATTTTTGCTCCCAAAGAAACCGACCCAATCGAAACGCGCGCGTCCCTCGATCCGGCTGCTGTGAAAAAACTCGTTGGCCTTGGTGCCGAGGTCGTGGTCGAAGCCGGAATTGGCTCTCGCTGCGATCACCCCGACAGCTCCTACGAGGAAGCTGGTGCCAGCGTGACTTCCGACGGCGATGGTGCGCTTTCTTCTGCTGATATCATTACTCGTATTCGCAAACCGTCCAATGAACAGGTAACGAAACTCAAGGAAGGCGCGATTCACATCAGCTTTCTCGATCCTTTTAACGAAAAAGATCTCCTCGGGAAATTTGCCGCCCAGAAATCGACTGCGATCAGCCTCGAAATGGTCCCCCGGACCACCCTTGCGCAGAAGATGGACGCGATCAGTTCGCAGGCGAACCTCGCGGGTTACGTGTCGGTCATCGTTGCGGCGAACCGGATGAATGGTATTTTTCCCATGATGATGACTCCGGCGGGTACGATCTCTCCGGCCAAGGTTTTTGTCGTCGGGATTGGGGTCGCAGGTCTTCAGGCTATCGCTACCGCGAAGCGCATTGGGGCACGTGTCACCGCTTTTGACGTTCGCGAAGAAGCACTCGAACAAGCCGAGTCACTCGGAGCCAAAGCTCTCCGCATCGACCTCGGTGATACCGGCGGGACCGATCAAGGCTACGCCAAAGAACTCACTCCCGAGCAGCTTGAGAAGCAGGTCCAGGCTCAGGCCAAGGTCTGCGCGCAGAGCGATGTTGTCATTACCACGGCGAAAGTTTTCGGCAGGAAGCCGCCCGTTTTGATCAAGAAAGATGTCGTCGAGAGCATGCAGCCCGGTAGCGTAATCGTCGACCTTGCTGCGGAAACTGGCGGAAACGTCGAGGGAATTACCCCCGGCGAAGAGACCGAAACCGAAAACGGCGTCAAGCTCGTCGGTTTAGCCAATTTCGAGGGTCAGGTTTCCAAGCACGCTTCGCAGGTTCTCGCCTCAAACTTCGCAAATATGATCGAGCACTTCTGGGACGAAGAAGCGAAGGAATTCAAAATCGATCTCGAAGACGAAATCCAGCAAGGCTGTGTCATCACTCATAACGGAGCTGTCGTTCACGAGCGCTTCAAAGACTGAGCTAACCCTCTCAGGTCAGGCACTTAACCCTGTTTGATAATTTTTTACCTTTCACCATTTACTCCGAACCATGGAACTCATTCTTCTCATATTCGTCTTCGTCATGGCCGCGTTCCTCGGCTTTGAACTGATCCAGAAAGTCCCGAGTCAGCTGCACACGCCGCTGATGTCCGGATCCAATGCGATTTCGGGAATCACGATCGTTGGTGCGCTTCTCGCAGCTGGTGCGATCGAGGGCTCGCTGGGAAAATGGCTCGGCCTCGCCGCTCTGATCCTCGCTACGATCAACGTGGTCGGTGGATACATGGTGACGGACCGAATGCTCGGAATGTTCAAGAAGAAGGGGAAGTAAGAACGCGAAACTTTTGACGCTGCTACACATGGAATACTTCATTAACATTTCCTACATCGTCGCCTCGGTGCTGTTTATTTTCGGCATCAAGATGCTCGGTTCCGCTGACACGGCTCGTCGCGGAAATCGGATTTCCTCTATGGGAATGCTTCTTGCCGTGATCGTCACGTTGCTCAACCGCGACATCAACGCTGGCGAACCGCTGTCTTTCACCTGGATCATCGTCGGACTTCTTGTCGGAGCTGCTATCGGAGTCGTTGCTGCGAAGCGGATTCAGATGACTGGGATGCCGGAACTGGTAGCGCTTTTCAACGGCTTCGGTGGATTGGCTTCACTCTTGGTGGGTTGGGCCGAGTTTGCGAAGGCTGGAAATTTTGACAAGGCCGAGTATCCTCTTTTTACGGCCTGTGCAGTCGTATTCGCCATTCTTGTTGGTGGCATCACCTTCACAGGATCGATGATTGCTTACCTCAAGCTCTCCGGAAAAATGGGTGGCTCTGCCACGGTTTTCCCGGGGCAGAAAGCGATCAATGCGCTCGTCTTTGTCGCCCTCCTCGTCTTCGGCGTTATCTTTGTTTCGTCTGGAGCAGCTTGGGCGCTCTACGCGGTTATCGGACTGTCTCTTCTTCTTGGAGTCCTTGGAGTCATCCCGATTGGTGGTGGCGACATGCCGGTGGTGATCTCTTTCCTCAACAGCTTCTCCGGAATCGCCGCTTCGGCCGCTGGTTTCGTGATTCTGAATAACGTTCTCATTGTCGCTGGATGTTTGGTTGGCGCATCGGGAATCATTCTCACGGTCATCATGTGTAAGGCGATGAACCGGACCCTTGGCAACGTGCTCTTCGGTGGCTTCGGAGCGTCCAGTGGCAGTCCCCCGGAAGTGGCAGGAGCAATGAAGCCCATTTCACCGGAGGACGCCTTTTACGTTCTCGAGGCAGCAGAGTCCGTGATTTTTGTCCCGGGATACGGAATGGCGGTTGCCCAGGCACAGCACGCGGTGAAAGAACTGGGAGAAATTCTCGAAAACAATGGGGCTGAGGTTCGCTTTGCGATTCACCCGGTTGCCGGTCGTATGCCCGGACACATGAACGTTCTCCTCGCCGAGGCCGACGTTCCCTACGAGCAGCTTTGTGAAATGGACGACGTCAATGCGAT
>ERZ1047472.3335-NODE-3335-length-10628-cov-7.207037_pt1 | contig 10628 bp, 8 predicted proteins | sample MGYA00383095_ERZ1047472 | MGnify/ENA primary metagenome ERZ1047472 (study PRJEB29581, sample SAMEA5548365) | metagenome | biome: marine; feature: coastal; material: water | depth 1 m | study: Short-term variability in the microbial, nano- and picoplankton...
CAAGAAATACATTAAAAAATTGTGGAATTTCATCAATACTTGTTTTGCGGAGAAACTTTCCGACCTTAGTGATTCGATTATCATTACGAGTTACTTGTATGATATCAGCGGCTGGATTTATGACCATAGACCTAAACTTAAAACACTTAAAGGATTTATAATTATACCCATTCCTTAGCTGGGTAAAAAACACAGGGCCTTTAGATTCTAATCTGATTATTACAGCTAAAATTGGTGTCAACCACGAAAGAATAAAAATAATTATTATTAATGAAAAAATAATATCAAATACCCGTTTTAATAATAGACTAAATGGGTCGTTTAATGGAATCATTCTAAATGTTAAGACGGGAATAACTCCGTAAAAATCATGCTTCAGTTTCTTTGATAAAACCTGGGTGCTATCTGGAATAAATTTTACAACTTTAAGGTTGTTATCTGCAAAATTAACTATCGCCGATAGGTCTCTATTATCTAGTTCGGAAATAGAGCAATAAATTTCATCAATTTTATTATTAAGGATATAACTAAATATTGACTCTAAGTCCAGTTTACTAGAATTTTTAACGCAGAATGTTTTTTTGTTCTGAAAACCCAAATGTGGAGTTGACTTAAAAAAATTCTCTAACAAAACTCCCTGCTTATTTGCTCCTATAATAACCGTATTTCTGTTATTTAATTTATAATTACCTCTATATCTCTTCAATAAAAAAAACATTGCATACTTAGAAAACGAAATAAATAAAGAAGTTAGTCCTATGTACTGAATAATACTAATTGGAGCAAGATCAAGGTTGGTGTATAGGCCTGAATAAGCAAAAACTAGAAGAATGAAAAATAAAAGCTGCCTTACTAGTAAGTTAAAAACTCTTGTAATGAAAGAGAACCTATAAACTTCATAAAACTGTGAGATTAAGGCTGTAATTGTCCAGCCAAGAGATATCAATAACACAAAGTTTAATGTTGGAGCTTCTTTTAAGAGATAAAAAACAGCAAGAATATTTATACAAGCTAAATCAGCAATAAAAGAAATAGGCCTTATTAGCCCTGAATAACGATGTTGCTGAAATAAAATCACTTAACTCTTGATGTGTTTAGAAAAATCTTTATGATCCGTTTTGTATAATTTTTCTTTTGGTAAATTCTTAAAGTATTCGAATGTCTTTATCATTCCTTCTGAACGTGACACAGCAGGTTGCCAATCTAATTCTTTTTTTGCCAATGAGATGTCTGGTTGCCTCTTTAACGGGTCGCCATCAGGAAGTGGCTTAAAACAAATCTTTTGATTAAATTTTGTGAGCTTTAACATTTCATGTGCAAATTCGATGATTGTTATTTCTTCTGGATTTCCAAGATTAACTGGGAGGTGGTAATCGCTAAATAATAATTTACAAATTCCATTCACAAGATCGTCAACATAGCAAAAAGAACGTGTTTGGGTTCCTTTTCCAAATACCGTAAGGTCTTCTCTTCTTAAAACTTGACCCATAAAGGCAGGGATAACACGGCCATCGTTCAGACGCATTCGAGGTCCATAAGTATTAAATATGCGTGCTGTTCGAGTTTCCACTCCGTGAAAACGTTGATAAGCCATTGTTATTGCCTCTTGGAATCGCTTAGCTTCATCATACACCCCTCTAGGTCCAATTGAATTAACGTTTCCATAATAATCTTCATGCTGTGGATGCACTAGAGGGTCACCATAAATTTCAGAGGTAGATGCAATAAGGATTCGTGCTTGTTTCGCTTTTGCAAGACCCAACAGGTTATGGGTCCCTAATGAACCAACCTTAAGAGTCTGAATGGGTATTTTTAGATAATCAATAGGACTTGCTGGAGAAGCAAAATGTAATATATAATCTAAGGATGATTTGATGTCTATGTGATTGGTAACATCGTGATCTAAAAAGTGAAAGTTGGGGTGGTTAAATAAATGTTGAATATTGTCTTTATCGCCTGTAATAAAGTTATCAATTCCAAAAACCCTAAATCCCTCGTTAATAAAGCGGTCACATAAGTGGGATCCTAAAAATCCTGCTGCTCCAGAGATGAGAATGTTTTTTTGCATAAAGCAATTTAATTTTCGAACAAAGGTAATGAAATATTCCTCCTATCAATGATATGACTTTCTGGATGCCCTTAAAGTGAGTCTATTTTTTTTAGGACGCTCTTAAGTACTTCTTCTTTTGAAAAATGCTCAAGAACATAGGCTCTAGCATTCTTCCCCATTTCTTTTTTTCTAGACGTATGACTGGTTAATTTATCTAATTCCTTAACAACTTCTTTTGAGTACTTATCATAATACAGGCCAATATCGATTGATTTGAAAATGCTATTTATTTCAGAATCTTTATGTCCTATAATAAGAGAGGGTTTGGCGCTTGCCATCATCCCCAACACTTTTGAAGGCATTACCGCCTCAAAAAAATTAGGCTTTTGGAACAACAAATGAATATCAACTGAACAAAGCAAGTCTGATAAATCTAGATAAGAAACAGGAGGGTAGTGCTTTACATTTAAAAAATGCGTGGTTTGTTCTACAAGCCACTCTTTTTTTCCGCCAGCTCCAACAATTATAACTTCATATTTGTTTGGATCAATATCATTACAAAATTCAATAAAACTTTGCCAGTCTTGCTTCTCTCCTATATTTCCTGAATACAACAACACTATCTTATTGGACTGGGAATACATATGCGGCTTTGCAGTTACAGGGTTGATGATTTTTGGATCAATCCAGTTGGGGAGGTAAAAACTTGGTGTCGTTGATTTTTGTGATAATTTGTCAATCATGGAATGACTTATCGTGCTTATAACATTAGACTTACTAAACAGCCACGACTCTAGTTTAAATAACAACGAGAAAATAAAGCTTACTTTGGCGTTGCCATCTGAGTGAATCGCTGCATCAAATTCAAAGTCCTGAATGTGAGTCCAAAGTTTCGAGTTAAAACGTTTTTTTTGAATCCAACCTAAAAAAGAAGATGTAGTAAAAGGGACAACTGCAATCACTAAATCACATTCTTTAATTTTTAATAAATTAAAGAATGACCCAATCGTAAAATCGATTATATGAAGTATCCGATTAAAAAATAAAGGTTTTTTAGGCACATATTGCTTATACCTCAGTAGTTTAGTTGGTCCGCTGTATTCTTGAAAAAACAATGGTTTACTTTTATACTCTTCACTAATTTCCCAATGTGGGTAATACGGAAATGCAGTAACAACAGTGACACTGTGTCCCTTGGACTCAAGATTTTTTACCCACTGAGAAGAATACAGGCCTATCGCCGAATCTTCTGGCGCAAAGTTTAAACTAATAAAAGTGATATTCATTCTTCACACGATTGAGATATTCTATCTTTTATAGCTTTAGCAGGGCTTCCAATGCATATTTTATTTGAGGGTAAGTTTTTAAAAACAGAGCTTCTTGCGCCAACTATCGTCCCATCGCCAATGGTGACAGATGGCGCTACATAAACATCCGTTGCTAACCAACACTTAGAGCCTATTATAATTTTATGAGCATAAATGTCGAAATTTTTTGATGAGTAGTCATGGCTTCCTGTGCACAAATGGCTTCGCTGGGATATCACAGTATTAGACCCTATTTCGATATCTCCAAGCGAATAAAGGATTACCTCGTCACCAATCCAGCTGTAGTCGCCTATCGACACTTTCCATGGATATGTAATTTGAGTCGAAGGTCTAATGATTACTTTAGTGCCAATTTTAGCCCCAAAAAATCTAAGCAAAAAACGCCTCCATCCGTACATGAATTGTGGAGATGGCTTAAACAAAATAGTGTAAACCAACCACCAAATCTGAACGACCAAAGATGAGCGGCCCCTAAATCCTGCAGGGTTGGTGTATTTGTTTAGTTCTTGAATACTCATTATTGTTGTCTAATTGTTGGTGTGCCCACGAAAAAAAATAAATTAAAAAATATAGCGGACACAATAATTCCATTTTGCCGCTCTAAAAGGCTTTCAAACATAAAACATAAAATTATGTAAATAAAAACATTAAGTCCAACAATATCCTTATTCCTTTTTAAAGTTATTAGCATGTACGTTAAGACAGTTAAGAATCCCGCTATACCAAAAAAGCCAGAATAAAGCGTTAATTGTAAGTACTGATTATGAGCGTTGTAATATGCCGGAGCATCATAGTTAATGCGTTGTGTTAATTGCTCATATCCGTCATTAATTAATTGGGCGTTAATACTTTGCTGTACATCTCCCAGCCCGTATCCCGTTATAGGTGCTTCTAAAATAAGCCTAACACTCGAACGCCAAACAATGCTTCTGATTCCTGAAGACGAGGCTGTATTATAAATAAAGTCTCCAACACCTAGTAGCTCGCTAAATCTTTCTAAAATAAAATTATTAAACAAAAGCACACATAAAGCAACCATACTAAAAGTAATCAATGCCAGTCTTAAACTTGTTTTATTTAAAAATAAGTTAGAATTATAAATAAGAGTGAATAAAAGCACCAAAACCAAACTTATAATATTTCCTTTTCTGGACAAAAACAAAAGAGTAAATAAAAAAACAATAAAAATAAAATATTTTAGACCTGTTTTTAATGTTGATTGTATTAGTAAAATCGAGGATATACCTAGGTACAATGAGATATAAATCGGATGTTCTTCGTATCCCCAAAACTTGTCTCTTAAATAAGAGAAAATATACGGCAAGTCGCTTGAATCTAGTGATAAAGAGTAGCCAATAGCTAGTAAACAAAAAACAAAACAAGAACTAATAAAAGTGTTGATAAATATGCTTTTAAATCTTATAAAATCGGCGCTTGGAACTGCTGAAAAAGTAATTGGTAAGATTAGTAAAGGAGACAATCTTAGTAATAACTCTACTGCTTTGTCGGCATCTGAGGATTGAAAAAAACCTAAAGCAAAAAGGCCAAAAAGAAAAGAGCTAATTACAACCTTTTTCCATTCAACATAAGACGTTTCTGAGTTTGATAAACAGTATATGGATGTCAAGCAAAGAGGGACTAACAAATAAGGCTTTATTGCAAATGGCGCCACAGGAAACAGCCCTAGTATAATAAAGGAAAGGTAATATGCTAAGCCTGTTTTGTGTTTCAAATTTAATGGCCTTTAATTGTTCTAAAAATAACGGTTATTTATTACTTTATTACTGATAATGACTCCATGATTTTCAAAATACCGCTTATAAACGCCTCTTCCGTATATAGTTCGCGAGCTTGTTTGAGATTAAATAAGCTAGTTTGTTCTAGCCAAGTAAGTGAAGTTGACAAATACGTTATTTGACTAACAATACTCTTAACGTCTCTCTTTTCTACAAAAAGTGCGTTTTGATCACTACAGACATCCGGAATTCCAGCATGTTTTGTTGTAATAATAACATTTCCAAAACCCATAGCTTCTAAAATTGATATTGGCTGCCCCTCCATTGGGTAGTATGTTGGCAAACAAAACACATTCCCCCAACTTAGCAACTTTGTTTTTTCTTCATTTTGGACTACTCCTACATATTCAACATTATTCATATTTTCCATTCTAGAAATAAGCCCCTGTTGGTCAGGGGGTATATGTCCTGCAAATCTGGCTTGAAAATTAATGTCCATTTGATTCAAAATATCAAGAGCGTCTAATAACTGTAAAATCCCTTTTTCTTCAATTAAGTTACTTAGGAAAATGAGGCGTAAGGACTTAAATGTTTTATGCTCAATGGTTTCATTTACTGGGATGATTAAGGAATCTTGGATAAAGTTATGTTGAATGAAAATTTTACTTTCTGGTAAAAACTCCGCTAACATAGGCTTGAGAGATCTAGATAGTACAATTCCTCCGCTACAGGAAGTTAATATTGATTTTGAGATTTTCTTTTTAAGACCGCTCATTAGTTCATAAGAGGTTTTTAAATACCCCCCTTTGACATGCACAATCGTGGTTTTTTTAAGTGCTCTTGAGCAAAGAATAAATGGCGCATATTTAAGGATTCCGAAAAATGTTTGTCCAGTCGTGCAATAAATCACATCCGATTGGAAAACCTTGAACAAGCTTAGGTAGGTTTTTAAAAAAAAAAGTTTTCTGAAGCTCCATTCTCCTATATTTGAGTCGATAACACTCCCAGCGGCTGTATTGATAGCTTTTACTTTGTAGCCTTTTGATAGCAACCCTTTGGCCAAAACCATATTGGACAAACTAACTCCATATATAGGAAAAGGAAAAGGACCAATTACAAGTATTTTCATAATTTGAATTTAATTTTGGATAATTCGCGTAATAGAATTGAAAAAATTAAAGCATAGTAAATATATCTTGTTGCTGACCTCAAGTTATATTCAAAGCTATAAGGGATGAATGCAATAGTAAGTAAAAATAAAGTAAACCCTGTTAAAAACTTCCTGTTAGAAAGTAAAGAATGGATTACTTTTTCTGAATATGCAAAAAACAAACCTATAAAAAAGTAAAATAGGAATGCTATAAAGGGATACGAAAATATTTCTCCAATAGTTGTAAACGGAGCGTATGGGTTAATTCTTAAATTTTTATAAATAGAGTACCAATCTGTTAAAAACCCTGGTGAGGGATTAAGGCTTGTTGATAAATACTGGTAGTTTGGGGTGTATTCGACCAGTGTTTTGTAAGTGGCAAAGACACCAAACACAAGGGTATAATAAATATTAAAGAAGGTGTTTTCTATAATTGCGTAAGGGTCTGTAAAGGGAAGAGATAAATAAGGACCTAAACCATGAAGCTCACTATACCTTAAAGATATATTATATCCAAAAAACAATATGATAAACGGTACCCATACAGTTCGGAAAATAAATTTCTGAGGTTTTTCAATGTGTAGAATGTAAATAACAAATAGATATACCAAAAGGAAAATTGTTGCCATCCGTGAGCCAAAACCTAAGCACAAAATGGTCACAAAAAAGGCTATTAATAATGATAGTAAAATTCTTTGTTTATATAAGACTCCTCCAAAGAAAATAAGAAAGAGAAGACTATACTCCATAATCATGACTCCAAACTTATTATAGTCTGTAGTATAACTCTCTCTTAAAAATATTTCCTTTCCGTATAAACTCCACACCAATATAATATTCAGTAAAATAATAAGTAATGAAACAAGTTCTAAAAAAAAAGTGCTGATTTTAGGAAGATTAAAGTTAAAATCAAAAGCAACGTTTTTATGAATTTCAAATGCGTATTTGTAAAACAAAGCTCCAATAGTAAAATAAATTATCATCCTGACAAAGACATCGATGGAGGTCCATAACTCTATGTTTGTTAAGTTGTCTAGTTTCGCAATATTAAACTTCCACTCATTAGGCATGCTATAATGATACAATATCGTTATTAAGATTGAAGCAATAAAAAAGCAATAAAAAAGCACAAGGGGTGAGAAAAAACTAAATATAGTTCTTCTCTTTATTAAAATTAACCCTATAAATAACAGAGCCCAGGTCATAAAAATGATGTTTTTATTCCTAATTTATATTTAACTATTTGAGATGCTACCAATTGAAAAAATACGTTTCCGGAAGCAAAACCTATAGCCATTCCAATGGCTCCAAAAAACAAAGACAGCAAAACTCCGGCTGCTAAAGATATTATTATAATTATAAAATAGGGCTTGACAAAGTGGGGGGCTAAGCCACACATTTCTAAAACATTATCTGCCTGCCCAAAAAAAGAAGCGATTAAATATCCTAATGAAATTATTAAAAGAGTAGTGTATGAGTCAACAAAATCAGGGCCAAAAAGAAACAATAAGTTCCTGCCAAACAACACAATCAAAATAAACATTAAGCTTGAAAAAAGGAATCCTAACTTGGTTGATTTTCTGATTTGTATATTTAAAACTTTGTGAATGTTTGTATTTTTTGCGAAAACAGAGGCAAAAGTTGACTTTAAGGCCTCAACAACTATAATTAATAACATTGCTATTTTTAATGAGACGTCATACTCTGACACTTCTGCGGGCGAGCACATCAAAGACAGAAAAAATCGATCGCCCCATAAGAATAAAACTGTGATATAAGACTTTGTCATTAGGGCTCTGTTATACTCTAAAAAACCGACAGGGACAAGCTTAGATTTATTTTTGCTTTGTATAAATGCTTGTTTTTTCCAATATACTGAAAGAATCAAAAGAGAGAAGACTGATAATAGATGTGAAAGATAGATTATAAAATATGAGCGAAGAGAAAAGCCGTAAAACAGAATTACAAAAAAACATAAGCTTAATGAAATTCGCCCTGCTATATTTAAAAATGCAAATTGTGAAATCTTTGACACCCCTCTTAATTTTCCAGAGTTCATTAAAATGGCTACATAAAATGGCGCAGAAACAACAAATAATACTAAAGCAAGCCATGATTCAAAATTATCTCTAAATAAATATAAAAAAACACTTATGGTAATGGCTATTACAAAAGAAAGTGAAAACACTTTTAACTCTACAGTCTTAATCCAATTTGGAACTTCCCGATCTTTAAGTTTTGAAAAGACCTTTACAAAATGAACATCAACGCCAAACTTGGTCAACACGCTGAGCATCATAAACAGTGAAAGTCCAAAAACAAAAAACCCATAATCCTCTTTTGAGAAAAGGGTTAAAATTAGGGCAGAAAAAATATAGTTAGAAATTACTGAGATGCACCTAATCAGAACATAAGAAAATAACTTTCGCTGGTCTTTATCCTTTAACAGGTGTATTATCGCATTAATGCGCTTTTTTGTTACCATTATCTTTTATACCAGATATAAATTTCTGAAACACCTTCTTCGATTTCTACTAGATGTGCCCATCCTGTTGAATTTATCTTATTCGTACCTTTAAGCTTTAACATAGCTTCGAAAGTCTCTATGACCAATAGGGGAAGGCATCTTATGGTTTATTGGATTTGTGTCAGCAACCTCTATTTATTTAATTTTTATTTTATTGCGTACTAAATACTGACTTGCGTTCTGAATTTTTCTATAAATCTTGAGAACTCAAGTACTAACAAAACTACAAAAACCAATAAGAAGAAAAGAGCTGCCGTATACAAGCTTATGGGCAACTCTGCTCCAAAAAGACTTTTTGTATTAGAAGTAAGCCCTGAGTCCTGCTTATTAGAAATAGTTTCTATAATATATTGCTTATCTAATAAGTCTCTTTCAACTTCTATCAGCTTCTCCCTTATTCGTAAGTCGCTTAGGTATAAGTCAAGCTCCTTCGTTTTTTCTGTTTTGCTAGAACCTTCAAAAGTAATCCCAATTTCAGACGCTTTATTAGCGCTAAGGTCCCGCTCTAAAACCCGTTTGTATGTGTCTTTAAGCGAATCTGATTTAACTAATGCAAGCTCAAAAGACATTTTTGTTTTAGTTAATTCTATTATGTCTTTTTTTTGCTCATTTATAAAGTGTGGGTTTAAACTTATTGTTTTAACAATATTTGAAAGTGCGAGCTTAAAACTAGATTTAAGAGTCGACTGAATACTGATTTTCTGGTACTTATATGAATGGTCTTCAAGATTTTCTAAGAAATCTTCATACACTATTGGGGGTGACGCCAAAGTGTCAATTTCTAACAAAAATTCATTAAAAGCGACAATATTGTCATTGCCACTAAAAAGCGGCTTAACATCAAAGCTTAATATCTTTGTTGTTTTTTCCGTGTCAATCGCTAAGGCTTGTCCTAACGCTTCGAAATCCTTTTGTTTTACAAGGTTGTTATAGTACTCTGTTAAATTATATAGGTTTTCTCCTGTTGGATAGTTTTGTGCAACTACGACAGAAGACTCAAACTTTAGTGGGGAGAATTTAGGGGCTATCTTTCCAATTAAAAAACCCAAAGTAGCGGCGGACAACAATACAAAAATACGTTTCTTAATTAAAAATATTAGCCAAACAAATGCTAAAAAAATAGTCCTAAAAATATTGATGAAAAAATTGAAGAAACGATCAAAGGCATCTCCAATAAGTTTAAAAAGCTGCCCCAAATCAACCTCTTTTGCCTTGCTGGGTTCATTAGAATTTGTACTCATAATAAGTTAGTTTAAAATCTGTTTTAAAATTTGTTGAGTGATTATATATGTTGGTTTAACTCCGCTGGTCCCAAGCCCTCCAGAAGCTAAAGTCGCTCCTGTTTCAAGAGGGTTGTCGCTTGCGTAATAAGCATACCTAACTTTTACTCCTGGGTTAATACTACGACGGATTTTTGAAGCTGCCTGTATCGCTTTCTGATAATGCACACCTTCCATTTCAAGACCAATAACGTCCCATGTAGAATTATGGAAAAATTTAAGGAGATCCCTATTCTGAAGAGATGTCCCTAAGACAGTTACCATCGCTCCTTCAAAAACCTTTAAGTCTTTTGTTTCAAAGTCCTCAACCCTTAATTCGTTTTTAAAGGGATAATTATCTGCGGTTCCTTCAAATATGTGAGCAGAAGGGATCATAATATCTCCTTTAGACCCCTCTAATATCCCTGCCTTACCCATAACAGAAATGGACTCTACGTTTAAATGAATTTTATCTGATTTTAAATTAAATGGTTTCAGAAGTTCATCTATTGTCTCATATGCTTGTTCGCCAAAAGCATAGTCCATAACAATTAGGACATCTTCTCTTGATGATGATT